>Ga0137375_10005195_pt1 | contig 15481 bp, 14 predicted proteins | sample SagtaG_24_FD_104936 | JGI IMG/M metagenome (GOLD analysis project Ga0137375, IMG submission 104936) | Vadose zone soil microbial communities from Sagehorn Ranch, Mendocino, California, USA - Sage1_R_113_16 metaG | ecosystem: Environmental > Terrestrial > Soil > Vadose zone | place: USA...
ACGGTGAAGGGCTGGGGCCTGCCGATCGCCGGCAACCCCCGCAACCACTCGGCGCTGCTCACCACGACCCAGGTGGACGAGATGCGGGCCCGTCTCGGGCTGACCGCGGACACCGAATGGGACCGCTTCGACCCGATGACCCCGGCTGGCCAGTGGGCGGCCGCGCGGCGTGAGCACCTGGCCCGCCCGCCGCGGCGCTCCGCGGGCGGCCAGGGGCCTGCGGCGGTGACGGTGCCCGACGCCACCGGCCTGCGCACGGGCCGGCCGCTGTCCACCCAGGAGGCCTTCGGCCGCATCCTGGTCGACTTGTCCCGCGACGAGGCCGTGGCACCCTACCTGGTCACCGCGGCGCCCGACGTGGCCACGTCCACCAACCTGGCCGGCTTCATCAACCGCACCAAGGTCTTCAGCCCGGACGCCCGCCGGTCGTGGAGCGAGGATGCCGTGCTGAAGTGGGCCGAGGGGCCGGACGGCCACCACATCGAGCTGGGCATCAGCGAGATGAACCTGTTCCTGCTGCTCGGCCAGCTTGGCCTGGCCTGGGACCTGTCCGGCCAGCCGTTGCTGCCGGTGGGCACGGTGTACGACCCGTTCGTGCTGCGCGGCCTGGACGCGTTCATCTACTCGGTGTACTCCGGCGCCCGGTTCGTCGTGGCGGGCACCCCGTCCGGGGTAACGCTGGCCCCCGAGGGCGGCGCGCACCAGTCCACGATCACCCCCTCGGTCGGCCTGGAACTCCCTGGCGTCACGTTCATCGAGCCCGCCTACGCGACCGCCCTGGACTGGCTGCTGTGCGGGGCGCTGCAGGGCATCGCCACGGCCAACGCGGCCGCGCTGGGCCCGACCCGGGACGGGACACCGGTCATGGATGACGGCTCCTACTACTTCCGGCTCACCACCCGGGGCGTGGACCAGCAGCCGTTCGAGGCGGCCCGGGACCGGCTGGGCGATGCGGTGCTGCGCCGCGAGGTCCTGGCCGGCGCCTACCGGCTGGTGGACGCGGGGCCGCCGGCGGACGGCACGCCCATGGTCCATCTCGCGGCCAGCGGCGCGGTGCTGCCCGAGGTCCTGGCCGCCGCGGCCGAGCTGGGCGAGGAAGGCATCGCCGCGAACGTGGTGGACGTGACCTCGGCGGACCGGCTCTACCGGGCCTGGCAGCGGACGCTGCGCCAGGGGGTGCGCACCGCCACGGTGCCGTCCATCCCCGGCGCGCTGCGCAGTGCTTTCGGCGGCCGGGTGCCCGGCGGCCGGGCGCCGATCGTCACCGTGCACGACGCCGCGTCGCACACGCTGAGCTGGCTCGGCTCCGCCCTGGGCGTGCCCGCCGTCAGCCTGGGCGTGGACGGTTTCGGCCAGTCCGGGGCGGTCAGCGACCTGTACCGGGCCCACGACCTGGACCCCGGCTCCATCGTCAACGCCGCCCTGGCCGCCCTCTCACTTCGGTGAAGCGTCAGCGGTAGGCGCTGATGCCGGTGAGGACCTGGCCCAGGGTCAGGGCGTGGACCTCCTCGGTGCCCTCGTAGGTGAGGACCGACTCCAGGTTGTTGGCGTGCCGGATCACCGGGTACTCCAGCGTGATCCCGTTGGCGCCGAGGATGGTCCGGGCCTGCCGGGCGATCTCGATGGCCGCCCGCACGTTGCTCATCTTGCCCAGGCTGACCTGCTCGGGGGTCAGCTGCCCGGCCTCCTTGAGCCGGCCCAGGTGCAGGGCGAGCAGCTGGGCCCGGGACAGGTCGGCCAGCATCCAGGCCAGCTTGCCCTGGGTGAGCTGGAAGCCGCCGATGGGCCTGCCGAACTGCTCCCGGGTCCGGGCGTAGCCCACTGCGGCCTCCAGGCACGACCGGGCCGCGCCGGTCACCCCCCAGACGATGCCGAACCGCGCCTCAGACAGGCACGACAGCGGTCCCTTCAGCCCGACGACCCCGGGCAGCATCGCGTCCGCCGGCAGCTTCACGTCGTCGAAGTGCAGTTCCGCGGTGATCGACGCGCGGAGCGACATTTTCTTGTGGATGGTACGGGAGGTGAACCCGCGGGCCCCGCGGGGAACCAGGAAGCCCCGGATCCCTTCCTCCGTCTGGGCCCAGACCACGGCGATGTCCGCGATCGACCCGTTGGTGATCCACATTTTCGATCCCGAGAGCACCCACTGGTTTTCGTTGCGGATGGCTTTGGTCTTCATGCTGGACGGATCGCTGCCATGGTCAGCCTCGGTCAGCCCGAAGCAGCCGATGGCCTCACCCGCCGCCATCCGGGGCAGCCATTCCTCCTTCTGTTCCGGGGAGCCGTATTTCCAGATCGGGAACATGGCCAGCGAGCCCTGGACCGAGACCAGGCTGCGCAGCCCGGAGTCGGCCGCTTCCAGCTCGCGGCAGGCGACCCCGTAGGCGACCGGGCCCATCCCCGCGCAGCCGTAGCCGGTCAGGTGCATGCCGAGCAGGCCCAGCTTGCCGAGCTCGGGGGCCAGCTCACGGGGCAGCGTGCCGGCCTCGAACCAGTCGGCGATGTGCGGCATCTCCCGCTCGGCCGCGAACGCCCGCACGGTGTCGCGGACCAGCACCTCATCGGAGCTCAGTTGCTGGTCGATGCGCAGCAGGTCGACATCGTGGCCGGGCTGGCCGGCGGCGTACGTGGGCATGGCGGGTCCTTCCGGTCCTTCACTAACTCCCGCGCCCAGCGTATGCGGGCGGTGTTCAGCTGTCTGGACCCGGCCGGACGGGGAATGATCGGGGCATGAACGAGGCCAATGGGAACAAGAGGCTAATCCGGACACGGAAAGGTCGGCTCCTGGCTGGGGTCTGCTCCGGGATCGGCGAGTACACCGGCATCGACCCCACCGTCGTCCGCGTGATCTTCCTCGCGCTGACCCTGGTGACGGCCGGCGTCTTCGCGCTGGTGTACCTCGCCGCGTGGGTCGTCATCCCAGAGGAAGGGGAGGGCGCTTCGATCGCCGAGAACCTGATCAAGAAGACGGGTAGCAGCTAGCCGGGCTCTCAGGGACAGGTCACGGGAAGCCCGGTGGGCCGACCCGCGGTGGCTGCCCCCGGACAGGTTGCGGTCAGGTTCTGCGGGGGCCGGTGGCTGCGCGGGACGCCGGGGCGGGGCAGGGCGTGGTGGCGGAGGCTGGTGCGGTGCGGACATGCCGGTGCCCCGCTCGGCCACCGGCAGGTTGAGCACGGGCGTCCCGGTCGGCCCGGGTCCGGGGTCCGCCGGGGCCGTGGGTGCCGGGGCTAGGGGTGCCGGGACGGGTGGCGCGGCGGTGCCGGTCCCGGCGAGGGCCGCGGCGACGCGCCCGCTCTCGAGCATCCTGATCAGCTCGGCGTGCCGGCGGCTCCAGTCGGTGGCCAGGGCCGCGGCGGCCAGCAGGCCCGTGAACCCGGCCAGGGCGACCGCTCCCGGCGCGCCGACCCGCTGCGCGACCGCCCCGCCGGTGACGATGCCCAGGCCTTGCGCGGCCAGCAGGCCGGTCTGGGCGACGGCGAACGCGCGGACCCGCCGGGTGGCCGGCAGCGCCGTGACGAACGCCGCGGCCGCCGCCAGCTGGTAGGCGCCGCCCGCACCGGCCAGGGCCAGGAGCAGGATCAGGACCGCCAGCGGCGGGTGGGTCAGGCTGAAGATCAGCGGCGCGCAGGACAGCATGGCCAGCCAGCCCATCGGCCGCATCCGGTCCGACGGGCGCAGCAGCCGGCCGATCACGAACCCGCCGATCACGGTGCCGGCCGGCATAGCCGCCATGAGCAGCCCGATGGCGGCCGCGCCGCCGCCGAGGACGCGCGCGTACGGGGCGGCCAGGGCCTCCGGCACCACGGTGAAACCGGCCAGCCAGCCGAAGAGCACCAGGGTGCGCAGCGCCGGGCTGCCGAACACGGCGGCCACGCCGTCCCAGGTGATCTCCCAGGGCGAGGGATGGCTGGCGCCGCGCGGCGGGGCCGGCCGGGGCCGCACCCCGCAGGCCACGATGCCGGCCGACAGGCTGAACGACAGCGAGTCCAGGGCGAGGGCCCGGTGCGGCCCGAGCGACGCGACCAGGCCGCCGCCGGCCAGGAAACCGGCGATCTGGCTCAGCTGGGTGGTGTGGCTGCCGATCACCGAGCCCAGCGGGTACTTGTCGCTGGGCAGGACGTCGGGCAGCAGCGCCGACCGGGCCGCGGAGAACGGCGTGCCGAGCAGCACGGTGCCGAAGAACAGCGCGCACAGCCCCGCGAACGGGAGGCCGGGCAGGGCCATCAGGGCGACCAGCCCGGCCCGGGCCAGATCCAGGGTGATCATCATCTGCCGCCGGGGCATCAGGTCGGCCAGCCCGGACAGGACCGCCCCGCCGATCACCGGCGGCAGGTAGGTCAGGGCGTACGCCGCCGCGGTCAGGAACGCCGATCCGGTCCGGGCGTACACCACGAAGGCGATGGCAACCTGCGCGAACTGATCGCCGGCGCAGGACAGCGCCTGGGCGGACCACAGCGCGCGGAACTCGCTGACGGCGAATACATCGCGGTAGGTAACCGGCTGCTCGCCGGGTTGCCGGTGCCGGCCCGGCCGCGATGCGTGTGCCGGCCTCCGGGAAAGCGGGAGGTGCTCTCCGTTGTGCACGGGTGCTCTTCTCTGCTGTGGTCTGCGGCATCTCTCCCGCGTCCGGGGGGTCGCTGGAGCGGACCGCAATCCTTCTTTCACGCTGGGTCACCGAATGTGCGTACCTGGCGCCCAGTTCGGTGACCGGCAGTAGTGACTTTAAGTCGTAAGACGATTGCTTACCGTGTCGAATTTTTGGGAAATGCGCAAGGGGTTCCTGCATGATCGTCTTGGGACCGGTGATCGCACTTGTGGGGGACATGCGGCCATGTGGGCCGTGACCAGCGGGGAGTCGCGGGCGTGAGTGGCCGGAGGGTTGCCGGGACGGGTATGGATTGCTGCAGGGACAGGTCTGGCGGCACGCTCCGCAGGATCCCGGAGCCGCCGGTGCGCTGTGTCGCGGGCTGGTTCGCGGCGTGTCGCGGCCTGGTTGGCGGCGTGTCCCGGCCTGGTTGGCGGCGTGTCCCGGCCTGGTTGGCGGCCTGCTGGGGGGAACGCTTTGGCGGGAGCGCCTGTTGTCCCCTATGCTGGGGCAGTCCCCGACGGCGGGCGCCAAGGGTCACGGCGGCGGTTGCCGTCACCGGCCCCCATCGTCTAGTGGCCTAGGACACCGCCCTTTCAAGGCGGCGGCACGGGTTCGAATCCCGTTGGGGGCACCGTCGGCCAGTTGGCCGGCACCGATGGTCCTGTAGAGCAGCTGGTTAGCTCGCCACCCTGTCAAGGTGGAGGTCGCGGGTTCAAGTCCCGTCAGGACCGCTTGGCTGAGACCGTTCGTGGTGGTTGTGTCGCGGCGGTCCGTCACGGTCAGGTAGCTCAGTTGGTACGAGCGTCCGCCTGAAAAGCGGAAGGTCGGCGGTTCGACCCCGCCCCTGACCACCAGACTTCTAGGGTGCTGACCTGCGCAAACATCGCCTGTAGACTCCTGCGCCTAGCGGCTATGAGTAACCGCTGTAGCCCGTTTCTGACCCTTAGGCGCCGCCCGTTGTTGCACGTGGAGTGCATGCGGGATCACCAGCTTGGAAGATCGGTGATGTGGGAGATCGGCCCACAGAGCGATGTTCCCGCTGGCCTACCGACGTGAACGTGCTCTCGTGAGTGACCGCTGGTAGCCACGGGAGTTCGTGGCTTGTGGCCCGTGCGTGGCCCGTGGGTGCTCGGCGCGCCCGGCCCCAGTCGGCAGGTGGGCTGTCACCTTGTCGATCTTGACACGCCAACGTCCCAGGCGCCGATCATGTATTGACCTCGCTTCGTCAGGCGGCGTAGCGTCGTGGTTTTCACGCCGTGACCGAGGCAGACGTCACGGCAAGAGGGGGGTCGCAATGAAGCGGCTATTCGCGTTTTTCGCTGTCTTCGCGCTGCCACTGTTTGGGCTTGCCGCCGTCGGCGGCCCGGCCCAGGCACAAGAGCCAGGCCCCAACGGTCAGATCGCTTTTAGCCGGGAGAACCCGGCGCTCGGCGACTCACAGACCTACATAGTCAACCCGGACGGTTCCCACGAGCATCTGCTGCATCCGGGCGGTGGCGAGCTCCCTCGCTGGTCGCCCGACGGGAGCAAGATCGCCGAACCTGGTAACCCCACCATTTACAACGCTGATGGGTCGGTATACACCACGCTGCCGTACCCTCTCCCGGGGTTCGATCCCGACACGATCTTCGGCTGCAACGTGTGGTCGCCCGATGGCACACGACTCGCCTGCGAGGTGCTCGATGACCAGCATCCGGAACGTAACGGCATCTACACCTTCCACTTCCCTGACGCAAGCGATCTCGTTCGAGTCACGACCGCGCCAATCGATGACATTCCGGCGGATTACTCGCCCGACGGCAGCCGCATCGTGTTCGTCCGTCACGACCCGGCCCGGCCAGCCAGTTCCGATCATGCCCTCTTCGTCGTGAACACCAACGGAACAGGCCTGCGGCGGCTCGCGGCCTGGGGGATGTCGGGCTGCTGTACTGCGAGCTGGTCGCCGGATGGGCGGTGGATCCTCTTCGACGCGAGGGGACGGATCTTCGTCATCCACCCGGACGGCAGCGGGCTACGGCAGATCCCCATCGACACAGGTGGCAGCCGCTATTTCGCCCAGCAGCCAGTCTGGTCGCCCAACGGGGACAGGATCGCGCTGGACCTGTTCCTCCCGCAAAACGGAACGCTCGACATCTACACGATGCGAGCGGACGGCACAGACCTCAGGCAAGTCACGGCCTCGCCGACCCACGACGAAAACCCGGACTGGGGGACACACCCGCTGGCGTCCTAGATACACGCGTAGTATGATTCTCTATTTGCACGGTGCGTAGCGCGCCTTTTGCGTTGCAATCTCAGCTCCTGTTCCTGCCTCTATTCTGAGATGTGCGTAGGGTCGCTTAAGGCCGTCCTGACGGGTCCAATTCAGACCGTCCTAGCGTGCTGCTTTATGTTTGATCGCTCTTGAAGCGCTGTTGTAACCGGCCGTGCATGTGCCGTCCCTGGCCGGGCAACGCAGCATTTTTGACGCTTAAGTGTCATCCCTGAAGGAGCGGAGCCGTGTCAAGCGGGGCTTTGCGGGGTTGTGGCGGTGTTCGGGCGTGCGTGACTGGCGTCTCCTGTTTCCCTGATAGCTGCCAGGTCCGTGGCGAGCGGGTGGTCAGGTCAAGGACCGGGCGGAGCCCGGCCGCCGGGGCGGCGCCGGAGGCGTCCTTGAGGTGACCGGCCGGGAGCCCGATGATCGGGCGGCGGGGAAACGGGAGCCGAAAGGGCGTGCGGGGTATCGGGTTGTTCGGGTCCGTCCCATGGTCCGGGTCTTCCGGTGCGGGCAGTGCCGCTGGCTGCAGTCATCCCTTCGCCTGTCCCGGCCGTGGCCGGGAGGCATGGGGCGGTCCGCGTCAGGACAGGCGGTCAGGCGGGGTCAATCAAGAGCGCGCCCGCGCCGCCCGGGCGGCGGGGCAGACACATAGGCGGCCTCGCGCCTGACCGCTGGCCGGGGAAGCTGGTCACGCTGCCCGCGCCGGCGGCTGGGTGGCCGGCTGATCGGCAGGCCTGGACAGGCAGCGGATCTGCCCGTCGCGCAGGCCGTAGTAGACCAGGGTGAGCAGCCGCCGGGCGGCGGCGACCTTGGCGATGTTGCGGGCCTCCTTGCCGCGGCGGTCGACGATGCCAGCCTTGACCGAGCCGATCACCGACTCCCGCGGGAGCCGCTGGATCGCCTCGATCAGCGCCCACCGCAGGTGCCGCGAGCCCTGCTTGCTGACATGCCCGCGGGCAACCTTGGTATCGGACTCGCGGTGCCGGGGCGTCAGCCCGGCCCACGAGCACAGCTGGGCCGCGGTCTTGAACCGGGCCACGTCGCCGATCTCGGCGATGATGACCGCGGCCAGTACCGCGCCGATGCCAGGCAGCTGCTGGATCACCTGGTAGCCGCGGTCCCCGGCCAGCAGGTCCGCGGTCACCTCGGACAGCATGCTGATCTCGGTGGTCAGCTCGGCGGTCAGCTGCCGCAGCGAGGTCACCTTCCCGGCATAGGGCTGGGGCAGGCCCAGCTGATCCAGCCACGCCGACCCGGCTACCCCGAAGATATCGGTGCAGGTCACCGGGACGCCGAGCTTGGCCAGCACGGCGTGCACCTGGTCCTTGCAGCTGGTCCGCAGGCTCACCAGCTTCTGCCGGTACCGGGTCAGCTCCCGCACCTCGCGGACCTCAGACGGGGCGATCCACGCCTCGGGCAGCCGGCCCATCCGCAGCAGATCCGCCAGATCCGCGGCGTCCCGCTCATCGTTCTTGACCCGGCGGTAGGCGAACGCCTTGACCCCGAGCGGATGCGCCAGGTGCACCTCCGCGCCCGCCGCGGCCAGCGTGTCCGCCGCCCAGTACCACCCATACGTTGCCTCGAGAACGACCCGCGGGGACGTCCCGGCCCGGGCGATCTGCGCGCGCAGCTCGGCCGGGCTATTAGCAATCCTCGACACTCCGAGCCGCCGGCCGTCCTCGGTCATCCGCACCAGCACCGACCGGCGGCGGTGCAGATCCATGCCCACGACCTGACGGCCGTCATACGCTGTCTCCATTGGGGCCTCCCTATTACCTGGTGGAGACGGATGCTTGGCAACTTCCAGCATCCGCCAGGGAGCGGGAGGCTCCGCTCCTTCATGGCATCAAGCAGGCTCGAGCGGCAGGACCGGGGTTGTCGGTAGCCGTCGCAAGAGTGCACGGGTCGCCTGCATCAGGCAGGTGATTGCCTGTTCGGGCAGGAGAGATATGACGCCACCGGCTGGCAGGCTCAACTGCCCGCACATGCCGAAAAGAGTGCGCGCTGAGGAATGGCTAGTCGCCTTAGATGCTAAATCTTTCGTGCCGCGTGACTTCGAGGAGGACTCTCGGTGGCACTGCCACTTGCAGAGAACCTGACTTCATCGGCGCATCGAACGATCTTGTAACCATCTCGTCACCAATTGGCGACCAGAGATTCGTGTCCAGGATTATGCGCATTAGAACAGCTCGCTGATCGCCGCCGGCAATATCCTCCCACTAAGTCTGGCGCTCGAAGCCGCCGCAAGTGGTCACGGATCGGGTTGAGACCGGCATGCCCTAGGGTCGGACGCATCTGACACGGAGCTTAGGAGGGGACGGGGTTCGCTTCAGGGGCGTGGTTCCGTTGCCGTGGCCAAGATGGCGGCGATGTCGTCCACGGAGTCGAGTTTTCCTGCCGCAATGTCGAGGATGAGTTCGTAGGCTTCGTCGTTGGTCAGGATGAGGCGGCGGCCGTTTACTCCGTAGAAAGCGATGGCCGCGGCGAGAGCGAGCCGTTTGTTGCCATCAATCAGGGCATGGTTTCTCGCCAGCGAGTGCAGCAGGGCTGCCGCCTTGGCGTCCAGGCCGGGGTAGGCTTCCGAACCAAAGGCGCTGGCCTGCGGGCGGGCGAGGGCAGACTCGAGCAGTCCCGCATCGCGGACGGCAGGCTCATTGCCCAGGGCACGCTCTGCGACATGCAGCAACTCGGGCAGCGTCAGGTAGATCACTGGGCAAGGCGCCGCAGGGCCTCCGCGTAGCGGGGCAGTTCCTCATCCAGCACCTGGTCGAGCAACTCGGCCCGGCTGTGGCCTTCTACATACTCCCGAATCGCCTGCCGTACCACTTCCTGCATCGGCCGCCGCTCCAACTCGGCGCGCCGACGGAGAACCTCGGCTTCGGAGTCCGTCAATCGCAAAGTCATTGCCATACACGCATGGTATCACTGCTGATACCACGGGTACCTAGCCTCATCTGCGCCGAGGGCGCGCGCCTCGTCGGTCTGGGGTGGGGGAGGGGTGGGGGTGGTAGTCAGGCAGCGATGGCCATTTCCGGTGAGCAGCAACCTGAGCTGGGACGCCGCGCAAGAATGACAGGCATGCCAGCGGCTAGCGGCAGGAGGCGGGCAGCGGTGGAAGGCTGGTGCTCGGTGGAGGACCGGTGGAGGACCTGACGCAATGGGGTTCAGCCAGTCGTCGGTGGTGATGGCCAGCGAGGCGCACAGTGGCCTGGCCCGATGCATACGCACCCGGGAAGTCGGAGTCCGGATCATCCAGGCGGCCCACCAGGCCGGGGTCAGGCGGCTGGCGATGGAAGCGCTGCCCTGCCACGCCGACGACTCACCAGGGCCTATGCGGGACATCCCGCCCGGTGCCGGTGGCTACCTCGTCCAGCCGGATATGCGCCGGCTTATCGCCACGGCGCTGGAACTGGGCTGGAGCCTGTGGGCGTACGAGGCCGCCGTCGACCCAGTCAAAGACCAGGCGGAACTCCTCAGCGTTGAGTTCACCAACTGGCGCGAACGCGAACAGGCCAGCAATCTGTGCCAGCTACTGGCCGCGGCGCCCGGAAAACAGCTCCTGGTCTGGTGCGGGAATAGTCACGCCAGCCGCCAGGCAGACAGCGAATGGGTCCCGATGGGCTACCACTTCGCTGCTATGTCCGGCATCCAGCAGTTCGTGATCGACCAGGCCGTGACCATCGACTTTACTGGCGACGGACCCCAGCCATGGGTCCGCGACCTGCTCGCGGGACTCAGCGTCACCTTGGGAGCCCACGGCGGCACCGCCGGAATCCTCCGTGACCAAGCACCCCCGCCGCTGGATTGCTGGCCCGGGGTGGATGCAGTGGTCGTCTCGACCGAGAACGAACTGACGTAGGCGGCGCCGCACAGGCGGCAGACTCGCCGTGAGCGCCCCGGGTCCATCCCAGAATGGGCTGCCAATGACAGCCCGCCACGTCTCGTTTATATCGTCAACCTCTGGACAGATGGGATTGCCATCCCATCAATCAGCGTATGTGCGCATAACAGCGCCCGGCGAACACGGCCGACCCCTGCTACTCGTGCCAATCGATCGGCGACCGCCCAGGAAGTTCGCATACGTATGCACCACGAGGTCGCCTCCAGAACACGCGCTTCTGCCGCTGGTGGTGCACTATTCCTCGGCGAACTCCATCCCCCAGCTGATCACGTCGGTGGGATGCAGCCGGATGATGGGCCCGGTCGGCTGGCCGTCCGCCCCGGTCGCATCCGCGAGAGCCTCAGCCATGCCGCGGATCATCACGCATCGGGGTCGCCACGGTGGCAGCACGTCATCGACCACGAGGGCGACATTCGGGTCGTGCTGCGCGTTGCGGAACTTCCGGGTCCGGGCGAAGTCCCGGCCGCCAATGTCGATCACGTCCAGCCCGGGGTTGTAGCGCCAGCCAAGGGGCACAACGTGCGGCATCCCGGCTCCGTCTATGGTCGCGAGCCGACCGAGCTTGCCTTTGGCCAGGTAGGTCAGCTCGGCGTCAGAGAACACGCTCATTTCGCACTCACCTGCCCGCCGCGATCGTGAAGGGCCAATGGACCAGACGCTACACGCGCCGGCTTAGGACCACCGAGTTCATGACTTGGGAGGCATCCGATTCTGCCGCGGATGGTGTGCCGTTGCTGCCCGGTGGACGGCGATGTCGCCGGGCATGAGGGCCGCGGGCGGGCGCGCAAGACGATGGATCTGGCTGGGTACTGAGCCAAAGACCCCGGGTTGGAGGAGAATCCGGCCATGGGTGACCCAGAACAGGTGCCGGGCAGCTCCGGCAAGAATCCAGGCCAGGATCCTGACGTAGAGGACGAGGCACGCGAGGCTGCCTTGATGCGGGAGGTTCTGCGAACGCAAGAACAGCACCGCGAAGGTGGGGTTGAGCCCGAACTCGACGAGACGAACGAAGATCCCCGACCTGGGGCATAACCCGGCCACGCCAACCGGAACAGTGCTATCCGTCGGTCTGCCCCGCCGTCACCACGACCATCCGGTCATGCCGCCGACCGTGCGTGTCGCTCCTTCGACACTGGCGTAGGAGGAGGGATCTATTCTGGTCTGGTGCTTGACCTGGGCAGCCTCGATCTGGAGGAGACAGCCAACGCGCTGGCGGACCAGACCGGCTACGAACACCGGTGGCTGATCAACCCGCAGATCGGGGAGATCGCGTTCTGGACGGCCGACACCGCATCGATGGGCAAACGCCGGTCGACCTTGACGATCTGGACCTGGTCTGCATCGATCTACTGCCCTCCTACATCTGGTACCAGGACATGGCCGACTTTGCCGGGCAAATTACCGATGAACGCGCTGGGCGCAGGCTGGCACGAGCCATCCAGGGCAAAGGAGCGTTCCGCCGCTTCAAGGACGAACTCCACGAGGAGTATCCGGACCTGCTGCCAGCGTGGTACGCCTTCCGCGACGCCCGGGCCACGCGCCGCGCCGTCGCGTGGCTGGCCGGTAACTCGCTCGTTGACGACGAGGCGGCTGACCGTTTCCGCGCTGGCCATCCAGATCCCGGCCTGCCCTGAGCCCTTACGGATGCTGCAGGGTCATGAGCCCGATCGTCTGCCGCTGCCGGCGTGCCGGCGGTGCCGGGCTGGCATCCGGGCACCCTGTTCTTGCAGCCAGTTGCCAGACTCGGCCTGGATCCTGGTCGCGGAATCGGAAGCTGGGCAAGGGAACCGGGTGATTGATGGTGGCTGGTTCATGGCGCGACCGGGTGATGGCAGCGTGCGGGGCCAAGCCAGGATCGGTCGAGGACTACCCGTTCGGTGATGAGGTGGCGGTCTTCAAGGTCGCTGGCCGGATGTTCGCGCTGGTGTTGCTGGGCCCGGCACCCGGCAGCGTCAGCCTCAAGTGCGATCCCGGCCTGGCCGACGGCCTGCGCGGCCGTTACGCGGCGATCACCCCGGGCTATCACCTAAACAAGCGGCACTGGAACACGGTGGCCCTCGATGGTTCGGTGCCTGACGAGGAAGTGCTGGAACTCCTCGATCATTCCTACGACCTGGTGCTGGCCGGCCTGACCAGGACTCAACGGAACAAGCTGATCACCTGACGGGCGGCCCGGCTTTCTCCATGCGCTGGTATGCAAATGAGCGGGCGGTCCCCGGATGGGCGTCCTTACTCCCTGGTAGGAGCTGGGCTGCGTCGTAGTCAGCGGGGTTCAGGCGAGGGTGACCGCGTCGCCGCGCCGGATGCGTCCGCCGCTGAGCACCGAGGCGTACACGCCGATGTTCACCGCATTGTGCTGCGCCGCGGTCCGGAGGATCCCTGAGTCCTTGGGCAGGTCGCCTTGCGGCAGTGTGATCATCACACACCGGGGGCAGGGTTCGGTGATGGCCAGCCGGACGCTGTCGCCGATCTGTACGGTGTGGCCGATCCAGTCGTTTTCCACAAACCCCCGGTCTTCCGGCCCGGTCGACACGACGACGTTAGGGCGGAAGCGCCGGGCCTCGAAGCGTCCCTGCGGGTACAGCCCCCGGAGATGGTCCATCGTCGCCGTAGCGACCAGATGCACGACGGCGATGTCGAAGAACGTCCCGGCCGGCATCTCAAAGTCGGTCACGGTGTCTCTGTGCTCCAGGCCGTCAATATCCGGCCAGTACTCCTCGGCCGTGGCACCCGAGGGCCGGTCACCGGGCCGCGCCTCCTCGAAGGCGACGTCCCGGCCGAAGGCCCGCGAGAGGACCCTCTCCAGGTCCGCGTCCCCGCTGGTCACAGCGGTCCCGTCGGGAAGGGTGATCCGGACCGGGGACATCTTCGCGCCCGCCGCCGGAGGCTCGACATAGGCGGCGCGGAAGTCGAAGAAGGTGCCCCACTTCCGTGGATTCTTAGCTCCCCCGACCTTCCCCGTCGAGCGGTCCACCACGGCGAACTGCTGGTCCCCCAGCAGGCCCCTGTCCGTAACGTCGGAGCAATTCAGCTCCTCTCCCATCATGGACTTCACCGGATAACGCCACAGCGCGGCAACGGAGCCCACCCGGGCTTGCGCGTGACGAGCCGGTGCGGGATCGGTTTGCATGGCGTTCCCCCAAAGCCAGCTCGATCATCCCAATCCACGCTTGCGCGCCGGGGACCTGCTGTCAACGAGGGACGACCACCTGGCCGACGGCACCGGATTACCGGCCAGGCATGCACGCCAAGGGCGATCCGGGCGATCCCGGCCTGATATTGGTTCCGGCCGGGGATGAGCCAGATATCCGGGCCTGGAGGAGGATCTGGTCATGAGTAAGCAGGAACCGGGTACGGTCAGCTCCGGCGATGACCCCGATGTGCAGGATGAGGCCGGCGAGGATGGCTTGATGCGGGAGATCCTGCGCACGCAAGAACATCACCGGGAAGGGGGGATCGAGCCTGAGTTTGACGCCGCGGACCAAGATCCCGAGCCTGGCGGGTAAGCCCAGCCGTGCCGGCCGGTTCAGTACTCGCTGATGCGAGCGCGGCTCCATCTCGCGTTTCGCTAAGTCAGCCCCGGCCCATGGCGTCCCGCTTCCGGGGCTCTTCCTGCGGCCGGGGCTGGTGCAGCTGACCAGGCCGCGCCTCGGCCGCCCTGCCCATGCCGACAATGTCTTCTGTTTCACAGGAGCGGCACACTCTTCTGACCATTGCCGCTCCGACCATTGCCGCATCGCGCGCTGGCCGTGGCTCCGCGTCGCGGGCCTCAAGGATTGCCTGCCGACGCGGGCGACTCGCCCGCAGGGTGCATGACGGCCGATAGGTAGCTCGGCGGCTGTCGCAGGCGTACCGTACGACGGTGTCGATCCGGTTCATGGCTTGAGGGGCACGATGGGCTTCTTTTCCAGGTTGCTGGTTCCTCGTAGTGTCCGGCGCGCCATGCATCCCGGTCGCGCTGTCAAGCGGGCGGTGACACCCAAAGCGGTCAAGAAGGCCAGCCGGGCGATGCATCCCATCGATAACGCGCTCTACTCGATGCAGCGGTCCGTGGCCACGAACATCCGGTCAGGCCGCAAGGGGAAGGCTCGTGTCTATCGTCACGGCAATTGCCCGGTCAACCACCGCACCCCGGAGGCTGCGGCCCGGTGCCGGAATCCGTGATCGGCGTCAATCGCCAGGGCCGCGCTTCTGGTGGATGGCCGGCCGGCAGTCACAGGCAGAGCGGGCAGGGCTCGGCTGATCCACCCAGCTGCCGCGCGTATGCCTCCAGTTCCACCCGCCCACCGCAGACCTTGCGGTAATCACCATCGGTGAACGTCCTTGCGCCACGCTGGAGGCGGCTAATCCTAGCCGCCGTTAGGGCGGGCATCGGCTCGATGCTGACATGCAATGCGGCCGCTCAGGTATGGGATATATGGTGGCTTGCGCAGCAGCGCTGGCCTGCGGATGGGATGCGAGCCAGCGCTGCCGGTCGCTGGGTGGTTGGTTACCCCTCCAGGCAGAACTCGTTTCCTTCGGGATCGGTGAGGATGATCCAGCTCGCGCCTGGGGTCTGGCCGTCGGCCACCCTGGCACCCAGGCCGGTCAGCCTGGCCAGTTCGGCCTGCTGATCGCCGCCAGGCGGGACCAGATCGAGGTGGATCCTGTTCTTGGCCTGCTTCGGCTCCGGCACGGTGACGAAATACAGCCTCGGCGTGCCTGGTGAGGGCGGCACGACGGCGTACTCGACGTG
>Ga0137375_10005217_pt1 | contig 15443 bp, 10 predicted proteins | sample SagtaG_24_FD_104936 | JGI IMG/M metagenome (GOLD analysis project Ga0137375, IMG submission 104936) | Vadose zone soil microbial communities from Sagehorn Ranch, Mendocino, California, USA - Sage1_R_113_16 metaG | ecosystem: Environmental > Terrestrial > Soil > Vadose zone | place: USA...
CGGTACTTCACCCGGTGGACGTCCTGTCCGGCGCAGATGACTTTGCCGTTCGTAGGAACGTTGCTGCCCGAAAGAAGCTCGAACAGCGTCGTCTTGCCCGACCCGTTGGGCCCCATCACGCCCACGATCTGGGGCCCGGGAACCATGAAATCGGCGCTCAGACTGAACGTCTGCCGCCGGTTCACGAAACCGCGCGTGTAAATCTTTTTCAATCCTTGGACTTGCAATATCGGTGACACGTCAGGTTCCCAAGAGGCTGGTTCGGGTAGATTCATCGTCCAGGAGCGCCGCCGCGAGACCTTCGTGGACGACGCGCCCATGTTGAAGCACGTAGACGCGATCGCACACCTCGAGCACGCTGCGAACGTTCTGTTCGACGACCAAGACGGCGATGTTCTCGTTTCGCAAATGAGCGATCGTCCTCATCACGTCTTGGACCAGCTTCGGCGCCAAGCCCTGCGACGGCTCGTCGAGCAGGATCAGACCGGGGCCCCCGAGAAGCGCCCGACCAATGGCGACCATCTGCATTTCGCCGCCCGAGAGATTTTCGCACTCTCGGTCGAGCAAATACTCGAGGGCGGGAAAGAGGCCGAATATCTCTTTTTCGGTCCAGCTGCGGAACGAGGTTCGCTTTTTCCCGAGCGCCAGGTTGGTTTTTACCTTGAGCGCCGGAAAGATCCTACGATCGTCGGGAACCCAGCTGATACCGGCCGAAGCGATGTCGTGCGTGGCGCGGCGGGTGATGTCTTTGCCGCCGAAGCGAACGGCGCCGCGACGCGCGGGCGTGAGGCCGAGGATCGAACGCAGCATCGTCGTCTTGCCGGCGCCGTTCGGCCCGAGCAGAGCGACGGCCTCGCCCTGGCGGACGTTGAGCGACGCGCCGAACAGCGCTTGCGTCTCGCCGTAGTAAGTCTCGGCTTCCTGCACCTCAAGCATGCTGCGAAACTCCCAGCGTCGAACGGCGCACCCAAGAATCCCTTTGGAGCTCCTCCGGGGTGCCTTGGGCGATGACCTGGCCCCAGTGGATGACCGAAACCTTATCGGCCAACGAAAACAAAAACTCCATGTCGTGTTCGATCATGACGATGGTGAAGTAGAGCTTGAGCTGGCTGATGAGCTCGCGTAGGCGGTTTCGCCCGTCGGCGCCCATGCCTTGGGTGGGCTCGTCCAGGAACAGCACGCGCGGGTGGGCCGCCAACGCGACCGCAATCTCGAGGGCCCGGCGGTCGCCATAAGACAGGCTCGAAGCACGCAGGTCGGCGCGGGCTCCGAGGCCGACCTGCTCCAGCACGGCGAGCGCTCTCGCCACCGTGCTTGGATCACCGGCCACGTCGCGGATCATGTTGAAACCGAGAGAACGGACGCGCGGCAGCGCGAGGAGCACGTTCTCCAGCGCCGTGAATTCATCGAATAGATTGATCGTTTGAAAAGAGCGTGCAATGCCCTTTTGCGCAATCTGACGGGGAGAAAGCCCGGTGATATCTTCTCCGTCGAGAATGACTTTGCCGCGGTCGGGAGGAAAATGACCGGTCAGCACGTTGAAGCACGTCGACTTGCCGGCGCCGTTCGGCCCCATGATTCCCGAGAGCTGTCCTCGTTCGAACTGCAGAGTGATGTCTTCGAGCACGATCCGATCGCCGAATCGCTTGCTCAAGTGGTGCGCTTCAAACAGAGCCATCTCGAGCCTCCCGTGGGAGTTCCCCGCGAACGCCCGCCGCCGCGGACTCGTTGGCCGAGTTCTTGGCGCGCCGGCGGAAGAACTTCGCGGCGCTCTGCCACGCCCCCGCGATTCCTTCCGGCTGGAACAGGACGACGGCCATGAACAGCAGGCCGTACCAAAGGAGCCACGTTTCGGTCAGCGTACCGAGCAGGTCGCGCGCGACGATGAACACGAGGGCCCCGATGACCGGGCCCCAGAAGCTCACCATCCCTCCACCGATGAGCGTTGCCATCACGATGAAGCCCGATCCGTGCACGCTCATGACCTCGGGATAGGCGCTCTCCTGAGCCATGGCCAAAAGGCCGCCGGAGATCCCGGCGAAGGCTCCGGAAATCGCGAAGACCGCCCACTTCGTCAGCCAAACGTTGTAGCCCACGAACTTGGCCCGAGTTTCGTTCATCCGGATGGCTTGCAAGGCCTTGCCGAAAGGCGAATGGACCAAGCGCCACAGGAAGACGAGGCTCACCGCCAAGAGAGCGACGACGAAGTAGAAGAGCGCGGTGTTGTCGCGAAGACTTGCTTTGATCGGTCCGATGCCCAGGACCGCCCGGTGCACGTTGAGCAGGCCGTCTTCGCCGCCGGTGACCGAGCGCCACTTCATGGACACGAACCAGAACACCTGACCACAGGCGATGGTCATGAGCGCGAAGTAGATGCCGCGGCGGTGCGCGATGAAGCATCCGACCATGCCGGCGGCGAGTCCGCCCGCGAGGCCGGCAGAGAGGAGCGCGAGGAGGGGGCTCGGTGTCACCCCGAGATAACATAGCCCATAAGCATAAGCGCCAACCCCGAAGAATGCGCCGTGACCGAACGAGGGCAGACCGGTGTAACCGAGCAACAAATTGAAGCCGAGGCCGTAGATCATCCAGATCACGACCTCCACCCCCAGATACGAATAGAGACCGACGCGGGGTCCCCAATAAGGAAAGGTCCCCAAGAGAACGAGCGTGACGAGCATGGGCTTGGTGACCCAGGCTTGCCCGCGGGATCCGGGGTTGGCGCGCGCCGTCGTAACTGGATTCGTGAGCGCCACGTCAGGCCTCCAACGCACTCTTCTTGCCCAACAAACCTCGGGCACGGAAGCTGAGAACGAATATCAGCAACAGGTACATGGACATGTTCGCCCAGTCCGGGGCGAAGCCCCCGGTGAGCCCCACGGTGAGCCCCACCAAGAGCCCCGCGATGACCGCACCCCAGAAGCTGCCGACGCCACCGAGCACGATGATCAAGAACGCCGGGATCACGGCATCGACGCCGACGTGCGGTCGAAGCCCCCAGATCGGGGTGAGAATGATGCCCGCCACCGCAGCCAACGCGGCGCCGAACGCGAATACGAAGAGGCGAAGACGCCCGATGTTGATGCCGAGCGCGCGCACCATCTCGCTGTCGTGAGCACCCGCTTTGACCCTGGCTCCGTAAGGCGTTTTTTCCAGGAAGACCCACACGAGGGCCATCAGAACGATACCGAGGATGGCGGCGAAGAAGCGGTATTTGGAATAGATGACATCGCCCGCGAGAATGGGACCGTCCACCGCTTCCGGTACCGGGAGGTGTTGCTCGCCCTTGCCCCACACGATGCGAATTCCTTCTTCGAGGACCAGCGACGCGCCGAAGGTGAGGAGCAAGCCGTATTCCGCTTTCTTACCGTAGGTGCGGCGCACCGCTCGCTCCAAACCCATTCCCACCACGCCGATCACGAGCGGCGCCAGAATCAGAGCCAGCGCGTATCGAAAGGGCAGCGGGATGGCCACGAACTTGGCTCCGAAACTGCCGAGCCATCCCGGATTGATGATCTCCATCGCGATGTATGCGCCCAACGCGAAGAGCGAACCGTGCGCGAGATTGATGACCTCCATGACTCCCACGATGAGCATGAAGCCGAGCGCGATGACTCCGAAGAGGACGCCGAGCGCGATTCCGTTGATCAGGTGCGGAAGCAAATTCATGACGACATCTCAATCGCGTACGATGGGGGCTCCCATCAGGGCGTCGGCGCGGGATAGACGGGGGTCGCCTCGAACGGCTCGAGCTTGCACTTGGCGTCGGCGTCCTTGTCGACCACTTGGTCGGGGGCCGTGTTGGTCAGGATCTTGAAGAGATCCTCGGGGTCCTTCGATTCCATGTTGGCGGTCGCCAGGTAGATCGTTTGCTGCAGTTGGTGCGTCTTGGGATTCATGTAGGCGTCGTTGTGCTGCATGCGGACATTGGCCGGAATCTTCAGCTGCTCGAGCTCCTTGATGACCGCATGGTTGTTGGTGGTCTTCGCCTTCTCGATCGTCTCCAGCAGCGCGCGGGTGGCCCAATATCCGTTGTAGAATACATTGCCCGGCGTCTTGATCTTGGAGTCGGCGTTCTCCTTCTGGTACTTGGCATTGAACTCCTTGACGCCGGGAAGATCGAACCCGTAGTACCAGGTCGTTCCGAAGACGCCGAAGATGTCGGTCTTGGGCAAGCCGACGACGTCCGGCCAGTCCTGCTGGTTGTTGATCCAGGCGTACTTGGAGCCGAGCTTCATCTGAGAGACCTGGGTGCGCATGGCCTTCAGATCGTCACCGCCGACGGCGGCGGCGATGACTTCGGCCTTTTTCTGCTGGGCCTTGAGCAGCGTCGCGCTGAAGTCGCGCGTTCCTTGGGGGACCAAGAGCTCATCCACGATTGTAGCGCCGTTCTCGGTCGCCAGCTTGCGGGTGGCATTCGAGGTGTCGTGCCCCCAGCCGTAATCGTTGGTGATGAGCAGCCATTTCTTGCCGAATTTGCCGATCGCTCCCTTGACCGCGGCTTGCGCGAAGTTGTTGCCATTGCCGTCCCACACGAACTTCGTACGGTGGCAGTTTTCACCCGACTCGGAAGGCGAGCTGGAATTGGTGTTCAAGTAGACGACGCCGTATTTCTGGGCCACCTGCGAAATCGCATTGGCGACGCCCGAGCTCATGGCTCCGACGAGGAAATCGACCTTGTCTTGGGTGATCATGCGTTCGGCGATGCGCGAGCCGGTGGCCGGGGTCGACTCGGTGTCGGCGTGAACCCACTTGATCTGGCGGCCGAGCACGCCTCCTTTGGCGTTGAACTCGTTGATGGCCATGATGACGCCACGCTTGTCGGAATCGCCGCTGGCGGCATACTGCCCGCTCGCATCGGCGGTAATGCCGATAACGATCGTCTTTTTATCGGATCCCTTGTCTCCGGCCTGGTCGCCCTTTTTGCAGGCCGACCCGAGGACGAGCACCGTCGAGAGCGCGGCGGCGGTGCGCAGGAGACCCCCCTTGACGTTCGTAGCTTTGTGCCCCCTTCGTTCCGTTTTTTTCTGTGAGCTCATGGTCTATCCCTCGTAAGCGAGGCCTCGCCTCGGTGGGCCGTTTGAACACGACGAAAATCTTCGATATCTGGCAGGCCGAGAAGAGCCTGTCAGCTCGTCTACTGCATGCAATCGGCAGTTACTTCTTCAACTCCACGCCGTTGAGTTTACAGTTCGCAGCAACCATATGGCCGACCAGGCCATCGCTGAATCCGGTGTTGATGGCCTGCACGAGCGCGTTGTGCACCGCGGGGCCCATGAGGGCGGAGAGGGGCACGTCGGAGATCATGCGGTTGTAGTAGCGCAGGTCTTTGGCGGCATTGGCGAGGCTGAATTTGAGCCCACCGAAATCGCTCTGTTCCAGAATTTTGGGCACGATCAACTGGAAGATACCGCTGTTGGCTCCTCCCGCACCCACCACTTTGGCGAAGCGCTGGAGGTCGACGCCGGTCGCCGCGCACGCGCAGAGCGCTTCGGCAATGAGCGCCGCGTGACCCATCGTGATGAGATTGTAGATGAGCTTGGTCCGCGCGCCGGAGCCGATGGGGCCCATGTAGAAGATGTTTTCGCAGAACGATTCGAGGATCGGGCGAATCTCGCCGAACACCTTCTCATCCGCCCCGACCATGGTATTGAGCTTGCCTGATTCGGCCTCGGCGGGGCTACGCGCCAGCGGCGCATCCACGTAGCTCGCCTTGCGCTCGGCGAGATCCTTGGCCACGCGTTCGGACATCGCCGGCTCGCTGGTCGAGCAGTCCAAGAGGACCATCCCCGGCCGGGCCGCCTCGAGCACGCCGTCTTTGCCGTAAACGACCTGCTCGACCTGCGGAGCGCCGGTCACGCACAGGATGACGACGTCGGACTGCGCCGCGACCTCTCGGGGCGTGCTCGCTTCCTTCGCTCCTTGTCCCAGGAGATCTTCGATGGGCTTTCGATTCTTGTGGGCCATCACGGTGACCGCGTAACCCTTGTTCAGCAGGTTTTTGGCCATGCCGTGCCCCATCAATCCCACTCCCACGAAGCCGATCTTCTTTGTCATGGCGACTCCTTGCTGAAAACACCGGGCAAATAGGCGCCGAAACGCCCGGAGGGACCCCGGGAGGGACTCCCTGGCGTTTGGCGTCGGTTCTCAGTTTAGAATATTTTTTCTATTTCTTCCATACCCAGAACAAGAGTTCTTTGTCAAGGCTGCGGGTGGCCGCGACTTGCTTGCGAATGCGCCGTCATAAGGTTGCGGCGGCGTGCCAATCCCATTCGGTCGTGGGGCGGTTTCACCGGTTCGACGCCCGTCGATGTGTTCCCTGAATCGTCTCGCGTTTCGCCAGTTTCGCTGGAATTTGACAGCGTATTCCCTTCGATAGAATTTCTGTTTCAAATTTTGAACGCGTGGATTATACATTCCAGCGGACATTCGCGATGTCGTTCTTGGGCGGGAAACCGTTCACGCCTGGTGGTCACATCCATGCTTCGAGATCGCAGTCGAGTATTGATGACGCGTGGCAGGCCAACCAGCAAGGAGGTCGGGCAAAGTGATTCGATCAACTAAGAGACTAACTGCGGGAGCGTTGTGCGCCGGCATGCTTTCCGGCGCCTTTCTATGGAGCGCCGCGGCTCGAGCCGACATTCCTCTGGCCGACCCGGCGAAGACGAACGGCTGGGAGGTCACCACCAACGGTCGCGTCAACGCGTATCTCTCCTGGGTGTTTGGCGAGACGATGAACGCCAACAACCTCGGCAACCTGGTCGACCCTTCGAACCCTATGGGGACGGAGCGCTACACGTACGTGGGCCCTCAAGTCTTCATCCAAGGCAATCCCGTACCTGCTGGTGCCGTCGCCGACCAGACCAACGACACGAAGCTGAGCAGTCCCCGTATCCGCGGCGGATTCGCGAGCACGATCCTCGCTTTCAACATCTACAAGCAGATCAGCGAGGACCTCAAGCTGACGGTCAAACAGGCTTTCTGGGCCGGCATCCAGAACGGGATCAAAAGCGGCTACCGGGCCTACAACGACACGGCCAACGTCGATTGGCGCGAGCAGTGGATGGAGCTCAGCGGTTCGTGGGGCGCCGCCTGGGGCGGTCGACGCGTGGGGCTCTACAACCGCGGCGGTATGAGGATGAACTGGCTCCTGATGCATCAACATGGCGTCGGCCATCCTTGCAACGTCGATTCGGGGGGGACGGCGACCTGCGGTCACACCGGTGTCGGTTCCATGTTCCCCAATCGTCACGCGCAGCTTGGCTACGCCACGCCCGATCTGGCGGGTTTGCAATTGTCCATCGACATGGCCGATCCGGCGATGATCGATGCCAACTGGAACCGGACGCCCCTACCTCGGTTCGAAGCGGAGCTGACCTACAAAAAAGGCTTCGGCGGCACGGATGAATTGAATGCTTGGGCCAACGGTTTGACGCAGCCGGTTGGCAGGACCACAGACCTGCCGCCAGGCCAGCCCGGCCAGCCCCCCGGGGGCATACCCGCCGATGCGACACGCAACGTCTACGGCGTCGGTGGCGGCGCATGGGGCCGTTTCAGCGGTTTTGCTCTCGGCGGCACCGGTTGGTGGGGCAAAGGCCTCGGCACGGCGACGGCGTTCGGTTCTGACGGAGGTGGACCGAACGACCGCAACACCGCGATCGATGATGCGGGCACGCTCCGCACCCACTTCGGTTATCTGGCCATCGCGAACTTGCGGCTGGGAGATCTCGAACTGGCAGCGTCCTATGGCTCTACGAATTGCCGGGAAACAGCGTGGGACCGAGATCCCGAGAACGGGCGCCATATCACAGTAATCAAGGAGGTTCGTGGCATTGGAGGCAAAGTTGCCTACCACGTTGGTCCGGTGACCTTCTCCGTCGACGGGATGAATCTCAACCACCACTGGCATCGCGGCGAGAAGCAGGTCGCCAACGTCGTCAGTGCCGGCATGCTCGGAGAGTGGTGAACAAAGAGAATCAGCCGAGTGCCAAGACGAACTGCTTGGCACTCGGCTGACTCGCGGGCGCTTGCGGGCCGCTTACTTGAACACGTAGACGTTGGTGATCTGGCGGGCCAGCGTCTGATTGCCCCAGCTCCAGATCATCTTGTTGTCGGGCGTCAACTCCACCACGTGCGGGCGATTGCTGGCCGGCGAAGATACGTGTCCGAGCCAGTTCGCCACGATGAAGGTGCCGGTCGTCGTGCGTTGGAAGCCGGAGAAGAAGTCGAGGTCCGGGAACTTCGTTCTTCCGCCAATCTTAGCGATGACGGAACCGGCTTGATTCAGCTCGAGGACCTCCGCCGGCTCACCGTCCGTTGCCCAGGCCCCACCACCCGCGTGCCACCAAACGGCATACCCCTTGGTGCCGGTTCCCATATTGCCCTTCCAGAGCTGTTGCCCGCTGGAGGACACCTGGAAGATGGACTCGGTCAGCGACAGCCAGTAGCTGCCGTCGGCTGGGTTTCGGTTGATGGCGCGGAGATTGTCGCCCACCGGCAGGTTGAACTGGCTGACGGTGGCTCCCGCCGGGGTCACGATGCGAATGATGGGATTGATGCCCAGCGCCGTGTTTCCGCCGGGCACCCGGCAGGCGCCGGTCACATTGCTGAAGTTCGAGACTCTGGCGAGGAAGGTGCCGTCGGTGAGATCGAACTCAGCGTAGCCCTTGTTGAGGCTGACGAGCACCGCCTTGCCGTTCTTCGCCTTGGGGTTGTCGACGATTTCAATCGTGCGAGGCGAGTTGGCCCCTGTATCGCCGACGCCCACCTTCCATACGACGCCCCCGGGATTCGTGGATGTGAACTCGTTGATGTAATTGATGCGATTGTTGGCGTTGTCGTTGGCAATGAACTCGTGGCAGATGCCGCCCGCCGGTTTGGGGCAGGTTGCGGTACCCGTGCCGCCAGTTCCCGTTCCGCCCATACCGCCGGCTCCGCCGGTTCCCGAGGGATCGGTGCCGCCCATGCCGGTGGTCGTCGTCTCCATGCCGGTGGTCGTCGTCTCCATGCCGGTGGTCGTCGTCTCCATGCCGGTGGTCGTCGTATCCGAGCCGGTCGTCGTCGTCGGATCTTCACCACCGCTACCGGTGGTGGTCGTGCCGGTGCTACCGCCGCCGGCGCCACCTTGTCCGAAGGTACTTCCCCCGCTCGCGCACCCGTAACCCGCCGCAATAAACATCACGGACGCCGAACCGAGCGCCGTCAGGGCTCCTCGCCAGACACTGAGACCTGGCCGATGTTGCGTCGCAAAGGAATCGCAAACCGCAAGGCGGCCCGTTACTCGGGAGTCGACGTCGGAACGAGAGTGGAATTTTTTGTTCATGGTTTCCGCCTTTTCGAATTTTTATTCCAATTTCAAGGGCCCGTCAAGCTACGCGCCCCACCTCAATTTCGCGAGCGTCGACGCCGCAAAACGGCGAGCGCTGGACCCACGAAAAGCCATATTGCCCATCCCCCTGCTCCCAACGGCGCGCGAGTGGCCCGCCCAAGTTCACACGCGCCGCACCGGAAGGCCCCCTGCACTTCCTTGGGCGTTTCATCTGGAGGCGACGCGGGTTCCGGCACGTCATCGAGTTCCTGCAGATACTCCACGAGCTGCGCCAGCTCGATCTGCGTGAGGGAGCTGGTCATTCCCATCTGATCTTGCGTCAGGTACTTCGTGAAGATCTCGAGCAGCGTCGCGGCGCGCCCATCATGCAGATAAGGCGCGGTCTGCCAGAGTCCCTTCAGCGTGGGGGTATCGATGCCGGTCAGCGGGCCGTGAAGTCGCGACCCCGATGTTGGCAGGATCGTTCCCACGTCATGCAGCCGGCCGGCAGCGCTGTCGGTGAAGTCCGGTGGGGAATGGCACTCCAAGCACCCGGCGCGCTCGAACACCTGGCGACCTTCCAAGGCGTCCGTCGTGAAGCTGCCATCCGGGTTCCGGAACGGGCTCCTCGGTACCTTGTTGAGCGACGTGAAGAATGCCGCGAGCCCATCGAGCTCTTTGGACGCGCCCGCAGCGGGAGCGCCGAATGGGTCGTATTCGCCGTCCGCATCCTTTCGCGAGTTGAATTCGGCTTCGGGCATGAAGCCCGACCCCGCGAAGCTATCGCGGATGTCGCGCTCGAAATCCTGAATTTCGTTGAAGTTGGCGCTCCAGTGCACCCGCCCCTCGCCTATCCCGCGGATGCCGAGCAGCGACTTCGTGTTCCGTAGGCCTTCGCCACGGCTGGTGAAGTCCCAGACCCGGCCATCACTCAAACCGCCGAAATGGCACGACACGCAGCTCATGTACCCGGCCCCGCTCATGCGCGAATCGGCGGCGTTAAAGAACACTTTTTTGCCGAGGAGCACGTCGGCCGATAGCGGCTCTTGGTCGATGGTGCGGATCCTCGCCAGCGGCGGCGGCGCTCCTTGATCGTGCGATGCCAGCGATTCACTCAGATCGTAGGCAATCACTTCACGCGAGAGGAACGCATTGACGAACAGCTTGCCGTCCGGCGCGAGCGCGAGACCATCCGGGGCATTGCCGATGTCCTTGATGCCACCGAGTTGAATGTTGATGTACGTATCGTAAATACCGATCCAATTGCTCGGCATGATGAGGACGTACGCGTTGTCTCCCAGCGGCGAGAATACGACGGAGACCGGATTCGACCGGTTGTCGACGTCCATGCGCTTTTCGAGGATCTCCGTTTCCGTCTTGAGGTCGACGACGCTCACGATGGCGCGCACGAAATTGTCAGCGTCCGACGGCTGACCGTCACGATTCGGCCCGCGCTCCACGTCGTCTTTCTTCGACGTGACCCAGGCCTGCGTTCCGTCGGGGGAGATCACGAACGAGGACACGAAATTGGGTACGCCCCGGCCCGCCGATTCGCCGTCCGGTCCTGGATCTTCCGCAAGCTGGATCGTCTTCGCCACGGTGAACGTGTCCGGCGAGACGGCCCACACTTCGCCGTGGTCGACCGGCGAGATGAAGCGCGTCACGTAAATGCGCCCGTTGCTTGCCACCGAGATGGCCGCCGGCGTGGGACCGAGCGTGACCGTGCGCTGCACTTTCCGCGAGGTGCCGTCGATCTCGACGAGCTGGCCGGTAGCGAAGAGAGAAACGTACGCAACGCCCTTGGGGCTGAAAACGATCGACATGGGCTGCGACGCATAGGGCAACGCAATACGCGTTTGGATGGCGCCGCCGTTCGGATCGAGCACCACGACTTCATCCGACATCTGGTTGGCGACCCAAATCGTGCCGTCCGGCGCCTGCGCCAGCGAATGCGGTTCGTCTCCGACGGGAATTTCGCGCATCCGCTTCAGCGTGCCGCCGTCGATCACGCTGACGCTATCGCTGTCAGGATTGACGTTCCAAACTCGGTGATGCGCGGCATCGACGAAGATGCTCGATGAATTCCGGGGCGGGATGGACGTCAAAGGGTAGTGCACGACCTGCGTGAACGACGCAGACGTCATCCCCGCATCATCCTCGCCTATCACGAACACCGTCTTGTGACCCGCCGTTTGGTACGTGTGGGTTGCCGACCGATCGGGCAGCGGAGTGGTCGGGGCTCCCTCGCCGAAGTTCCAGCGAAACAGGACGTTGCCGACGGCCCCTTCGACCTTGGCGATGCGGAAAGTCTGTGCTTGCCCGATCGGGACCGGCTTGGCCGGCTCCATGGTAATCGTAAGGGCAAAGGCAGGACTCGATGCCAAGAGTCCTGCCAGTACCACCCCCGCCGCTACAGCATGGAACTTCATGCGTCGTTCTTGCCACCTACGCGCCGGCGCCGCGCCCGACCTCGGCCGATGCCCATCCACAGTGCTGCAGCGAGCAAGGACAAAGCACCACCTGATGTTGCACGACCCGGCACGCTGCACCCGCAGCCACCGGGCTCTCCGGGGTTTGACGGGTTGCCGGTGCCGCCCGCGCCGGCCGTGCCGTCGGTGCCGCCGCCGGTGCCGACCGTGACATCGCTTCCACCGCTGCCGCCCGTGACATCGCTTCCACCGCTGCCGCCCGTGTCGACGCTACCTCCCGGACCCCCAGAGCCCGTATCTCCGCCTGCCCCACCAGCGCCGGTCGGGATCCCGCCATCGACGACTATAACCGTATTGCCTGTCGAAAAGTGGCTGATCGCCTGCTCGGTGAGGGCGTTCCCCACGAGATCTTTCACGCCATTCGGCACCACGATCACTTCGTACGTCGAATTGGCTTCGAGGGGCTGCCTGGCACCGAAGGAGATTGCATTGAAAGACGAACGGCTGAACACGCCGGCGACGGGCGCACCGCCACTTTTACGCACGATAATACTATTGGCGCTCACCGTGTCGGTATCGATCTCATCGGTGAAGAAAATGGTGACGCGCGTTGAGAGGGGCTGTTTGGTCGCGTTGTCGAGTGGGTAGACTTTCATGACCTTCGGCGGCGTTGTGTCCGGCGTCATGCTGTGCGGGATGAGGGTCGCGCCCGTGCCATGGTCATTGCCGAGGTAGACCAGGTTGCCCAGCACCGTGGCGAAGTCGTAGTCCCCGCTCATCGGGGGCACCCCTTTGCCGACTTCTTTGATACTGGCGGCGTCGTAGGTGTGCAGGTCGATCTTGTGAAACCCGTCACTGGACTGACCACAGAAACCAAAACCGTCCTGATAAGTGCAATACCCTCCCTTGTCGGTTCCGAACTTCTTTTCGGTGACGACCGTGACGGCCTCCGGCGTCCATTTCATGAAGGTGTAGTTGGCGCCGATGCCGTCACCGAAGATCATATCGCCGATCGTGAGCGACGAGTACATCGACTTGCCACTCGTGTTGGCGAGCAGGAACGGCATCTGGGGATTGCTGACGTCGAGAATCGACACCCCGGTGGGGTCTTGGTCCATGCTGGCAACGGTGAGGTAGTTGCCGGCGGCATGGACGGGCCCGACGCGGAAGTTGCCCAGCTGGTTGATTGGAATTGTTTTCACGAACACGGCCTTGGCAGGATCCGTCGCGTCGACGATATGGAAGCCTTTGCCACTGCTGCCGACGTACAAGTACGGCCACGACCAGGAAAGCTCCCACGCGACGTTGGTGTAGTCGCCGCCGCTGACGCCATCCAACGCAAGGGAGCCCACATCCTTCGGATTCATCACGTCGGTGAAATCGTAGAACGCGACACCCGACGTCTGGGGACATGCCACGATGAATTTGCCGTCGATCATGGACATCGGCATCGCATGCAGCTCGCGATTCTTGGCGGTGAGCGCGCTGCTGTAGGACTTGAGCAGCACCGGTTTCCTCGGGTCTTTGACGTCGAAGATGTGGAAATACCCGGGGGGTTTCCCGCTGTCGTTCGACCCCATCACAATCAATTTGCCGTGGATCATGATCACGGTGTTGCTACCCGGCGGGTACTTCGTGGGATCCGAATTCGTTAGCGTGGGGTAGAGAGTCTTCTCGTTGAAGTAGGAGACCGGCTTGAAAAGCTCGTCCTGCGTGTACGTCATGTTCCCGAGCTGCGCATGGGCCACCGACGCAGCAGAAACGACGCCGAAAACGGAGCTAACAGCGACGCAGGCGGGCCCAAGGCCGCGCCGAGTAACACGACCGGTACTCGCGTAATGCTTCATGACAAGCCTCGTTGGTTGAGATCCTCTGCTGCGCTGTGCACGATCACATCCAGTCGGCGGGATAATCTCATGTTGGCCTGGCTCCTCGATGGGTAGTGTCGTGCGCCGTCCATCTGACGGCGTAAATGCTGCCCGTGCGCCATAGTAGAACACATGTTCCACCAAGCGCAATCCGTAGAATATTTATTCTCAATGCGTCATTCGTGCGCTACTGGCGAGTCCCCGGTTCACCCGGGACAAAGAGAGAAGTGTCATGGGCTGAGCACGTTGGCCCATCTATTTCGTGCCCGCAGGCGAGTGAGTTCATACGCTGCAAAATACATCGATTACGGCAAATTACGCAGCCGCAGCACGGTGAGGTGCGACCGAGATTCCTTGCTTCGATAGGTGTCGCAAGATTGCGAACTCGGGCGTGCTCGATTTTCAACTTCGTTCAACTTTTATGTGGTGAGCGGTTCCTCGTTTCGATTTCGACGAGCTCAGCTCACCGCGCTACGCTTCCACATTGCGGCGGTTGGCCAAGTGGTCTAGCCTCCTTACCGTGTTACCATGGCGTGAACTGTTGGCACGGCCGTCATGGTGTCGAAGGAGTCGTGTACCCATGCTTAGCATTCGCCGTGGATCTGTCCTTTGTGCCGCGCTGGCGGCGGGACTCGCTTGCAGCCAGGGATCGGCGGTCGAACCATCGGGCGCGGGTAGCTCGGCTACCGGGCCCGGCACGGGATCGGGCGGCGACAGTACGGGAACCATCGCAACGACGGGAACGGCGGGAACGACCGACTCGACCGGAAGCGCCGGCGGTAGCGGAGGCACGGGGGGCGGCGGGGCTGGGGGCACGGGGGGATCTGGAACGTTCCCGATGGGGACACCCACGGTTCAAGACTTCCATCTCACGGCGCGTCCCTGGAACCCCCTCAACTTTCCTAAGGATCGCTACCTCACCAACTTGGACAAGGCCGTGCACGCCGTCGCGAAATGGCAGGACCCGACGAGCGGCGCCATCATCGACCCGAATTACAAGCGCGAGTACCAATACGGTACCCCGTTCTTCATCTTCGCCGCGGCAACGTTGGTGGACACCGGCAAAGCACCGGACCTTCTCGATGCTGCGATCAAAGCCATGGACCACACGAGTGGCCAAATCGCGGCGTGCGCAACCAACGGTTCGACGGGCATCATTCCCGACGACCACGGCAACTTCTTCCTCGCTCCCCTTTCCGGCGCGTACCTGCTGCTCAAGTCGAAGGTACCGGCCGCCAAGGCGGAACAGTGGCGCCAGAACCTCGGCACGCCCGTCGATAAGGTCGTGCGATCGATCACCAACAACTGGCGCACGTACGCCATGAAGGGCGAGTTTCTGCGAGGCCAAGCCGGCATCATCGACATGGCGACCGCCAACGCCTACCTCGAGTCGAGCTGGCCGAGCCAACTCGCGCGCGTGACCACCGCCGATTTGCAGTGGTACCACGACCAGCAGGCCATTCCGGAGACGTACGCCTACGAATCCGTCGCCCGCATGAACATCGAAACGATCTTGGAGGGAGGCTACAACGGGCCTTCCAAGAGCACGATGACCACGTTCACCGTCAAAGGCGGCGAGAACGCGGTCAAGGTCCTCGACCCGACCGGGCAAGGAGGGGCCGGGGGCCGCTCCGGCGACCATTCGTGGAACGACGTCGTCCCCGGCAACGTCTACGAACGCCTCGCCAATCGTTATTTGGCGCAGGGCGACCTCGAGCGCGCGGGGCGTTATCGGCGCGCAGCGATGCTCGTGCTGCGCGGCATCGATCGGTGGCAGCGCCCGGATGGCGCCTATTCGGTTACCAAGAATCAATTCGCGTTCGGCGACAAGGTTCACTTCGC
>Ga0137375_10005219_pt1 | contig 15437 bp, 13 predicted proteins | sample SagtaG_24_FD_104936 | JGI IMG/M metagenome (GOLD analysis project Ga0137375, IMG submission 104936) | Vadose zone soil microbial communities from Sagehorn Ranch, Mendocino, California, USA - Sage1_R_113_16 metaG | ecosystem: Environmental > Terrestrial > Soil > Vadose zone | place: USA...
ATCGGTTCCCGCCGGCAGCGCCACCCGCAGCGCCAGCTCGTCCAGCGGCGCCCGGGTCGGGGTGAACACCACACACGGCCACGACACCGCTCCCGGCGCGGCCACCAGCCCATCCACCCGGATCCGCGGCAACACCCCCGCCCGCAGCAACGACGACTTCCCCGCCCCCGACGCCCCGGACACCACCAGCAGCCCCGTGCCCGCCAGCAGCCGCGACATCCGGTCCAGCAGCGCATTGGCGGCCGCTTCCCGGCCGAAAAACCACCCCGCGTCCCGCTCCCCGAACACGGCCAGCCGGCGGTAGGGGGAACCGGTCACCGCTCCCGGCCGCGGCCCCGTGCCCTCGGCGGCCGCCAGGCCCTGCCCGCGCGCTGGCCCGGCGGGCAGGCCACACAGCAGTGGAAGAGAAAGGGTCCCCCCGGGCGACCAGGACAGCGTCGTTGACCTCCTCCAAGGATCTGGCGGCGTCGAGGCACGGGCGATCAAAGCACCGGCCAAGCAGAATCTGGCGGCCCACGCGAGAACGGCTGCCCGGGGCCGCCGCCGCACATCCGTGCCCGGGGGTCCGCCAACCGGCACGTTAACGGCGCGGCGTGGCCCGCCGCCGCGCGGCTCTGTGCCATCGGCAGGCAGCGCACCCACGGCCTAGTCCCACCAGATCCGCCATGGATCTGGTGGGAGGGCCTGGGCACGATGCCGGGCCGACGAGTGGCCTGTCCCGGCATCGTGCCGCTACCTGGTCAGGCGGTCGTGCGCAGCCAGACGCCGAAGTTCTGGCCGTTGTTCCACAGCACCGGGGAGCTGATCACCACGGCACCCGCCGACGTGCCGGTCGTGGTGTCGATGACCTGGTCGGTGGTCCACGGGCCCAGCAGCGTGCCGTGAACGCCGGTGTAGGTCGTCACGCGGGTGCCGCTGAAGGCCCACAGCCGGGTGTCGGTCTTCGGCGCCGCCACCGTGGCGTTGTCGATGACCCCGGCTGCCTCGGCCGCGGTGTAGATCACGGGAACCACATCCACGCGGGCGGTCTGGGTGACGCCCTGCGTGGTGTCGGTGGCGGTGAAGAAGTCGTGACCCAGCCGGTCATAGTAGACGCTGAGACGAAGCAGGTCACCCGGGGCCGGGGCCACCCCATACAGGTGCCCCGTGTGGAACTCCGTGCCACTGGACCAGACGTAGCTGATGGAGCCAGTCCCGCCGCCCGCGGCGACCCTCAGTGTGGCAGGGGGCCCGACTCGGCTGCCGAGCACGACCTCGGCGCTGCCGTTGTTGCCCGCCTGAAACTGAAGGTATGGCACCACGACGGTGGTGGCGACGAACCGGAACAACCGGCCACCGCCGGTCACGTAACCCGCCTGGCTGGTGGTGTAGATCAGCGGTCCTGCGGACTGCGGGACGGTGCTGGCCGCGCCAGCGGCGCCGGCCCCGGTGAAGCCCAGTGCTGTGACCGTGACGCCCGCCGCGGCGGCGGCGTAGAGCTTGCGCATGAAGCATTTGCCGGCTGGAAGATCCTCCCCTGCGGGCCGCGCGCGCGCAGTTCGCCGCCATCGTTTCGTTGCCATCGACGTGATCATCGTGTCCCCCTGAGGTGCTCATAGGCGGTGCTCCACCGCCTCACACTTCAAGCGTGCGCACGCGGCACGGGCGGCGAAAGGGGAGAGCTCCCCATCTGGGGAGATCTCCCCATGCCGGGCCGGGCATTGACGCAGCGGCTGTCCGGACCTACCGTCGCGCTCGTCAGGGGAGTTGGGTCCGGTGCTGCTAATCGTGATGTATGAGGCCGGGACCTGGCGCGCACGGCCAGGCCAGACAGTCACATTCGGCCGGGGCAGGGAGTGCACCATTAAGCTGCCTGATGGCGACCGCGGGCTGTCGCGGTCGGCGGGCAGCCTCAGCTTCCACGACGGGGCCTGGTGGCTGGGCAACGACAGTCTCTCGTCGATGCTGTACCTGTCTGGGGACCGGGGATTCCGGGTAGACCTGCCACCCGGCATGCAGATACCGGTGCAGCAATGGCATGCCAAGGTGCGGCTGCAGGGCGTGTTTAACTCCTACACGCTGAGGCTTCGCCTGCCCGATCTCGATGACATGCCCGATCAGGATGGCCAGCCCGGGCAAGCCAGCCCCAAGGCCGTGCCGCCATCACCACCGGGTACCAGTGAACCCGTAGTGACGAGCACTCGGTATCACGCCCCGCTCACCGCTTCTGACCGGCTGGTCCTGGCGGCCCGGTTCGAGCAGTACCTCGACTGGCGGCACGGCGGCGCCCCCGCACCGCGGTCGGCGAAGGACACCGCCGAGCGGATCGGGTGGCAGCCGCACACGGTAGCCAAGCGGTGCGAAAACATCCGCGACCGGTATTCACGCCTGGGTGTTCCCGGCTTGCACGGACCCCGGGCTCTGGAAGAACTTGCAGAGCTGCTGATCTCCACCGGAGAGTTGACCACCGAAGACCTGCGACGCTTGCCAAGCCAAGCACACCCTGGCTAAACGCATCGCGCCGCGCTGGCCGCCGCTGACGGCCTGTCTTCATGGCTGAACCGGATGGCGGATGCCCCGTTCACCGACCATCCCTTCGTAGCCACGATCCCGGCTAGAAGGCGTTGTTACCGAGTTTCCGTAGGAATGCCGGGACCCTGCCAGTCCCGAAGTCGTAGAAGTTCCTAGGGCAGCAGATCGCCTACGGCAGCAGATCGCGGACTCGGGGTGCCTGGGTATCACGGTAGCTGCCGCTCACTGTGATGACCGAGCGACTATCCGAGCAGGCGGCTGCGGAGGACATGCTGTCCAGCGATGCTATCTGCGGCGATTCAGCGGTAAGCGCGGACGCGGATGTGATACTTGAGTAGTGTCGTCAGCCGGCCAGTGCTCCCTGGGCCAGGCTTGCACTGTAAACCAGACGCGCTTGCCGTGCGGGCACTGCGCGGTACCCCAGTCCTTAGCGAGTGCGGCGACGGTAGCCAGGCCTCGTCCGCATTCGCGCTCAGTGTCTCGCTCGTGCAGCACGGGCCGCTGCGGCGCGGAGTCGAAGACCTCCACGAAGATCAGCCCCGGGCAGACGCTGACGGCAACGGCGTACCGGAAGCCGGCGGCGTGCTGGACGGCGTTGGTCGCCAGCTCGCTGGTCAGCAGCTCGACATCATCGGCGACATGCTGAAGCCCCCGCTGGCATATCAGGTCACGGACATGGTGCCGTACCGCTGCCACCGACCTGGCCGCCCGGGGCACAAACAGCAGCATCGCCACCTGTGCGTCGGTTGCGGCGGCCCGCAGGTGGTTACATGGCCGCTGCAGCACTAGCCCCCGGTCATACATGGTGTCTTCACCGCTCTTTCTGCGGGCCTGGGTCCACTGGCTTATGCTGTGCTCGATTCGACGGCCGGCCAGCGGCCGCGCCGTCTGCTGGTGACGATGGCGTCTTCCACGACGCCGACGACATCGGGTACGGCTCCGCAACCGCACCGCGATAGAGCAGGCAATGGCGTCACTGGCGCACCTCGTCCATGCGGACCGGGCGGTGCTCACGCAGCGACAGCGTGGCGGCCTCGGCGACCCATCCGGACTCCACGGCGTCGGCCACGGTGCAGGGGGATGGCCGGAGGCCGCTGACAACCTCAGTGAACGCGGCGAGCTCAGCGCGGAACGCAGCGGCGAACCGGTCCATGAAGAACCGGTACGGGGGGCCGGCAGGAAAGGTCACGCCGGGCTCGGCGGAGCCGAGCGGCAGGCCGTTGTCGAGCCCGGCGGCGATGCTATCCAGCGACCCGTGCAGTTCCAGGCGCACGTCGTAGCCGCGGGCGTTGTAGCGGGTATTCGAGACGACTGCAAGAGAGCCGTCATCGAGGGTGAGGATGGTGGCGGCGGTGTCGACGTCGCCGAGGTCGGCGATCCAGTCCTCGCCCCGGTTGCTCCCGGTGGCGTACACCTCGACGACCTCGCGGCCGGTGATCCAGCGGACGGCGTCGAAGTCATGCACGCTGCAGTCCCGGAAGATGCCGCCGGTGACCGCGGCGTACTCGCGCGGCGGCGGCGCGGGGTCCAGGGTGGTCGAGCGGATCGTGTGCAGCCAGCCGAGCTGGCCGGCCTGCAGCGCGTCCCGGGCATGGGCGAAGCCGGCATCGAGGCGCCGCGGGTAGCCGATCTGGACGCGGTCCGCGCAGCCTGCCACCAGGCTGGCGATCAGGGCTGCCTCGGTAGCGCTGGAAGCGACCGGCTTCTCGCAGAACACCGGGACGCCAGCGTCGACTGCCTCGCGCAGCAGAGCGGGATGGGCGTCGGTTGCCGCTGCGATGACCAGGCCGTCGATGTCCGAGCGGAGCAGGGCGTCGCTGCTGTCGGCCGTCTCGGCGCCCAGCTTCCCGGCGATCTGCGCGGCGCGGCCGGGAAGGGTGTCGGCCACGACCAGCGTGTCGACGGCGGGCAGGGCGGACAGTGTCTCGGCGTGAAACGCGCCGATGCGGCCGAGGCCGATCAGGCCTAGTCTCATGCTGCTTCGCCTTTCCGGGAACGATGCGGATGCTCAGCGGGCAGCGCCATGGTCAGTCCACTGCGCCGATGACGTTCTGATCCCAGTCGATGACCGAGCCGGTAACCACGCCGCTGCGCTCCGACAGCAGGAACACCACGAAGTCGGCGATCTCGTCGGCCTGGCCCAGGCGGCCCATCGGAAGCGACTTCGCGGCCTGCTCGCGCCAGTCATCGCCGGCGCCGTGGAAGGCGCGCTGCGCGGCGTCCTCACCCTCAGTAGCGGTCCAGCCGATGTTGAGCCCGTTGATACGGATGCGGTCGAAGCGGTGGGCATGCGCCGCGTTGCGGGTGAGGCCGGCCAGGCCGGCCTTGGCCGCGACATAAGGAGCCATGTAGGCCTGCCCGCAGTGCTCGGAGGTCGAGATGATGTTGACGATGGTCCCGGCCGACCGCCGGGCGAGCATGTCCGCGACGACGGCCTGCATGAGGAAGAACGGGGCGCGCAGGTTGACGGCGATGTGCTGGTCGAACAGCTCGGGCGAGGCGTCGAGCAGCGAGCCGCGGGAGGTCAGGCCCGCCGAGTTCACCAGGCAGTCGACCCGGCCGTAGGCGCTGATGACCGCGGCGGCGCTGGCCTGCGCCTGCGCGACGTCGGCGACATCGGCGCAGACGAACATCGCCCGGGTACCACCCGCCCGGAGGTTCGCCGCCAGGGCCTCACCTGGCTCGGCCCGGCGCCCGGTGATCGCCACCGTCGCGCCCTCGGCGGCGGCGGCGCGGGCGACGGCCGCCCCGACCCCCTGCGTACCGCCACTGACCAGGACAATCTTGCCGTCGAGCAGTGACTTCATGGCGGCCCCTCGGCAGCTAGGCGGCCGCCAGGCAGCGGCGCCGGGATCCAATCGGGATTGGCGAGCGCAGCCGGACGGCGGCCGGCCAGCACGTCAGCGATCCCGCGAGCGGCGTCGGTGAAGGTCGCCGCGGTCGCCCGGCGGCTCAGCCCCATCAGGTGCGGTGTGAGCACTACGTCCGGATGGTCGAACAGCGGGTGGTGAGCTGGCGGCTCGGGCTCGAAGACATCCAGGCCGACACCGGACAGCTGGCCGGCCAGCAGCGCGTCCAGCGCCGCGTCGGCGTCAACGAGGGCCCCGCGGCCGCAGTTGATCAGCAGGGCCCCTGGCTTGACGGCACCGAGGAAGCGGCGGCTGACCAGGTGCCTGGTGGCCTCGGTTAGCGGCGCGTGCAAGGTGATGACATCGCTGCGGCCGGCGATCTCGCTCAGGCGGTCGCAGCGGACGTCATCAGGAGGGGCGATGACCGGATCGTAGGCGAGCACCCGCATCCCGAACCCGCGGGCCAGATGGCCGACCCGCTGCCCGATGCGGCCGTAGCCGATGATGCCGATCGTCGAGCTTTCCAGGTCACCAACGGCAACCTGATGCCGCTGGGCCCACCTGCCGCTGCGCACCAGGTCGGTCAGCGGCCCGAACCGCTTGGCCAGGTGCAGGGCCATGCCGATGACCGCCTCGGCCACGGCGCGGGTTCCGCTGCCGGGGGTGATGACGACGGCGATGCCGCGCTCGGTCGCAGCGTCGACGTCGACCAGGTCGACCCCGACGCCGGTGCGAGCCACGACGCGAAGGTTCGGCATGCGCCCGAGCAGCGCCCTGTCGATAACCGCGTCAGCCCGCACGATCGCGCCTGCGGCAACGGCCAGGTCATCGGGCTGCGGGCTGGCGACGAAGGTGGCACGGCCCCGCAGCGGGTCCGCCACGAGCGCCGGGTCGACCGTCCCCAGGCCCACGACGATCGCAGGGCCAGCGGCTTCTGCCAGTCGCTCAGTCACTGGAGGCCCCGGCGGGTGAGGGCCGGCCGAAGGTCGCGTCCGGGATCGCCGGAACCTTGTGCCACAGTCCGTCCTCCGCTGAGGCGGCCGCGGCGGCCAGGACCTCGGCGTCGGACTGGGCCTCGAAGATCGTGGAGTTGCGCCGCTCGCCGCCCCGCAGCGCCACGAGGAACTTCATGGCCTCGATGACCTTCAGGTCGTCGTAGCTCATGCTGTTGGCCGGCCCGGGCTGGAACCGCGCGTAGTCGCCCATCGAGGAGTTGGCCAAGACGGTGGTGTACCCGACGTTCGGGCCGCCGCGGCCCAGGCACAGCCGCAGCTCGTTCATCTGCTCGAAGTTCCATGTCGCTGATCCCTGGGTGCCGTACACCTCGATGGCCAGGCCGCACTGCGGGCCGACGATGACCCGCGACGCCTCCAGGGTCCCGACGGTGCCGTCGGTGCGGGGACCAGCCGCGAACCGTACCAGGGCGGCGGCATGGTCGTCGTTCTCAACGGGGGCCAGCTCGCCGTTCTCGATCACGGCGAAGTGCGTGCCTGACCCCATCGGCAGGATCGGCCGCTGCCGGTGGAACGTCGACAGCAGCGAGCACACCTCGCTGATCGGCCCGATGACGTACTGAACCAGGTCGACGACATGGCTGAGCAGGTCGCCGAGCGCGCCGGAGCCGGCGTACTCACGGCGGAACCGCCACGACAGGGCGCCGTTGGGCTCGGCCGCATAGCCGCAGAAGAACACGCAGCGGACGTTGGTGATCTGCCCGAGTTCCCCGGCCGCGACAAGCTCGCGGATCCGCTCGACAGCCGGCGCGCCCCGGTAGTTGTAACCGATTGATGTCTCCACCCCGGCGACGCGGGCGGCCGCGGCGACGTCGCCGGTCTCGGCAGCGTCGCGGCCCACCGGCTTCTCGATCCAGAACGGCTTGCCCGCCTCGGCGGCGGCGACGGCGATCTCCCGGTGGACGTGGTTGGGCGCGCAGATGGAGACGACGTCGACCTCCGGATCGGCCAGGACGTCACGGTAGTCGGTGCCCGACCGGGCGTAGCCGAGGACGTCGCGGGCGTACTCGGCGCGGTCCGGCGCGGTGTCGGCCGCGTGGATCAGCCGGGGTCGCAGGCCCAGTTCCGGGTAGACGACGGGAATCGCCTGGTAGGCGCGGGTATGCAGCCTGCCCATCCAGCCGACGCTGATCAGCCCGACGCCCACGTTCGCTGGCCTGTCGGCTCCTTGCTTGTCAGGCATGCTCCTTCTTTCCTTGAGTGCTGGTCAGGTGCGGGCGCGGGCCAGGGCAGACGTGACGGCGGTCGCGAGCAAGGTGGTGTCCGATCCGATGGCCACGAAGGTCCAGCCCTCCGCCTGGCGGGCCGCGGCCGCGGCCCCGTCGGCGACCAGCAGCCCGCATGCCTTGCCGTGCTCGCATGCCGCGCGGCGGACCTGGTCCAGCGCGGCGGCGAAGCTCGGTGCGGTCACGTCACCGGGGACGCCGAGGTCGTGGCTCAGGTCACGCGGCCCGACGAACAGGACATCGGCACCGTCGAGACTGGCGATCTCGCCCGCCTGCGCCACGGCCGCGGCCGACTCGATCTGCACCACGCCGAGGATTTCCCCGGCCGCACGGTCCAGGGCGGCGGGGTCCAGGCCGAACCGGCAGGCTCGGTTGTAGGTGGCGACTCCCCGGTCACCGTCTGGCGGGTAACGCAGGTGCGCCAGCGCCTCCGTGACCTCGGCGGCGCTGTCGAGGCGGGGCAGCATCACCCCCGCAGCGCCGAGATCGAGCACGCGGCCGATGCGGATCCGCGCGGCTGACTCGACCCGCACGAGGGTCGGCACGGCGTAGGCAGCCGCGGCGGGGATGAGGTCGCGCACCTGCTCCTCGCCGCCGGTGCCGTGCTCGAGATCCAGCAGCAGCCAGTCCGCGCCGGCCGCGGCGCATACCTCGCCGGTGACGGCGGAGGCGGCGCCGACGAACACGCCCACCGTCGCCTCGCCGGCCATGACCCGCCGCCGGAGGCGGCCGTGATCGAGCGGGCCCTGGCGGTCCCGCGCCGGAGCCTGGCCCGGTGCTGCCTGGCTCATCACAGCGGCCTCTGATCGGACAGGCCGGCTTCGTATTCGGCCCGCAGGGCGGCCACCGCGGGGTCCGCGGCCACCTGCGCCGGCGCGACATCCCACCAGGCACCAGCCCCGGGCAGGTCGGCGTGCGGGATCACCGGAACGACGATGACGACCGGGCCGGCATGGTCCCTGGTCGATGTCAGGGCCTCCCGCACCTGGTCGGCCGAGGTGGCACGGATCGCGTGCGCGCCCAGGCCGGCTGCCGCCTGAGCCAGGTCGATGCGGAGGTAGTCGCCGTCCAGGCGGGCCTGCTTGTCCTGGGCCTGGTCGCCTGCGATAGACAGCGCCGCGCTGCGGTACCGGAACTCGTTGCCGAACTCGGCGCCGCTGCGGCTCATCTGCAGCCGGTGGATGACCTGGTAGCCCTGGTTCTCGGCCACCACGACCGTGATGGCCAGCCGCTCCTGCGCCGCGGTGACGATCTCGGTGGGCGCCATCAGGAACGTGCCGTCGCCGATGAACGCCGTCACCCTGGCGGCGGGGTCGGCTTCAGCCAGGCGCACTCCGATCGCTGCGGGCAGCTCGTAGCCCATGCAGGAGAACCCGAACTCAAGGTGACAGCGGCGCCCGCCGGTCGCGTCCCATACCTTCAGCAAGTCCCCCGGCGGGCCCCCTGCGGCCGCGATGATGACGTCCGCCGGCCTGGCGTGCTCGTTCAGGATGCCGATGAGCTGGCCCTGGGTCAGCGCGGCACCGGTGCCGCGGACGATGTCGGACCCAGCGGGAACCGCGGCCCAGTCGAACGGCTCGTCAGGGCTGATCACCGCGCTGCGCAGCGGCGCCCAGGAAGCCGACTCCTGCTCGACCCGCTGCCGCCATTGCGGCCGGGGGGTGATCCTCCCGCCTGCCTCGACCACGTCAGCCAGCGCCGCGAGCGCCCGCTTCGCGTCGGCGACGATGCCGGTGGCGCCCAGCCGGTCGGCGTCACGGACGTCCAGGTTGATGCTGGCGAACCGGGCGCCCGGTTCCTGGAACAGCGACTGTGACGCGGTGGCGAAGTCGGTGAGCCGGCTGCCGACGCTCAGCACCAGGTCGGCCTCGCGGGCCAGCTGGTTCACCGCGGGCGTGCCTTCCAGCCCGATGCCGCCGAGCTGCCACCACGCCGGCGACTGGACGGCGCCCTTGCCCGCGAACGTCTCCGCCACCGGGATCCCGGCGAGCTCGGCGAGCCGCTCGAGCTCGGCGGTGGCGCCGGAGTAGATGACACCGCCGCCGGCGACAATCAGCGGGCGCTGCGCCTGGCTGAGCAGCTGAGCGACCTGCTCGGCCTCGCCGGGATCGGGCGGCGGACGACGGATCCGCCACGTCCTTTCAGCGAAGAAGTCCGCCGGGAAGTCGTAGGCATGAGACTGGATGTCCTGCGGGAGCGACAGGACCACGGCGCCGGCCTGGACCGGGTCAACCAGGACGCGGACGGCGGCTGGCAGTGCGGTGAGCAGCTGCTCGGGCCGGGTGATCCGGTCAAAGAACCGTGCCACCGGCCGGAACGCGTCATTGACGGATACGTCGGCCTCGGATGGATGCTGCAGCTGCTGCAGCACCGGCCCCTGCCGCCGGGTGGCGTAGGCGTCGCCTGGCAGGAGCAGCACGGGCAGCCGGTTGACGGTCGCGAGCGCCGCCCCCGTGACCATGTTCATCGCGCCGGGGCCGATCGACGCGGTCACTGCCAGAGTGGCATGGCGCCGTGCGTGCTTGGCGTACCCGGCGGCCGCGTGCACCAGCGCCTGCTCGTTCCGGCCCTGCACGAACGGCATCACATCGGAGAACTGGTCGAGCGCCTGGCCCAGGCCCGCGACGTTGCCGTGCCCGAATATCCCCAGCGTGGCCGGGATGAGCCGCCGCCGGTGCCCGTCTGCCTCGGAGTACTGGCGGGACAGGTAGCAGATGACAGCCTGGCCGACGGTCAACCGCACGGCCTGTCGATGCTGGGGGTTCACGGAAGGCTTGCCTCTCTCGTCACCAGGGCTGGCCGTGCAGCACGACGGTCTTGGCCTCTGTCATTTCCGCCACGGCGGAGCGCGGGCCTTCCTTGCCGATCCCGCTGCTCTTCAGCCCGCCGTAGGGCATCAGGTCAGCCCGCCACAGCGGGGTCCAGTTGATGTGGATGTTCCCGGCGTCGATCTCCCGGATGGCCCGGACCACGGCGCTCACGTCGGAGGTGAAGATGCCCGCGCCCAGGCCGTAGGCGGTTCCGTTGGCCTGCGCGATCGCCGCGGGCCAGTCCGCGGCGGTGCTCACTGCGACGGCGGGGCCGAACAGCTCGTCCTGGCTGAATGGTGACGACGGGTCGACGTCGGCGACGACCGCGGGGGCCACCGACGCTCCGTCTCGCTCGCCGCCGGTCAGGATCCGGCTGCCATCGGCTTCTGCCCGGGCGATCGATGCCCGGACTCGCTCCGCCTCCTGAGCGGTGATCAGGGTGCCCATCCCGGTTTCGGGGGAAAGCGGGTCGCCGGTGGTGATGGCCTTGACCCGGGGGACCAGCGCGTCGAGGAAATCGCCGCTGATCTTCGGGTGGGCGATCACGCGCTGGACCGAGATGCAGACCTGGCCGGCGTTGACGTAGCCGCCGGCCGCGACTGCGGCTGCTGCGCTGTCGAGGTCGGCGTCGGGGAGTATCACGACGGGGCAGGACGCGCCCAGTTCCAGGGAGAGCTTCTTGACCCCGGCCACGCGGTTGATGTGCTCGCCCGTCGCCGTGGATCCGGTGAAGGAGACCTTGCGTACTCTCGGGTCGCTGACCAGCGCGTCGCCGAGGACTCCGCCGGGACCGGTGAGCACGGACAGGACGCCTTCGGGCAGGCCGGCGTCGACGAAGCAGGCGGCCAGGGCGAGGGCGGTCAGCGGGGTGGTCCGGGCCGGCTTCAGGACGACCGCGTTTCCCGCGGCCAGCGCCGGGCCGAGCTTGTGCAGCACCAGCAGCGCCGGATAGTTGAACGGGGAGATGGCTGCGACCACCCCGCAGGGCTGGTGCACCGTGAAGCCGATCTTGTCCAGGCCGGTGCCGCGGCTGGCGTCCAGCGGAAGCGAGTCGCCATACAGGTGCGCTCCCTCGAAGGCGGACAGCCGGATGATGTCGCCCGACCGGCCAGCCTCGCCGGCTGCCTCCGTGATCGCCTTGCCGTTCTCGGTGCTGATCAGCCGGGCTATCTCAGGCGCCCGCTCGTCAGCTAGCTCGGCGGCGCGCAGCAGGATCCTCATCCGTTCGTGCGCGGGCGTCCTGCGCCAGAAAGCCGCGCCGGCCTGCGCCGCGGTCAGGGCGGCGTCAACGTCGGCGGGCGCGGCGACCGGTACCGTGCCCGCGATTGCGCCGTCAAACGGGGAGATGATCTCTTCGCGCGATCCTGATGCCGCGGGCGCCCATTTCCCGCCGATCAGCATGTCCATGTCAGGTGCCTCTCCATGATCAGGCCCGGTTACTGAATGCCGCGTCGAACCGGCGGGTCGAAGCCTCAGCGCTGAGCGACCTCACGAATTGCAGTGCCTCGGGAGCTGCTGTCTCACGGTCCAGCCCGACGTCTTCCCATTCGACTGACAGCGGCCCGTCATAGCCGATGAGGTTGAGGGCCCGCATGATCTCCTCCCAGTCGATGCCGCCGCGGCCGACGGAGCGGAAGTCCCAGCCGCGGCGCGGATCGCCGAATGGCAGGTGCGAGGCGAGGATGCCGTTGCGGCCGTTCAGGCGGCGGGCGGCGTCCTTGCAGTGCACGTGAGTGATGCGCTGGCCGTGCCCTTCGAGGAAGGCAACCGGATCGACCTGCTGCCAGTGGAGGTGACTCGGATCGAAGTTGAGGCCGAACGCCGGGTGCGGCATGGCGGCCAGGGTGCGCTCCGCCGTCCAGTAGTCGTAGGCGATCTCGGCCGGGTGGATCTCCAGCCCGAACATGTCCCCCTCAGCCTGGAAGACGTCAAGAATGGGGGTCCACCGCTCGACGAAGTCATCGAACCCGCGGTCGATGGTCTCCGGCGACACGGGCGGGAAGCCGGCCAGCATGTACCAGATGCTCGACCCGGTGAACCCGTTCACCTGGGTGACGCCAAGCGCCGCGGCTGCCCGCGCGGTGTCAGCCATCTCCCTGGCCGCTCGCTGGCGCACGCCCTCGGGGTCACCGTCACCCCACACGTGGGCGGGAAGGATGCCCTGATGGCGGTGGTCGATGGGCACATCGCAGACTGCTTGGCCGGCCAGGTGATTGGAGACGGCCCACACCTCAAGGCCGTGCCGCTCGAGCAGGCCGCGCCGCTCCTTGACATAACCGGGGTCCATCAGCGCCTGCCGCACGCTGAAGTGGTCGCCCCAGCAGGCCAGCTCGAGGCCGTCGAATCCCCACCGGGCCGCTTTGGCGGCAAGCTCGCCGACCGGCATGTCGGCCCACTGGCCGGTGAACAAGGTGACGGGTCTGCTCATGTGCATCTGCTCCGTTAGGTGGCGCAGCCGCAGCTGCGGCGGATGATCAACTCGGGGGGAAGCCGGACCTCGGCCGGGCGCGGACGATCTCGCTGGCTCCCGGCGGCCCCGGGATCTTCCCTGGCTGCGCCGAGCTCGTCGAGCAGCAGGCGGGCGCTGATCTCGCCCAGTTCGCGGTCATGACGCACCAGCGCGGTCATGGGCGGGTCGAGCAGGTCGCCGCTGACCGGATCGTCGAAGGACACCAGCGCGATATCAGTGCCGACCTGGTGCTGAGCCCGCCGGAGCTGGCGGAGGGCGCCCAGGGCCAGCGTGTCGCCCGCCGCGACGATCGCCGTCGGTGGCTCGTCGAGGGCCATGAGCGCGCCGACGGCTTCCTCTGCACTCGACTCAGTCCACTCGTAATCACCGAAAGCCAGGTACTCCGGCGGGATCGGCAGGCGCAGCGTGCCCATCGCGGTGCGGAATCCCTCCAGCCGCTCGGTCGCGGGCGCATGCTCGAGCCGCTGGATGTGCTCGCCAGGGCCGACCGGGCCGCCCAGGTAGGCGATGCGCTCCTGACCGTGCTCGGAGACTAGATGCTCGACCAGGACCCTGATCCCCTTAGCGTTGTCCGGGCTTACCTGCCCCAGGCCGATGCCCCTGAGAATGTGGTCGAAGAAGACCACCGGCCCGCGGTCGGGGAAGTAGCCACCGGACGTAGCCACCAGCAGCCCGTCGACCTGGCGGGCGTGGAGTGTCCGCAGCGCGGCTGCCTCGCGCTGCGCGTCCCGTTCGGTATTCATCACCACGACCTGATAGCCGCTGCGTTCCAGGACGTTCTGGGCCGCCTTGAGGACCGTGGCGTAGAACGGGACCGCGATGTCGGGCACCACCACCCCGACGAGCATCGATGACTGGGTGCGCAGGGAACGTGCTGAGATGTTGGGCGTGAAGCCGAGTTCCCTGGCGACGTCGAGCACCCGCTGGCGCGTGCCGGCCGGGATCCTCGTGTTGCCGTCGAGCGCGCGGCTCACGGTGGACGACGAGACCCCCGCCGCGACGGCCACCTCAGCGAGCGTGGGACGCCGGTCCGGTGCGGCGCCCTGGCGTCCCCCGGTCTCGTCTGGCTGCGCGGACTGCTTCATGCTGCCCTGCCGGTCATCCGCCAGTCCTCGCGAAGATCCAGCGGCGGTTCACGATGGCGTCGATGATGGTCGCGAAGCCTAGGACCAGGCCCTCGGCGATGTACTGTGTCGCCGCCGATGCGCCGAGCAGGTCCAGGCCATTGGCCAGCGACTCGATCAGCAGGGCCCCGATCAGCGCTCCCCAGACGTTCCCCCGGCCGCCGAACAGGCTCGTGCCGCCGATGACCGCCGCCGCGATGGCGACAAGCAGGAGGTCGGGGGAGTTGGTGTCCACCCCGACCCCGAGTATCCGGGAGGCACCCAGGATCCCGGCGGCCGCCGCGAAGAACCCATTGATGGCGAAGGCCGACAGGAGCATCTTCCGGGGGGATATCCCGGCACGGTTGGCTGCCTGACGGCTGCCCCCGACGGCGTACAGGTGCACTCCGAATCGCGTTTGCGTAGTGACGTAGGCGCATACGGCAATCATGCCGATGAACAGGGCCAGGAACAGTGGCAGGCCAAGGTAGGAGTTCAGCAGCATCTCGGCCGCGAGTACGACCGCCGTCACCAGGACCGCCGGCCAGATGACGATCCTGACCAGGGATGCGCGGCCGGCCGGCTCCCCCGCGCCGCGGGGGCGGCTTTCCAGGTAGGCCAGTGACCGGATCACGACGAACGCCCCGACGCCGAGGGCGATGAGGATCCACGCGACGCCGCCGGGCACGAAGTCAGACGAATAGGATCCCAGGACCGTCGAGCCGAGGGGAATCTGCTGGGACGTCGGCAGGATCACCAGCAGGAGCCCGGACAGCACCAGGGAGCCGCCCAGCGTCACGATCAGGGACGGTGCCCCGAACACGCTGATGATGAGCCCTTGCACCAGCCCGAACGCGACGCCGGCGGCCAGGCCAAGCGCGATGCCGACGCCAGTGCTCATGTGGTGGATCACGATCGCGGACGCGGTGACGGTAGCGCACACCGCGCTGAGCCCCGCGACCGAGAGGTCGATCTCCCCCAGCAGCAGGACGAAGATCAGGCCGAGGGCCATCACCCCGACCTGGATGCTCTCCAGCAGCAGCTCAGTGACATTCCGGGGGGACAGGAACAGCGAGGTCTGCACCTGGAAGATGACCGCGACGGCCACCAGGGCGGCCACACTCGCCGCCATCTGCATGCGGCTGGCGGGAACCTCCCGGGCTGCGGCCAGCACCGCCGCCCAGCGGCCTGCGCCCCGCGCGGGCGCGGCCGTGCCCGGACCGCCGGCAGCGCGCGCTGCCTGACCCAGTGCCAGCTCCCCGGCTCCCGCCTGCTGGTCGGCGCTGGGGGCCCGGCCTCTCATCTCGCCTCCTGGCTGGCGTGCGAGTTCACCGGGGCCATCGGATTGCTGCCGCCGCTGCCGTCAGGCGCGGCGGGCACGCCCAGCATCGCGGCGACGAGATCGTGCTCGCTGATCCCGTCGGCCACCGTGAACTCGGCCGCGACCGAGCCAAG
>Ga0137375_10005221_pt1 | contig 15436 bp, 15 predicted proteins | sample SagtaG_24_FD_104936 | JGI IMG/M metagenome (GOLD analysis project Ga0137375, IMG submission 104936) | Vadose zone soil microbial communities from Sagehorn Ranch, Mendocino, California, USA - Sage1_R_113_16 metaG | ecosystem: Environmental > Terrestrial > Soil > Vadose zone | place: USA...
ACGGTGGTTGGGGCGTAACCGAGAAGGTCGTCGACCGTGAGTGCCGGCCCGCGAGCCTCGAAGGCTTCACCCGCACCTTGGACCTGTACCTGACCGGCACCTACAACGTCCTGCGGCTGACCTGTGCCCGGATGGCGAGGAACGAGCCGAACGGAGACGGCGAGCGGGGGTCGGTCGTCGCGACCGCGTCCATCGCCGGCTACGAGGGACAGATCGGACAGAGTGCGTACGCCGCCGCCAAGGCGGGCGTGATCGGCCTGACGCTGGCCAGTGCCCGTGACCTCAGCTCGGTCGGCATCAGGTTCAACACGATCGCCCCCGGCACCATGCACACCGCAATGATGGAGAGCGTCGGCGAGGAAGCCCTCGCGAAGTTCACCTCCAACGTGCCGTTCCCCAAGCGACTCGGCCGGCCAGAGGAGTTCGCGGATCTCGCCTTCCACCTACTCGGCAACGGCTACCTCAACGGCGAGGTCGTCCGGCTTGACGGCGCGCAGCGGTTCGCCCCGCGCTGACCCAGGCCTTCAGCGCAGGCTGCGGACCAGTCCCTCCTGGGCGACCGACGCCACCAGGGTCCCGTCGGCCGTCAGGAGCCGCCCGTGAGCGAGCCCGAGCGAGTCGGACATGGACGGCGTGGTCTGGTCGAAGAGCAGCCAGTCGTCGGCCCGGCAGTCGCGGTGGAACCACACCGTGTGGTCGAGCGAGGCGAGCTGGTGGTCCTCGTGGCGTGGCGAGATGCCGTGCGGGACGAGTGCCACCGACAGCAGGGTCAGGTCGCTGATGCAGGCCAGGACACAGGCGTGCAGCAGCGGGTCGTCGGGCAGGGGTGCCGTGATGCGCAGCCACGCGCGCGAGCCGTGGGGGTGATCGGGGTGGGGCGGGACGGGTCGGATGTCGACCGACGTCCACTCCCCGTAGATGTCCGGCCAGACCTCGGGGTGCTCGGTGATGCTGCGCAGGGTGTCCGGTGGCGGGGCGGCCGGGGTGGAGACCTGATGGTCGAGTCCGGGTTCGGCCTCGTGGAACGAGGCCGTCATCGTGAAGATCGGCTCCGCACCCTGGCTGGCCCGCACCTCCCGTGTGGAGAACGACCGGCCCTCGCGGAGCACCGACACGACGTACTCGATGGGCTCGGCCGATGACCCGGCGCGCAGGAAGTGGGCGTGCAGGGAGTGCGGTCGGCGCCGTCGGTCGACCGTGGCTCCCGCGGCCGCCAGGGCCTGGCCCACGACCTGACCTCCGAAGACCCGGGGCCGGGCAGACCCGGACGGGGTGCCGGAGAAGACCCGGTTGCCCTGGGGGCGTACGTCGAGGAGGTCGAGCAGGCGGTCGACGGTCGCCGTCATGTGCCGGCGAGCAGCTTCAGGCCGTTCTCACGGAGGAAGAGGCGCCGGTTCTCGTCGCCGAGCTTCTCCACCCGCTCGAAGAAGTCGGCGGGCTCGCGGAGCCCTTCGGCGTGGGGCCAGTCCGACCCCATCAGCAGGGTCTCGGTGGAGCCGAGTCGCTCGATCATGCCCACCGTGTCGTCCTCCGGGTAGGGCACGACGCGGACATGCGTCTTGAAGATGGTGCTGGGTCGCTCGGTCAGCTGGCCACCCAGCCAGGTGCCGTTGCGTCCCATCCCGCGGCTCTTGTCCATGTGCCGGATGAAGTGCGGCACCCACTCGGCGCCGAACTCGCTGACCAGCACCTTGATGTTGGGGAAGCGGCCGAAGAGGTTGTCGAAGATCAGTGCCGACAAGGTGTCGGTGATCGGGCGCTCGCCGTAAGTGTTCTGCCACTGCCAGGCCGAGAACTGGAACGGCGGCACCAGGCCCCAGCCCCAGTGGGAGGCGACGTTGGCCTGGTAGTGGAACTCCGAGATGTGGTAGCAGACGACTGCCTTCGCCTCGTTGATGCGCGCCCAGAAGGGGTCGAAGTACGGGTCGCCGGGGGAGCGGCCGTACGCCGGTCCGGCCGGCAGCACCACGAACCGGGCGCCCTTGTCGAGCACCCGGTCCAGTTCCTGGCAGGCGCGGTCGAGGTCGCGCATCGAGAGCATCGCCGGGGCGTAGATCGTGTCCTGGTAGGCGAAGCCCCAGTCCTCGTCGATCCACCTGTTGAACGACTCGATGTTGTCGTAGAGCGGATCGACTCCCTCGAGGTAGGCCTCGGCGAGAAGGCCCCAGCCTCCCGGGTACATGATCGACTTCTCGATCTGCTGCTCGGCCAGCTGGGCCAGCCGCTTGTCGCGGTCGAGGTACTCCGGCTGGATGGGCTCGTAGAAGCGATCGGAGTCGGTCGCCTCACCCGAGGCGCGCTGCTTGAGCATCTCAACCAGCGACCCCGGCACGTAGGCCTGGTCGAGGTCGTTCTCGAGCGCCGTGACGATCCGGTCGTTCGCGAGCAGCACCTTGCGGTCGTACCCGGGAACCGCGATCGGTCGCACCGCTGTGTGCAGCTTGCGCTTCGGCATGAACCGGGTGAACGCGTCGGGCGCCTCGTAGGAGTGCTGGTCGAAGTCCGTCATCAGGTAGGGCAGCTTGCCTACCGAGCTCTCGATGATCGCCATGAAGCCACGGTAGCCTCGGCCCAGCGTTGTCGCAAGATGAATATATTGATTTAGCGAATTAGCCGCTACGATGGCTGGCATGGAAGGTCGGATCGCATTGGTGACCGCTGCGGCGGGCGACGGCATCGGCAGGGCGATCGCCACCCGCCTCGTCCACGACGGAGCGACGGTGGTGGTGACCGACTCCCACGCCGGCCGCGCCCAGGAGGTGGCCAAGAAGCTCTCGGCCGAGTACGACGGCCGCGCCGTCGCGAGGACGCTCGATGCCGGCGACCGGGAGCAGATCGTCGAAGTCACCGACTGGGTGCGGCAGGCGCTCGGACCCATCAGCATCCTGGTCAATAACGCGGCGTACAACGTGCTGGGCTCGATCTTCGAATACGACCCGGCCGTCTGGGACCGGGTCATGGACGTGAACCTCAACGGACCGTGGATGCTGTCCCGCCAGGTGATGAGGCAGCTGCGTGACGCCAGCCTTCCCGGGGCGATCCTGAACGTCTCGACCTATGCACCCGACATCGGCGGGCATGGAATCGAGACGCCGTACGCCGTGTCGAAGGGCGGCCTCAACGTGCTGACGCGCAGTTGCGCCCACGAAGGCGGACCCCACGGGATCAGGGTCAACACGCTGTCCATGGGGATGGTCACGGGCACTCGATTCACCGATGCCCTGCACCCGGACATGCAGTCGGCCGAGGTGGCCAAGTCGCCCATGGGCCGGCTGCCGAACGTCGACGACGTCGTCGATGCGGCGGCGTTTCTGCTGTCCGACCGGGCAGCCACCATCACCGGCGAGACGTTGAACGTCGCGGCCGGAACCCACATGCGCTACTAGCCGTCCGGACCCCGAGAACCAGGAGAACGCATGCCCGAGGCCGTCATCGTCGCCGCCGCCAGGACGCCGATCGGGCGCGCCTACAAGGGTGTGCTGAAGGACCTGAGGCCGGACGACCTCGCAGCGCACGCGGTCCGGTCCGCGCTGGGCCAGGTGCCGGAGCTCGATGCGTCGACGGTGCGCGATCTCATGCTCGGGTGCGGGGCACCGGGCGGTGAGCAGGGGTTCAACCTGGGCCGCGTGGTCGCGGTCCAGCTCGGGCTCGATTCGGTGCCGGGGACCACCGTCACCCGCTACTGCGCGTCGAGCCTGCAGACCGCGCGGATGGCCATGCACGCGATCCGGGCAGGCGAGGGTGACGTTTACGTCGCAGCCGGTGTCGAGGCGGTCAGTCGGGGCCGCCGGGGCCACAGCGACAGCCCACCAGTCGAGAACGGCGCCGACCCGCGCGACCGCTCCGGGAACCCGTGGACCAACCCTCTGTTCGCAGAGGCACAGGCCCGGTCGAAGGTTCGCGCCTCGGCAGGCGCGCCCACCTGGACGGACCCGCGGGAACGCGATGAGCTGCCCGACGTCTACATCGCGATGGGCCAGACCGCTGAGAACGTGGCGGCGCTCCGGGGAGTGAGCCGGGCGGACCAGGACGGGTTCGCGGCACGGTCCCAGCAGCTCTACGAGCAGGCTGCGGCCTCCGGCTTCTGGAAGCGTGAGATCACGCCGGTCACGCTGCCGGACGGGACCGTGGTCGAAGCCGACGAGAGTCCGCGCGCCGGGACCACGCTGGAGAAGCTGGCCGGGCTCGACCCCGTCTTCCGTCCCGGCGGGTCGGTCACCGCGGGCAACTCCTGCCCGCTCAACGACGGCGCCGCGGCCCTGGTCGTCATGTCCGACGTCAAGGCGAACCAGCTCGGCATCACCCCACTGGCCCGCATCGTGTCGACCGGGGTGTCGGCCCTGTCGCCCGAGGTGATGGGACTGGGGCCGGTCGGGGCGACCCTCGATGCCCTGGCCAACGCCAGATTGAGTGTGAATGACATCGACCTCTTCGAGATCAACGAGGCCTTCGCGGCACAGGTGATCCCGTCGTACCAGGCACTGGGGATCCCCCTCGACCGACTCAACGTCAACGGCGGCGGGATCGCGGTCGGGCACCCCTTCGGCATGACCGGCGCGAGGATCGCGACCACCCTCGTCAACTCGCTGCGCTGGCACGACAAGGAGCTCGGTCTCGAGACCATGTGCGTCGGCGGCGGACAGGGGGTGCTCGAGCGGCTCAGCTGACGCTCGGTGGCGGCGCTCCGCCGGTCGAGCCGCGCACGGCCAGCTCCGCGCCGAACCGGCGGTGCTCGTAGGGCTCGTCGGGGTTCTTGATCCGCTTGACGACGGTCTCGACGGCGACCCTGGCGAGTGACTCGATCGGCTGCCGCACCGACGTGAGGTCGATGCGGTCCCACGAAGCCATGGGGATGTCGTCGTAGCCGGCGACCCAGAGGCCGTCGGGCATAGCGATGCCCAGACGGTGCGCCGCGTCCTGGAGCCCGAAGGCGACCAGGTCGTTGACGCAGAAGACGGCGGTCGGCGGGCTCTCGCCCCCGAGAAGCTCGAGACCGGCGAACCGCGCCGCGTCGTGGGTGAAGTCGCACTCCGGCTGACGGTGCGCCGGGATCTCGATCCCGTGCTCGGCGAACGCCCCGACGAAACCCTTGCGTCTTTCGCGACCCGTGCTGATCAGGTCGTTCCCGCCGACCACGGCGACGTCGGTGTGCCCGTGCGCCAGGAAGTACTCCGCAACCAGGCGTCCGCCACCGACGTTGTCGCTTGTCACCTGGTCGCAGTGCAGCCCGGAGATGGAACGGTTGACGAGAACGATGGGCAGGCGTTGCGAGACCGCCTGTTTGAGTGCGGGGTCGTTGGGTGTGGCTGCGGTAAAGATCAACCCGTCGACCGCGCCGCCCTGGATGGCCTGGACGGCCACGGTGGAACTGGCCGGCTCGTCCGATGCCCACAGGGCCATCCGGAGGTCCACCGCCGCGAGCGCCTGGGCCAGGCCGTCAAGCAGTTCGGGATAGAACGGGTTGGTGATCCGGCCGGTGACCACGCCGACCAGTCCGGACCGTCGCATCCGCATGGCGCGGGCCTGAAGGTTGGGTACGTAGCCAGTGTCCTGCAACGCCTTGAGCACGCGTTGCCGCGTGCTCTCCTGCACATTGCCCCTGTTCTGCAGGACGCGCGACACTGTCGTCTGGGAAACACCTGCAATGCGGGCGATGTCGCGGCTCGTGGGCACGTTGTCCAGCCTAGCCGCCACGAGGTACAGTCGGGACGAGATGACTACGTATTCAGAGTAGGGGCGGGGCAATGGGTGATGGTCTCCGCGGTCGGTACGACGTGGCAGTCGTCGGTGCCGGGATAGTCGGACTGGCGGTCGCGCGGGAGCTGCTGGCGCGACGGCCGGACGCGCGGCTGGTCGTGATCGACAAGCATCCCCACGTCGCCGCACACCAGTCGAGCCACAACTCGGGCGTCATCCACAGCGGCATCTACTACCAGCCCGGCTCACTGAAGGCACGGCTCTGCGTCGAGGGTGCCCGGCTGATGTATGGCTACTGCGACGAGAACGCGATCCCCTACGAGCGATGCGGCAAGCTGGTCGTTGCGCTCGATGAGACGGAGCTGCCGCGCCTTGACGCGTTGGAGGCACGGGCGCGCGCGAACGGCGTCCCTGGCCTTCGGCGGGTGACGGCGGCAGAAATCCGGGAGATCGAACCCGAGGCGCGAGGCATCAGCGCGCTGCATTCCCCGGACACCGGCATCGTCGACTACGGCGCGGTGGCTCGGACGATCGAACGCGAGCTGCGCGAGAAGGGTGTCGACTTCGCTCTCGGTCACGAGGTCACCGCAGTACGCCGCGTCGGTCAGCAGACCCTCGTCGAGAGCCGCGACCTCGCGGTCCGAGCGGGCTGGGCGGTCCTGTGCGCGGGTCTCTGGTCCGACCGGTTGGCGGTCGCGGCGGGGGCCTCCCCCGATCCGCGGATCCTGCCGTTCCGTGGCGCCTACCTGCGGGTCGCCGAGGGCCAGGCACCCGTCGTGCGCGGAATGATCTATCCGGTCCCCGACCCCGAGCTTCCCTTCCTGGGCGTGCACGTCACGAAGCACATCGACGGGCACGTGTCCTTGGGACCCACCGCCATGCTCGTGGGCTCTCGCGAGGGCTATCGAGCACGGTCCCTGTCGGGCCGGGATGTCGTCTCGACGCTGGCGTGGCCAGGGACGTGGAAAGTGGGCCGGAGGTTCTGGCGGACCGGGATCAACGAGCTCCGGATGGCCACCAGCCGGCGTGCGTTCGTCGCTGCCTGCTCCAGGTACGTGCCCGTGCTCGAGTCGATGCGGTTGGACGACGTGGTCGGAAGCGGTGTCCGCGCCCAGGGCGTCGGTCGTGACGGCACCCTGATCGACGACTTCGTGATCTCGGAGACGCCGGGCGCATCTCATGTGCGCAATGCGCCGTCACCGGCCGCCACGTCGTCCTTGGCACTGGCTCGAGAGCTCGTCGACCGGACGGAGTTTCGGTCAGCCGTGCGGTGACCGCCTCACTCGGTGCAGAGCACCGCGTGGACTCCCGACTCACAGAGGCCCAGGGCCTGCGCGACGCTGATCTGAATCCGTTGCGGTCCATTTCTCGACGTCCCGAGGACGCTGCAGTCCAAGGCATCCTGCCTGTTGCTCATCCGCACGGCCAGGGGACGGATGGCCTCCAGGGCGCAGTCGTTCTCGACTGCCGGCAAGGGCACCACGGGGAGAGCCACCACGACCTGCAGCCCGCGTGGGTAGCTGAGGCTCAGCAGGGTCTCCTGCGCCGCCACGATGACGGACTGGACCCGGGCGGTCCCCGGGATGAGCTCGCCGGGGGTCGCGAGGTCTATCGGAGCCGTCGTCTGGTCGGCTGCCGTCTGCTCGTGCACGGGACCTCGGGTCACGGCGTGCACCTCCTCTTCGCTGGAGCAGGTCAATCAGTTAGATAGTCTAGCGGATATCCGTCAGATCCCGGTACGCGCTTTTCGGACGGGTATCTCCACCGCGTGGATCTACCTGCTTCCCCCTCCGCAGATCTCGTGATGCTGGGCGGGCAGCCGAGCCACCGAGGATCGGCCACACCGCCAGGAGATGCGATGTTGCAAGGACTACGCAGGTTCGTGGTCGAGCGACGGGTCCCTGAGATGACGTCCGACGATCTGGCCGGCCTGCACTCGGCGCTGGCGGAGGCGAGCCACCGGCTGAGTGTGGACAGCAGCCAGGTCGTCTGTATGCGCACGATCTACCTGCCCTTGACGGAGCGATGGATCGGGGTGTTCGCAGCCGACGCGCCGGACACGGTCCGGCGCGCGGCCAAGATCGCTCAGCTGCCGCCGGGGGATGTTCACGAGGCGATCGAGATGACGGGTGGCGGTCATGACTGATCCCTCTGTGTCTCGGTGCGTGGAGTCAGGTCTTCGCGACAGCAGCCGAAACGATCCCGTTCGGTTGTCCAGCACGCAGGTGAGGTGGAACCAGATGAAGGAACAACAGACCGCAACCCTGGACACGGCCCGCGTCCAGGTCCGCCCCGCGCGGCCGATCCTGCGTGAGGCGCCGCGTGGGCACGTCGTCACGGCCGTCCATCTTCTAAAGGCGCTCCTCGAGGCCGCCCAGGACGGCCGACTCGAGTGGTCGCTGCTCGACCTGGCCAACGCGGCGGCGTGTGACGTCGAAATGGCGAGACGGGCCGTTGCCTCGCTGGAGGCCATCGACCACGTGCTGTCCGTGGACGTCCACCGAGTGCCCGCGGAGCAGCCGTGGGTTCTCACGTGGGCACCGGAGACGAGCATCGTCAACCTGATGCTGGACTGGGACCTGCTCACCCTCGAGATCAGCGTCGTCGAGCTGTCGGAGTGGCTGGGTGCGTCCCTCCCAGTTACCGCTCGCGCCCTCGACTGGCTGGCGCTCGAGCCCGGAGTCGCCGTCGTCCGCACTGGCAGCGACCCTACGGCGACGGTGCTGATCGACATCGTCCTCGACCGCTGTCCCCTCACCGCAGAGACGCTGTCAGCTGTGGGGTGAGTGACCGCCGCTTCGGCACAGGCGAGGTTGCCGGAGCCGGAGTCGGCGGCGGCGAGACTGTGGGATATTCGAGGTGTGGACGTCGACCATGCCAGCCTGCCCCGCGGATGCGCGGTCTCGGGTCCGCGGCGAGGGGTCTGGACGTGACTTCGGCGACGAAGGCCGCGGTCGGTAACCTCCCCGCGGACCTGACCAGCTTCATCGGTCGTCGCAGAGAGATGGCCGATGTCAAGCAGGCCCTGACTCAGTCCCGCCTCGTCACGCTGGTCGGCGTCGGCGGGGTCGGGAAGACGCGGCTGGCGATGAGTGTGGCCACGGAGGTTCGTCGTGCCTTCGCGGATGGGGCCTGGTTCGTCGACCTGTCGCCGCTTCAGGACGAGGACCTGCTGGTGTCGACGGTGGCGAGGGCTCTTCGACTGCAGAGTCGCTCCCGAGGGTGGGCGCCGGCCGCGCTTGCCCGGCATCTCGCTGATCGCGACATCCTCGTCGTTCTGGACAACTGTGAGCAGGTGCGACATGCGTGCGCCGTCCTGGTCGACGCACTCCTGCGTGCATGTCCCTCGATGCGCGTGCTGGCCACCAGCAGGCAGGCGCTCGAGATATCCGGTGAGCAGCTCACGGCGGTTCAGCCACTGGCGACACCTGGCGTCGACGAGTCACTGTCTCCTCAGGCGATGCGGAAGTACGACGCGGTCGTGCTCTTCACCGAACGTGCGCAGGCTGTCGTGCCTGACTTCCGGGTCAGCGACGAGAACCGCGAAGCCGTCGCCGCGCTCTGTCGTCGGCTGGACGGAATCCCGCTTGCCCTGGAGCTGGCGGCAGCCCGGCTGCGGGTCCTGTCTCCGCAACAGATTCTCGAGCGGCTCGACGAACACTCAGACGTTCTCCGGTCCGGCAGCGCGGTCGTGCCCCAGAGGCACCGCAGCCTGCGCTCCCTGATCGACTGGAGCTACGGCCTGTGCTCGACGGAGGAGCGGACGTTGTGGGCTCGGCTCGGGGTCTTTCCGGGCAGCTTCGACCTCGAGGCTGTCGAACACGTCTGCACCGGGGACGACGTGCCACGGGAGTGGGCCCTGGATCTGCTGTCCGGACTGGTGGACAAGTCGATCCTGCTGACCGAGCCCGGCGCAGACCCGGTGCGCTATCGGATGCCGGAGACGATTCGGGCGTACGGCAGAGAGCAGCTCGCGGCCGCCGGACAGGAGCTCGTGCTGCGACGTCGGCATCGGGACCACTTCGCCAACATGTACCTGGCGAACGAACCGTGGTTCGGGCCGCGGCAACGTGAGCTGCTGTCGGGGATGCGGCTCGAACGCGACAACTACCGTGCCGCTCTCGGCTTCTGTCTCGGCGAACCCGACGAGCCGGTCTCGAGCACGGTGCACATGGTCGGCGCTGTCGCAGCCGAGACGATGGTCCGTGGGTTCCTCAGCGAGGGTCGCCACTGGATGCATCGGGTCCTGGAGGTTGTGGACGAGCCGACTCCGGAGCGGGCTCAGCTGCTGTGGATCGACGGCTGGCACGCCCTCAACCAGGGCGACATCGCCGGTGCCGAGCACCGTCTCGAAGCGAGTCGCGATCTGGCGGAGCGGGTCGGTGACTCTCGCGACGCGGCCGTCGCGACGGTGTTCCTCGGCATGTGCGCCATGATGCATGGCGACGTACCCGGTGCTTTCCGCTTGTACGACGACGCGTTCGGACACCTGCGCCGAGAGCACGACCCGATGGGCTTCGTCCTAGCCGCCACGCGCCTCGGGTTCGCCACGTTCCTCCAGGGGGATGCGGATAGTGCCGTGGCACTGTGCGAAGAGGCGATCTTCGAAAGCAACAAGCACGGAGATTCCTGGCACAAGGCAGAGACGCTGGCTGACCTCAGCACGATCATGTGGCGACAGGGAGACACGCGCCGGGCGGCCGAGTTGGCGGTCGAGGGACTCCGGATCCAGCGCGCCTTCGACAACGCGGTCGGCACTGCGCAGTTCCTCGAGATCCTGGCCTGGATCGCCGCGACGGAGCGTCAGTACCCGCGGGCGGCTCGTCTGCTGGGGGCTGCCGACCGAGTCTGGCACGCGATCGACGCCTCGCTCTTTCCCTACCTTCTCGACTACCGCTCGGAGACCGAGCAGATAACCCGGCGTGCCCTGGGCGCGCGAACGTTCGATGCCGAGTACAGAGTCGGCGTCGACAGCTCGCACGCGGACAACATCGCCTTCGCCTTGGACGAGCAGGAGTCGACAGTCCACGAAGACGGCGGTGCCTTGGGTGGACTCACCAGGAGAGAACGCGAGATCGCCGGCCTCGTCGCGAACGGCCTGAGCAACCAGGAGATTGCGACGAAGCTCGTGATCTCACGGCGAACGGCGGAGGGACACGTCGAGCACATCCTCTCCAAGCTCGGCTTCACGTCCCGAGCCCAGATTGCCGTCTGGGTGGCCGAACACCGGGATGTCGATCACGGAGACTGAGGGCTCGATCAGAGCCGTTCGTAGATCGTGGCGTTGGCGGTCCCAGCGCCTTCGCACATCGCCTGAAGGCCGTACCGGCCTCCCGTGCGCAGCAGGTGGTGCACCAGGGTTGTGGCGAGGCGCGCTCCTGAGCCGCCGAGTGGATGCCCCAGGGCGATTGCCCCGCCGACCGGATTGAGCCGGTCCAGCTTCGCGCCGGTCTCGATCTGCCAGGCCAGGGGAACCGGCGCAAATGCTTCGTTGACCTCGAAGACGTCGATCTCGTCGACCGTGAGTCCGGAGCGCGCTAGGGCAAGGGCGGTCGCCGGGATGGGGCCGGTTAGCATCTTCACCGGATCGTCACCGGTGACAACGGCGGTGTAGACGCGCGCGAGCGGCGTCAGGCCGAGGGCCTTGGCCTTCTCGGACGTCATGATCAACAATGCTGCGGCCCCGTCGGAGATCTGCGATGCGTTGCCCGCCGTGATGCTGCCACCCGCGAGGAACGGCGCCCTCAGCTCTGCCAGCTTCTCCACCGTGGAACCCCGACGGATCCCCTCGTCCTCGTGGACGACCTGTTCGCCCACACGAATCGGGACGATCTCTGCGGCGAACGCACCGGTGTCCTGCGCGACTGCCGCTCGTTCGTGGGAGGCCACGGAGTACTCGTCGAGCTGAGCTCGCGAGAGGTGGTACTCCTTCGCTATCTTCTCCGCGCCGGCGCCCTGGTTGAACCGGCCGTGGAATCCGGGAGCGTCCAACTGCTCAGCGTATCTGGTCACTGCCGGCCCTCCCAGGTCTCCCGTGCCCTCCACGTTGGCTGCCCCCATCGGGACGCCTGACATCAACTCGACGCCTCCGGCGACGATGACCTCCGCCTGGCCCGAGATGACCGTCGCCGCGGCGGTGGAGATGGCCTGCTGAGAGGACCCACACTGTCGGTCGATCGTGAAGCCGGGGATCGACTCGGGCCAGCCGGCCCCGAGGACTGCCATCCGGCCGATGTTCCCGGACTGCTGGCCGATGCTGATGACGTTGCCCCAATGAACGTCCTCGACCAGGATCGGGTCTATCCCGGTGCGTGCCACCAGGGCGTTCAGCACCTGGGCGGACAGCTCCACTGCGTGCAGAGTCGAGAGCCCCCCGTTGCGCTTGCCGATCGGGCTACGAACCGCGTCGACGATGACCGCATCGCGCATGCCTTCTCCTCTAGTAGACAACCCGGCTGACGGTCTCGGCGACGACCGCTGGCTTGGTCTGCCCATCGATCTCCAGGGTCTGTTGGACAACCATCTGGACCGCGCCGTCTGGAAGCCGGGACGCCTCCAGCAGGACCGAGTTGAGGCGAAGCCGTGAACCCACTGGGACCGGCGAGGGGAAGCGAACCTTGTTCGATCCGTAGTTCACGCCCAGCTTCGCCCCCTCGACCGCGTAGGTCTGCCATCCCAGCATCGGAAGGAGCGACAGGCTCAGGTAGCCGTGCGCGATCGGCCCGCCGTACGGACTCTCTGCTCGCGCCCGGTCGACGTCCACATGGATCCACTGGTGGTCGCCCGTCGCCTCCGCGAAGGTGTCGACGCGCTCCTGGGTGATCTGGACCCAGTCGCTGGTGCCCAGCGGCTCGCCAACGGCCCGAAGGATCCCGTCGACGTCGTGAAACACCCTCATCCGCTGCTCCGTTCATAGACCGCCGCCGCGATCAAAGAGTACAATAGATAAGCTATTAAGGCAATGAGAGGGGTTCCCGCCATGGTTGGTCTCCGCAGCCGTCGAGACGATCGGCTTGGGCGGCGATCGTCGGCCGGGCGCGTCGGTAATGTGCAGAGAATGACCGATAACTGGTTCGCCCGGCGGACGCACCATTGGCAGGAATGGACGTTGTCCGACCTGCTGGCCGCGAAGGAGGCCCGCGACCAGCAGGTCAGCCTCGTCGTGCCCGCCCGCAACGAGGCTGCAACTGTCGGCGACGTGGTCGGCCGGCTCCGGGACGCTCTGGTGGACACCGTCGCGCTGCTCGACGAGGTGGTGGTGATCGACTCCGACTCCGAGGACGACACGTACGCCGTAGCGGAGAACGCCGGCGCCGTGGTGCACCGTGCGCGCGACATTCGTCCCGATCTCGGCAGCGTTCCCGGGAAGGGCGAGGCGATGTGGAAGTCTCTCTTCGTCACCAGCGGCGATCTCCTCGTCTTCATCGACGCAGACCTGCTCGACTGGGACACGCACTTCGTCCCTGGCCTTCTCGGCCCGCTGCTCACCACTCCCGAGGTCCAGCTGGTGAAGGGGTTCTACGAGAGGCCTTACGACGACGGGGACACGGTCGCCGCGTATGAAGGTGGTCGCGTCACCGAGCTCGTGGCGCGTCCGCTGATTGCGTTGCAGTACCCCCAGCTGTCCGGACTGGTGCAGCCGCTGGCCGGCGAGTGGGCGATCCGACGCTCGCTGTTCGAGGAGCTCGAGGTCCCCACCGGGTACGCCGTGGAGATGGCCGCCTTGATCGACACGACTCGCGTCGCGGGGGTGGACGCCATCGCCCAGGTCGATCTCGGCCGTCGGGCGCACCGGCACCAGGCCTTGCGCGACCTGGGTGCGATGGCCACCCAGGTGCTGGCCGCGGCTTCGGCAAGAGCGGCGAACGCGGAGTGCCCCGACTCGGTGTTGCTCCGGCAGTACTCGCGGATCAACGGAGCCGTCACCCAGCAGGACCGGCAGGTTGCTCTCGGCGAGCGACCAGCTGCGAGGTCGGTGGCGTGACGCTCAAGCTCGGCCGTGGTGAGTTCGCCGACGACGCGACGCTGATGATGGCGATCGTCAACCGCACGCCCGACTCGTTCTACGACAAGGGCGCGACGTGGGCGGAGGACAAGGCCTTCGATCGGGTCGACCAGGTGGTGGACGAGGGCGCGCAGATCGTCGACATCGGTGGCATCAAGGCAGCGCCCGGAGCTGAGATCGACGCGACCGAGGAACGGCGCCGGGTCGTGGGCTTCGTGGCCAGGCTGCGTTCGGCGTATCCGGAGCTTGTGATCAGCGTCGACACGTGGCGAGCCGAAGTGGGCCGAGCGGTCTGCGCAGAGGGCGCCGACGTACTCAACGACGCTTGGGGTGGCTTCGACCCTGCTCTCGCTGAGGTCGCCGCGGAGTACGACGCGGCGCTGGTCTGCACGCACACCGGCGGGGTCACGCCTCGGACCCGGCCGCACCGGGTGGAGTACGCCGACGTCGTCGCGGACGCGATCGTCTCGACGGTCGGTCAGGCGGAGCGGGCGGTGTCGCTCGGCGTGGATCCGCGGAGCGTTCTGATCGACCCGGCCCATGACTTCGGGAAGAACACCTGGCACTCCCTGGAGCTGACCAAGCGCCTCGGTGAGATGATCGCGACGGGCTGGCCCGTGCTCGTCTCCCTGTCCAACAAGGACTTCGTCGGGGAGACGCTAGACCTGCCGGTCGGGGAGCGGCTGACGGGGACCCTCGCTGCGACCGCGGTAGCCGCACTGCACGGTGCCCGTGTGTACCGCGTGCACGAGGTGGCCCAGACGCGCGAGGTGGTCGACATGGTGTGGTCGATCGCAGGCCGGCGACGACCTGCTCACGCCGTCAGGGGGCTGGCGTGACCCGGTTCGTTGCGCTGGTCCCGCCGGTGCCGGCTCTGCTGCCGGGCTACGCCGGTCTCGGCGACCCGCTGCCGGATCTCCGCAAGGCCGTTCTGGAGGCCGTCACCTGGCTTGCCGAGCGCAGCCCGGCGCGGCTGGTCATGCTCGGGGATGGTCCCGACCCGGCCAATGTTGCTCGGGGCGTGTCTGTGTCGCTTGCCCGGCGGATAGCCGACAGCCTCCTCGGCGAAGCCGGCTTCACCGGGGAGCTGGTCGAGACCCTGGACGAAGGCGACGCCGGCCTTCTCATCCTTGCCAACGGCAGCGCGCGGCGCGGCGAGAGGGCTCCCGGACACCTGGACGACCGAGCGTTCGCCTATGACGCGCTGATCGAGCATGCCCTTGCTGACGGTGACCGGCAGACGCTGCGCGGCCTCGACTCCGAGCTCGGTTCGGATCTCATGGCATCGGGGATCGGGGCCATCAAGCAGCTGGCAACGTCCGCGGGCGACGTCGTGGATTCCACGGCGCTGTACGCCGGGGACCCGTTCGGTGTCCGCTACTGGGTGGTGACCTGGGAATGCGTGTCCTGATCGGGCCTGAAGGCGCAGCGCGCGGGGGCGATCTGAGCGATGGGGAGCTGCTCGAGCTGTACGCGGTCCCGGCGACTCCGTGGCTTCGCGCCAACATGGTCGCCACCCTCGACGGCGCGGCAGCAGGTCCCAACGGTCTGACGGGTTCGATCAACAATGCGACCGACACCAGGGTCTTCCATCTGCTGAGGCGGCTGGCGGACGTGATCGTCGTCGGCGCCGGCACCGCCCGTGCCGAGAGTTACAGCAGCGGCGTACGTCCCATCGTGGTCGTCAGCCGGCGTGGCTTCGTTCCTCCGTCGCTCGAGGGCTCACCGGGTGGG
>Ga0137375_10005223_pt1 | contig 15434 bp, 14 predicted proteins | sample SagtaG_24_FD_104936 | JGI IMG/M metagenome (GOLD analysis project Ga0137375, IMG submission 104936) | Vadose zone soil microbial communities from Sagehorn Ranch, Mendocino, California, USA - Sage1_R_113_16 metaG | ecosystem: Environmental > Terrestrial > Soil > Vadose zone | place: USA...
GTTCCTCGCCGGCGGGCCGCGCCAACAGCGCCAGATAGCCGAGCCACCAGGCAGGAAGCCCGACGCCGACGAGAAACGCGGCAAAGAAGATGCCGTCGAACACTGCGGCGAGGGCCGCCGCCGCGGAAATCGAGGCGATCAGCCCCGCCGCATGACTCCATCCGATCGCCGCGATCAGGATCGGCAGAGGGGCGAGATAGAAGAGAAGAACGGAGAACATCGAGCCGGAGGCGACCGACGCGAATAGAAGCGCCGCCGCCGCACCCGCTGCAATGCCGATGAGAAAGATCTGCACCATCTTCAGCTGTCCCGCTCATCGAGCGGTTAGAGACGGATCAACGGGCCGCCCCAACCGGACCACAGACGACGGATGACCGTGTCTGTCCTCTGTCGTCTGTTAGCCGATCACATACGGCAAAAGGCCGAGAAAGCGCGCCCGCTTGATGGCGCGCGCAAGCTCGCGCTGCTTCTTCGCCGAGACCGCGGTGATTCGGCTCGGCACGATCTTGCCCCGCTCGGACACGTAACGCTGAAGCAGCTTGACGTCCTTGTAGTCGATCTTCGGTGCGTTGGCGCCGGAGAACGGACAGGTCTTGCGGCGGCGAAAGAACGGCCGGCGGGCCGGCAATTGGGCAAAGCTCATCGGTCACTCCTCCGTCGTCTCGACCGCTTCGGCCTCGTCGCGAGGGCCGCGACCCTCACGCCCCTCGCGCGGTTCACGTCCATCGCGTCCATCGCGACCCTCGCGGCCGTCGCGTCCCTCATAACCGTCGCGCCCTTCACGGTCGCGACGGCGTTCGCCGCGCCGCTCGTCGCGGTCGCGGTCGCGGTCGACCTTGCGCATCATCGCGGAAGGCCCGGCCTCGTGCTCTTCGACCCGCACGGTGAGATAGCGCAAGACGTCCTCGTTGAGGCGCTGCTGCCGCTCGATCTCGGCGAGCGCCGCGGGGGGCGCGTCCACGTTCAGCAGGGTAAAGTGCGCCTTGCGGTTCTTGCGCAGGCGGTAGCTGAGCGTCTTGACGCCCCAATATTCGGTCTTCGCGATCGTTCCGCCCATCTGCTCGATGACGCCCTTGAACTGGGCGGTCAATTCTTCGACCTGCTGCGTCGTCACGTCCTGACGCGCAAGATAGACGTGCTCGTAGAGTGGCATGAGGCGATGCCTTTCCTTCGTTGCGATCGGCCGCTCCCGGCGCCAAGCCACTCGAGCCTTCGGAAAGGCTCGAACTCTCGAGATGCGGGAACACGGGACGCCGGACCACAAGGCCCTGCCGCGCAGCGAAGCGAGCCGTGCGGCCGTCCGTTCAGCTCCCGGCCGGGATCGAGCGGAAGCGCGGGTTATAAGCACTCCTTATGAAAAAACAAGCTGAATTGACGGGTTTGCCGCACGCATGCCGACGCTTGACTCCCGTGGTGGCGCAGTGTCTTAGGGCGCGGCCTTGAGAGGATAAAGAGAGCATGGCGGTCGCCTTTGTGTTTCCGGGACAGGGGAGCCAGTCCGTCGGCATGGGCAGGACGCTGGCGGAAGCCTTCCCGGTCGCCCGCGCGGTGTTCGAGGAGGTCGATGCCGCGCTCGGCGAGACGCTGACGGCGACCATGTGGGAAGGGCCGGCGGATCGACTGACGCTCACCGAGAATGCACAGCCGGCGCTGATGGCCGTTTCGCTTGCGACGATGCGCGTGCTGCAAGCCGAAGCCGGCGTCGATCTCGCGCGCGACGCCGCATTCGTCGCGGGCCACTCGCTCGGGGAGTATTCGGCGCTCGCCGTTGCCGGCTCGATCACCGTTTCCGACACGGCGCGGCTACTTCGCATCCGCGGCCGCGCCATGCAGCAAGCGGTTCCTGTAGGCACCGGCGCGATGGCCGCTCTCATCGGGCTCGAGTTCGCTGCCGCCTCCGCCATTGCCGCCGAGGCGGCGCAGGCCCAAGTCTGTCAGGCGGCGAACGACAATGGCGGCGGCCAGGTCGTCGTATCCGGCGACAAGGCCGCGGTCGAACGCGCCGTGGAGATCGCCAAGGCCAAAGGGGCAAAGCGGGCCATGATGTTGCCGGTGTCGGCGCCGTTCCATTGCGCGCTGATGCGGCCCGCCGCAGGCGCGATGGCGGAAGCGCTGGCCAAGGTCGACGTGAAGCCTCCGGTGGTGCCGCTGGTCGCCAATGTGCTGGCGCGGGCGATCACGGAGCCTGGCGAAATCGTCCGGCGTCTGGTGGAGCAGGTAACGGGCACGGTGCGCTGGCGCGAGTCGGTCGCCTTCATGGCGAGCGCGGGGGTCGGCACGTTTTATGAGGTAGGCGCCGGCAAGGTGCTGTCGGGGCTCGTCAAACGCATTGCCGAAGGGGCGAGCGGGATCGCGATCGGCACGCCCGAGGACGTTACGGCCTTTGCCATGCGCCGCTGATCGCGCGCTCCTTAATCGAGCCACAGGGGGTCGTCGATGTTCGATCTGACTGGCAAGAACGCTCTCGTCACCGGGGCGACCGGCGGCATCGGGGGCGCCATCGTGCGGGCGCTGCATGGACAGGGGGCAACGGTCGCCGTCTCCGGCACGCGGCGCGACGTGCTGGAGCAGCTCGCCGGGGAGCTTGGCGCACGGACTCACGTCCTGCCGTGCAATCTGGCCGCCAAGGACGACGTCGAGACGCTGGTGCCGCGCGCCGACGCGGCGATGGGTCAGGTCGATATTCTGGTCAGCAATGCCGGCATCACCCGCGACAATCTCTTCGTTCAGCTGCGCGACGAGGATTGGGACCAGGTGATCGACGTCGATCTGACCGCGACCTTCCGCCTCGCCCGCGCGGCGGTGCGCGGAATGATGCGTCGACGTTTCGGTCGCGTCATCGGCATCACCTCCGTCGTCGGCGTGACCGGCAATCCCGGCCAGGGGAACTATGCGGCCGCCAAGGCGGGTATGATCGGCATGATCAAGTCGCTGGCGCAGGAATACGCCAAACGCGGCGTGACGGCGAATTGCGTCGCGCCCGGCATGATCGCCACGCCGATGACCGACAAGCTGACCGAGAAGCAGCGCGAGGCGATTCTCGACAGGGTCCCCACCACGCGGCTCGGCACGCCTGCCGAAGTCGCGGCCGCGGTAGTGTTTCTGGCCTCGGCTGAGGCCGCCTATGTGACCGGTCATACGCTCCATGTGAACGGCGGAATGGCGATGATCTGAGGTGGAATTTCCATGTTGACGAAACCGGTTTTGCCGTGCCGCTGCCGTGCCGCCGGTCGTGCTGGTCAAGCCCGGTGAAGTATGATAACCGGAGCCCGGCCGGGCTGGGGCATCCCGTGAGCCGGGCATTGACCCATGTGCGGTCCGCGTGCAATTCGGTGCGGTCCGCCCTTGTCAACCACGACGTAACTGCGCCACACGGCTCGGAGTCGCGCGGCCGATCCAGCCATTTGAGAAAAACGGGACGAGGTTGAAGCATGAGCGACATTGCCGAGCGGGTGAAGAAGATCGTGGTGGAGCATCTGGGCGTCGAGTCCGAGAAGGTGACCGAAAACGCGAGCTTCATCGACGATCTCGGCGCCGACAGTCTCGACACGGTCGAGCTGGTCATGGCGTTCGAGGAGGAGTTCGGCTGCGAAATCCCGGACGACGCCGCCGAAACCATTCTGACCGTCGGCGACGCGGTCAAGTTCCTGGAAAAGAACGCAAAGAGTTGACGATTTCAATCGCGCAGGTGGTGCAGCGGGGTCTTGCGATCGCGGGCGGCACGTCCTGGTTGTACAGCGCTTCGCATGGTTTTTCCGCCAGGGATATTTCCCGGCGGTGGGCGGGCGCGGACAAATCTGCGAGAATTCATGAGGACGGGGCAATGGTTCGAGCGGGCCGGCGAGGACCCGATGCGGGTTCTTTTTCCCGGCCCAGGAGCCGCCGATGAGGCGCGTCGTCATCACCGGGCTCGGCATGGTGACTCCGCTCGGCAACGGGGTCGATGTCACCTGGCGGCGTCTCGTGGCGGGCGGGAGCGGCGCACGCCGGATCGAGGCGTTCGACGTCTCGGACCTGCCGTCGAAGATCGCCTGTTCGGTCCCCCGCGGCGACGGGGCCGACGGAACTTTCAATGCCGATCAGTGGATGGAACCGAAGGAGCAACGGAAGGTCGACGACTTCATCGTGTTCGGCATGGCTGCCGCCCGACAGGCGCTTCAGGATGCCGGTTGGATGCCGACGCGCCACGAGGACCAGGTCGTCACCGGCGTCCTGCTCGGTTCCGGCATCGGCGGCATCGAAGGAATTGCGAACATGGCGGTCGTGCTCAAGGAGAAAGGGCCGCGCCGCGTTTCGCCGTTCTTCATCCCCGGCCGCATCATCAACATGGCCGCGGGCTACGTGTCGATCGCGTTCGGCCTCAAGGGACCCAATCACGCGGTGGTCACCGCGTGCTCATCCGGTTCGCATGCGATCGGCGACGCGGGCCGGCTGATCGCATTGGGGGATGCCGACGTGATGGTGGCGGGGGGCACGGAGTCGCCGATCAATCGGCTGTCGATTGCCGGGTTTGCGGCGTGCCGGGCGCTCTCGACCGCCTTCAACGACGCCCCGACCCGCGCTTCGCGTCCCTACGACCGGGACCGCGACGGCTTCGTGATGGGAGAGGGGGCAGGCTGCGTGGTGCTCGAGGAATACGAGCACGCAACAAGCCGCGGGGCCAAGATCTATGCCGAGCTGATCGGCTACGGCCTGTCCGGCGATGCGCACCACATCACGGCTCCGGCCGAGGACGGCGACGGAGCGTATCGCTGCATGTCGATGGCGATCCGCCGGGCGGGAATTGCCCCAGCGGCGATCGATTACATCAACGCCCACGGGACTTCGACGCCGCTCGGCGACGAGATCGAAGTCCATGCGGTCGAGCGCGTGGTGGGAAACGCCGCCGGCCGCATTTCGATGTCCTCGACCAAATCGTCGATCGGCCATCTGCTCGGCGCAGCCGGAGCGGTGGAGGCGATCTTCTCCGTCCTGGCCATCCGCGACCAGATCGTGCCGCCGACCATCAACCTCGACAATCCCTCCGTTGACACGCCGCTCGACCTGGTTCCCCACGAGGCTCGCAAACGCGACATCGACGTGGTGCTGTCGAATTCGTTCGGTTTCGGCGGCACCAATGCTTCGCTGGTGTTTCGTCGTGTCGCGAATTGATGTGTTCTGAAGAAGGTCCACCCTTTCGCCATATTTGCGCCTAACCTGTCGGCGGAGAAACAGGAAACATGACGGTGGATGCGTCCAACCCGCGATCCGGCCCGGCAGACGAGCCGTCGAACGGCATATCCGCGGCGGGCGAGCGGGCGGCGAATTCCGGCGCTTCACGCATCGCTCCGCGCAGCCCGCGTGCCGCGCTCGAGCCCGAACGGATGGCCCAGCCGATGCGTTATTCCAAGCGCGCACGCCATCCGCTCGTCATCATCGGCAACGCCGTCATCACTATCGTCGTTCTCGTCGCCCTTGTCGGCGGGTTGGCGCTGGCGATCGGCAAGCAGCGCTTCGAGGCGCCCGGTCCGCTCGACCGCGAGCGCCTGGTCAACATTCCGCGCGGTCTCGGCATCAAGGATATTGCCGATGTCCTCCAGCGCGAGGGCGTCATCGACCAACCATGGGTATTCATGGGCGGCGTGATTGCGCTCAAGGCGCGTGACGAGCTGAAATTCGGCGAGTACCTCTTCCATCGGCAGGCGAGTCTGCGCGAGGTCATCGATATCCTTATCGAAGGGAAGGTGATTCAACACCACGTGACCATTCCGGAGGGCCTGACCGCCGAGCAGATCGTCGCCCGGCTGCTGGAAAGCGACATTCTCAGCGGTCAGCTCAAGGAAATCCCCAAGGAAGGGACCTTGCTGCCCGAGACCTACAAGTTCAGCCGCGGCACGTCGCGCGAGCAGGTCATTCAACGTATGCAGCAGGCGCAGAAGCGCGCCGTACAGGAGGCGTGGGAACGCCGATCGCCCGATCTGCCGATTCAGACGCCCGAGCAGCTGGTCGTGCTCGCTTCGATCATCGAGAAGGAAACCGGACGAGCCGACGAGCGCAGCCGGGTCGCGGCGGTGTTCATCAACCGGCTGAAGCAGAAGATGAAGCTCCAGTCGGATCCGACCATCATCTACGGCCTGGTCGGCGGCAAGGGCACGCTCGGCCGGCCGCTCATGCGCAGCGAGGTCGAGCAGCCGACCCCCTACAACACCTATGTCATCACCGGCCTGCCGCCCGGGCCGATCGCCAATCCCGGCCGTGCGGCGCTGGAATCGGCTGCCAATCCGTCGCGCACGCGCGAGCTTTACTTCGTTGCCGACGGGACCGGCGCGCACGCCTTTGCCGAGAGCTATGAACAGCACCAGCGCAACGTGGCGCGCCTGCGCCAAATCGAGCAGCAGCAGAAGGAAGCCACGAAGCCGGATCCCGGTGCGCCGGCTTCTGCGGCGAGCGCCTACGCGCCGGCGGGTGCCGCCCCTCCCGGCCCTGCGGCTTCGCCCGGGCAAACGAACCCGAGCCCGCCGTCCCGTCCGCAACAGGGGAAGTCCAAGTCTCAGGGCGGATCGCGTCAATAGCGCCGTCCCGATCTTGAGACCCTTTCGCGCCGCCGCTAAGGTCGGCTTAAATTTTCACCGAACCCGAGTCTCCAACGATGGCGCTGTCGAGCATGACCGGCTTCGCGCGAGCCGATGGCGTCGTTGGATCGTATGTCTGGGCCTGGGAGCTGAAATCGGTCAACGCCAAGGGCCTGGAGCTGCGTCTGCGGCTGCCGCCGGGTTGGGATTCGATCGAAGTGCCGGCGCGCGGCCGCGCCTCTGAAGCACTGGCACGCGGAACCGTCTATGCGACCTTGTCGGTCAGCCGGGAAGGCATTCCGCCGGTCGTGCGCGTCAACGAGTCGGTGCTCGCCGCGGTGCTCACCACGATCCGCGACGTCGCTCATCGCATCGACGCGGCGCCGCCGAGTCTCGACGGCATCCTCGCCCTGAAGGGCGTGATCGAGGTGAGCGAGGCGGACGAGAGCGAAGACGAGCGGCGCGCCGTCGAGGCCGCGATCGTGGCCGGGTTCGCCGACGCGCTCGCCGGGCTCTCCGACATGCGCCGGCGCGAAGGGGATGCTCTGCACCGCGTGCTGGCGGCTCGCCTGGACGAACTCTCCGCGCTGAGCGCCCGCGCGGAAGCCGCGCCGGGACGGCGTCCCGAGGCGGTCAAGGCGCGGCTCACCGAACAGATCGCTCTCCTGCTCGATTCCTCCGACCGCTTCGATGCCGATCGCCTGCACCAGGAGGCGATCCTGATCGCCTCCAAGGCCGACGTGCGCGAAGAGCTCGATCGGCTCAGCTCGCACGTCGCCCAGGCGCGTCGTCTGATAGCGGCCGGGGGGCCGGTCGGCCGGCGGCTCGACTTCCTGGCGCAGGAGCTCAACCGCGAAGCCAACACGCTGTGCGCCAAGTCCAACGACGTGGAGCTCACCAATATCGGCCTCGAGCTCAAGACCGTGGTCGAGCAGTTCCGCGAGCAGGTGCAGAATCTGGAGTGACGGATGGCGGGCTCGTCAAGCCAAGCAGACGCGACGGTCGCCCGCCGCGGGGTGATGCTGGTGCTCTCCTCGCCGTCCGGCGCCGGCAAGACGACGCTCTCCCGCCGGTTGCTCGACATGGATCCTTCCGTCGAACTCTCGGTCTCGGTCACCACGCGCCCGAAGCGGAGCGCAGAGATCGAGGGGCGCGACTATCACTTCATCGACCGCGCGCGTTTCGACGGAATGGTCAAAAACGGCGAGCTGCTCGAATGGGCCGAGGTGTTCGACCATTGCTATGGAACGCCGCGCGCCCCGGTCCAGACGGCGCTTGCCGCCGGACGCGACGTGCTGTTCGACATCGACTGGCAGGGCACGCAGCAACTGCGTGAAAGGGCGCGCTCGGACCTCGTCAGCGTGTTCGTCCTGCCGCCTTCGGTCGCCGAGCTCGAGCGGCGGCTCAAGGCCAGAGCCCTCGATACCGATGACGTCATCCATCGCCGCATGACCAGGGCGGCGGATGAAATGAGCCATTGGGCGGAATACGATTACGTCGTCATCAACCACGACCTCGATCGCGCGTTCGGCGAGGTCCGCGCGATTCTCGCCGCCGAACGGCTCAAGCGGGAACGCCAGACCGGACTTTCGGGCTTCGTGCGCGCGCTCCAGGCCGGCCTGTGATCATCCCGCCTCCCCGCCGGTTTCCGTGAAGGCGCGCGCGAGCGCCACGTAGCCTTCCACCGGCACGTCCTCGGCTCTCGACGTCGGATCGATGCCGGCCGCGCCGAGCAACGTCGCAGGATCCATACCGAGGGGTTTCAGGCTCTGCCGCAGCATCTTGCGGCGCCGGCCGAAGGCGGCTTCGCTCACGCGCTCGAGCGCGCGGCGGTCGCAGGCGAGGGGGGCTTGACGCGGCTCGAGCCGCACCAGCGACGACGTCACCGTGGGCGGCGGGACGAATGCGGCCGGCGCGATGTCGAACAGGATGCGCGCCTGCGTGCGCCAGCCGGCCAGCACCGAAAGCCGGCCGTAGCTCTTCGATCCCGGTGCCGCAACGATCCGCTCGGCCACTTCGCGCTGGAACATCAGCGTCATCGAATCGTACCAGGGCGGCCACGGCTCGACGGTCAGCCAGTTGATAAGCAGCCGTGTCGCGACGTTGTAGGGCAGGTTGGCGACGATCCGTGCCGGCGCGCCGCCGAGCTCACGAACCGGATCGACGCGCAGCGCGTCGCCCTCCAGAACCGTGAGTCGCTCCGGATAATGCGCGGCGATGTCGGCCAGCGCGGCGAGACAGCGCCGATCCCGCTCGATCGCGATCACGCGGTGCGCACCCGCTGCAAGCAGCGCGCGCGTGAGGCCTCCGGGTCCGGGGCCGACCTCCATCACGGTCACGCCCGCGAGGGGGCCTCCGGAGCGGGCAATCCGGCTGGTCAGGTTGAGGTCGAGGAGGAAGTTCTGGCCAAGCGATTTTCGGGCGGTGAGACCATGGCGACGGATGACCTCGCGCAACGGCGGCAAATCATCGATCGCGCTCATCGCTTCGCCGCGACCGCGGCGGCCGGCGCGGCGAGCCGGACGGCAAGACGAATGGCCGCAATCAGGCTTGACGGATCGGCCCGGCCGGTGCCGGCAATGTCGAACGCCGTGCCGTGATCGGGGGACGTCCGCACGATCGGCAATCCCAGCGTCACGTTGACCGCGTGGTCGAATGCGAGCGTCTTGATCGGGATCAGCGCCTGATCGTGATACATGCACAGGGCCGCGTCGTAGCCCTCCCGCGCCGCTGCATGGAACATCGAGTCGGCGGGCCGTGGTCCCTGCGCATCGATTCCCTCGCTGCGCAGCCGCTCGACGGCGGGAGCAACCACGGTGGCGTCCTCGGCGCCGAGCGCGCCCTCTTCCCCCGCATGGGGATTGAGACCGGCGATTGCGAGGCGCGGCCGGCCGATGCCGAAGCGCCGGGCAAGGTCATGCGCGACGATCCGTCCGGTCGCAACGATGAGACCGGTGTCGAGACGCCCCGGTACCTCGCTCAGCGGCAGATGGATGGTGACGGGGACGACGGCGAGCTCCGGCGACCACAGCATCATCACCGGCCGGGCCGATGTGCCGGTCATTTCCTCGACCAGCTTGGCAAGGAATTCGGTGTGGCCGGGCTCCGCGAATCCGGAGCGGTACAGCACGCTCTTGGCCACCGGATTGGTGACGACGGCGCATGCCGTTCCGCCGAGGACGTCGCTCACCGCCCGTCTGATCGCCGCAATTGCAGCCGGCGCGCTCGATGCGTCCGGCCGACCCGGCTCTGCCGTGATGGCGAGGTCGAGGGCGACCACCGGCAGCGCGGTGGCGAAGGCTGCGGCCGCGGCGGAGGGCTCGACGGCCTTGATCGGGACATCGAGGCCCAGCCGGGCAGCGCGGCGGGCGACGAACTTCGGATCGGCCAGCAGATAGAAGGGGGACAGCGCGAGCTCGGCGCGGCGGCGCCAGGCGATGAGCGCAAGGTCGGGTCCGATTCCGGCCGGCTCGCCGATGGTCAGCGCCAAAGGACGCGACATCGGCCTCACCGGTATTCGATCATCGCACCGGCGCGCAGTTCCTTGAGATAGCTTTTGCCCTGAGCGACGAACTTCTCGTTCATCATCTCCTCGCGAACCTCGCGCTTGCCGGGCAGCTCGCTCGCCGTCTCTCTCTTTCTGCACAGCGCGAACAGCTCGATCCCCTGCTGGGTGATTTCGGGCGGCGTGAGCCGGCCCTCCGGCGTGTTGTCCAGGATCCCGCGCATCTGCGCCGTGAGGTCGGCCGACGTTCGGATGATCGGGTCGCGCACCGCGACATCCTTGAGCCCGCGCACAAAGCGTATGCCTTCGTCGCAACTCTGGAACCGCGTGCGCAAACCCTCGGCTTCGCGTTTGCGTGCCGCGATCACCTCTTCGGATGATCCGCGTGGAATGATGAACAAGAGAGGCCGCAGCGTGTACTCGTAGCCCACGGCCGCCTGCTCGTCCTTTCGGCGGGACTGCAGCGTGTCGAGGATGTCCCTTTCGCGAATTTGGAAATTGGACTGGAACTTTCCCCGGATGATCTGCGACCAACCCATGTCGGCCCTGATGCGGGCCTTCACCGCCTCCACGGAAATCCCCTGCGCGCCGAGGGACTGCCCAAACTGCTGCGGCGTGGTGCCGGCGCGGCTGGCGATGTTGTCGAATGCGCCGTCGACGTCCTTATCGGTGATTTCGAGCTTGTAGCGCTTGGCGACTTGCAGCTTGAGCTTTTCGTCGATCAGCTCGTCGACGACCTCCTGCCGCGTCGGCGTTCTGTGCGCCGAGATTTGGATCAGCTTGGTGCGCTGGGCGATATCGAGCGCCGTGATCGGGTCGCCGTTGACCGAGACGACCACTTGCTGGGCGACGGCAGGCGAATGCGCGGCCGCGATCACGATGATCGCGGCCAGTGCGACCAGGCGCCACCAAGTCGGTAAGACGATCCGTTTCGGCATCAAGCTCTTCCGTGCCCGGTCCTGTGCGCGAAGTCCCGGCATCGCCGTATCGCGGCGGATCGTGGCGTTACTCGGTCGAAGCGCGGATGTTCCGGTCATCAGAAATGCAGCGTGCCCGTGGGGTCGGCTATCGTGGGAAGCGCGTCGACACGTTGCGAGAACCGCGTCGTGCCGAGGGTGCGCAGACTGATTTGGAGGAGTGCCGTATGGATCGGCGCCGAAGTCTGATTGATGGCGAAGCCATAGCTGGTGGTGTAGGTCACCCGAATGGCAAAGCAGTCGTCGATGTAGCCGAGGCCGACGCTGGTCGCATTTATGCGCGCGGCTTCAATGTCATAACGGACCATTCCGTCCAGGGTCCAGTTTTGCGTGAGTTTGAATGATCCGTTGGTAAGAATGCCTTGCCGGCGCGTGAGCATCCCGAGATCCGGCTGCGCATCGTAATCGCCGTAGATCGCCGACAGGGACCAGCGCTCGAAAGTGACCCTGCTTTCGAGCTCCACGCGACGCACGTCCAGGTTCTGCTCGTCGAGGCGGAAGCGCGCGATGAACATGTAGTTGCTGGCCGGCTGGAACGTCAGACGTGCCACATAGTCGGACGCCCGCGTATCCAGCCCGCTGTCGAGGCCGGTATTGTTGATGTCGGCGGCAGCGAAAGAGTTCTTTCCGAACAGCTGGTACGATTGACCGAAGAGCACGTTCACGTAACCGCCCCGATTGAATTGGGCCGTATACTGTACCGCCACGTTGGCCCGTGTGCCGCCTTCGACCCGGTCGTAACCGGAGAACTTGTCGAGAGCCAGCAGGTTGGCGTCGCTGAAAATCAGACTCTGCGCGTCTTCAATGGGAAATTTGTTGATGCCGGTCTCGTTGGGTCGCACGATGACCTGGGCAATCGGCTCCACGGTCTGCGTGCCCCAGGAATGCGCGCTGATGAAGGGATAGCGATATTCCAGACCGACTGCCGGCATGCCGCGCACCACGGTGCTGTCGCCGGTCGGGAGGTAGTTCGCAACGCCGGGTTCCGGCGTGATCGACATCGCGGCCGCGTCGACGCGCGCCGAGGCGAAGGGCGTGAACATCTGGCCCCACGGATCGATGATGGTGCGCCGCCAGACCAGGTCGCCCGACAGGCGCGTGTAGTCCCCGGGAGCGCCGCGCAGCACGCAATTGGCCGGAATCTTGACGGCCGGATCGGCCGACGCCGGCGTGCACGCACCCGAAATGAGGGCATTCTCGTTGATCGGATCGAAATTCGCCGCCGTGCGGCTGAGGCTCGTCAGATTGACTCGGTATCCGAGCTCCCCGCCCAGCACCGGTTGGCCGAAGGTGTAGGAGTAATCGAGGACCGGATGGATGATCGGTATCTCCGCCTGCCGGTCGAAGGCGGCGAGACCCCAATAATGAATCAAGCGCGTATCGAAGTAGCTGCTATCGCCGCGGCCCGCCAGGTAGAGTTGCGACACCAGCTCCGGCGGGATTTTCATCAGGGCGTAGTCGGACAAGAACGGCTTGTCGGTGACCAGCGTCCCGTTCCAACCCCACACCCATCTCTCGGCAAGGTTGAACTCTCCCCCGGTTTGGACCATGCCGCGAAAGTCGCGGTATCCGCTACCAAAGCCGGACGCGCCTTCCGGAAGAAACTGATTCTTGTCGAGTTGCCAAATCCCGGCCGCCCGGATGGCGTAGGCGCCATCCATGAGACGATGTCGCCATTCGACCTGGACCAACGGGCCCTGATTGGAGGTCGTGATGGGCGTGATCGTTACATCATAGTTGGGTGCCAGCGCCCAGTAGAACGGCGTGGTCAGGCCGAAGCCATAAATGCTGTTGTACGTGACGGACGGCATGAGAAAGCCGGTCTTGCGCCGCACCGTCGGATCCGGAGCGGAGAAAAACGGGACATAGGCAATCGGCACGTCGAAGAATTCGATACGCGCATCTTCGTAGTAGATCATCTTCTCCGCTTCATCGTGGATGATCCGCGCCGCCTTGACCTGCCACAGCGGCGGCCGCGTGGGATTATCCGCGCACGGCTCGCAGGCGGTGTAAACGCCGTTTTGAAACACCGTGATGTTGCCGCCGGCGCGCTCGGCGCTGACCGCGGCGATACGGGTCTTGTCGCTCGAGTCGAGCCGGAGCGAATCGACGAAGCCGTCGCGGAAGTCGTCGCTGAGGTCGAGCATGTTGGCGTAGAAAATCTTGCCGTCGGCGTCGGTCAGCCGCACGTTGCCTTCGGCGTGCAGACGCTTGAGCTTCTGGTCGTAGATGACCTTGTCGGCCTCCAATACCGAGCCGGCGTAATGGATCTGGACGCGGCTGACGGCGGACACGCGTTCGTTCGTGTAATCGTATTGGATCTCGTCCGCCGTCACGAGCATCTGCGCGTTCGGGTCGGTCCTGTTCTGCTGCATGAGCCTGGGCGTCGAGCTGGTTTGGGTTCTGCGCGCCGGCGCGCCGAGGAACGCCTGGGCCTCGGCCGGGTTGACGTCGAGCCAGCAGCCGGCTGCGATCGCCAAAACGGCAGCGAGCGCGGCGGCTCCGAGCGGCCGTCGTCTTGCCGTGGACGGGCGAGCGGTGGTGACCGTGGCCATCACCCGTCCTCCAGATAAAGCAATGCGACAAAGCCGGTCCCCCCACCGACGAGCACGGGCAACCACGCCGCTGCCACGGGGTGCATCAGCTCGGCCTTACTAACGTCCTCAGTTACTTTCGACAATACATAAAGCAGAAATCCGGCAATAACGCCACTTAAAATCATTCGCGTTACGCCACCAAAGCGAAAAAAGCGTAAACTTACCGAAGCTGCCAACAAAACCATCGAGGCCAGCAAGAATGGTCGGGCAAGCAATAGTTGGTATTGCAGTCGATAACCGGCCGCTGCCAGTCCAGCCTGTTCCGCCAGTTCAATATACTGAGGGAGATGCCAGAAAGAGACCGTTTCGGGCGTCGCAAAGCTTTCGCGCACCTGTTCCGGGGTCAAGTTCGTGTTCAAAAGGAAGGACGCGTGCTGACGCGGCGGGATGCCGGGGCTGTAGACGGTGGCGTCCTTCAGCCGCCAGTGCCCCGATTCGAGCTCCGCGCTCTTGGCTTCGATTCGTTCCTGGAAGCGGCCGGCGCCATCGAAGACCAGAGCGACGACTCCGTCGAGAATGGCGCCCTGGTTGCGGCTCGAAGCCGCATTGAGGACCGACTGGCCGTCGTTGTCGCGCTGCCGCACCCAGAAGCCGGTGCCGGCCTTTTGCGGCTCGGTGAATTCTCCGAACAACTCGCCTTCCAACTGCTTGGAATATTCGCGCAGGCCCGCCGACATCGGATTGTAGACCGTCGTCGCCAGGAACCCGAGCAGCAGCGCCACCACGACCGCCGGGGCGATGAACTGCCACGCCGAAATTCCCGCCGCACGCGCCACGACCAGCTCGAGCCGACGCGAAAGGGTGAGGTAACAGATCATGGCACCGATCAGTGCGGCGAACGGGATGATCCGCTCGGTCACCTGCGGAACGCGGTAGAACGAGATCTGCGCCACTATCAAGGCCGATGCGTTCGGCACCTTGGCGGCGTGGCGGGTCATCTCCACGTAGTCGACCAGCACGACGAGAACGAAGATTCCGCCGAACACGGCGGCAGCCGCGCCGAAGAAGCGCAAGCCGAAGTATCGTGCAAGAGTGCCCGCTACCATCGACGCCGCCCCATCAGGTGCCCTGCCGTGCGAGGCGTGCGGTCAACGCCGCAATCGCACTGGTGATCATTTTCGGCGGCTCGATGGAGACGCCGCGCCAAATCGCCAGGAATCCAATCGCGAACCCGATGACCAGCGACAGGTAGAGGAAGACCACGGCCGCCGGTTTTTGCGCGGCGAAGATGGCGCTTCCGAACCCGATGAACCGCAGCACTCCGACGGCAATGATCGTCAGGCCAAGCGCAAAAGCCCGGCTCTGGCGGGTCGTCGCCGGAGTGCCGAGAAAGGCGTAGGCAAGCACCGCGAAGGCAAGCGGGTACAGCGGCGCGACCAGCCGGTCGTGGAATTCAGCGCGAAAGGTGCCGGGTTGGAGGACGTATAGGGGATCTTTCGGATCGGGCGCCGCCAACTCCCACAAATAGCGCTCCCGCGCCGTTATGCTGCGCCCGTCGCCGCCGCCCGAGAAGCGGGACAGATCGAAGGCATAGCGCTCGAACAGGACGATCGTGGGGTCGCGGGCGCCCTCCTCGCGGCGCTGAACGCTGCCGCTCTCGAGCACGAGGAAGGTGCCGCCGTCGTTTTCCAGGATCTCGCCGCGCTCGGCCAGAAAGGTGGCGCGCTCCTTTGGATCGCGGCGGTCATCGATCAGGATGCCCAACAATTGTCCATTCGACCGCCGCTCGCGGATGTGGAAGGTCAACCCCCTTTCGAGGGTGGTGAAACGGCCGGGCTTGATGATGGTGGAGACCATGTCGGCA
>Ga0137375_10005230_pt1 | contig 15423 bp, 9 predicted proteins | sample SagtaG_24_FD_104936 | JGI IMG/M metagenome (GOLD analysis project Ga0137375, IMG submission 104936) | Vadose zone soil microbial communities from Sagehorn Ranch, Mendocino, California, USA - Sage1_R_113_16 metaG | ecosystem: Environmental > Terrestrial > Soil > Vadose zone | place: USA...
CTCACCCCAGAACGACCGCAGGTCGAGCCGCTCGAGGCGGCCGAGGCCCAGCCGCTCCATTTCCATTCGGGCCGCCATCCCACTCCTCTCCGTCGCCCCCTCGAGGGCAAGTTGTACCCCGTCTTGCTAGTGCGTCGTCAAACCCGTCGGGTCGCGCGGGCTACCCGGCGGCCTGGAACGGCTCAGGCTGGCGCAAGCCAGACCGTGGCGAGCGGGGGGAGCGTGACCCTCGCCGAGGCCGGTTGACCGTCCCAGGTGATCTCCTCGGCGGTGATCATCCCCAGGTTGCCGACGTTGGAGCCGCCGTAGAGCTCCGAGTCCGTGTTGAGCACCTCCGCCCACTGGCCGGCCCGGGGGAGGCCGACGCGGTACTCGTAGCGGGGCACGGGCGAGAAATTGCACACGCACACGACGGGCTCACGATCGCGCGACCAGCGGATGAACGAGAGCGCGTTGTCGTCGACGTCGTTGGCGGCGATCCAGGCGAAGCCGCTGTGCGAGCCGTCGACCTGCCAGAGCGCCGGGCGCTGGAGCGCGACGCCGTTCAGGTCGCGGACCAGGTGCTGGACGCCGGCGTGACCGGGATCGGCCAGCGCCTGCCAGTCGATCGACCGCTCGTGCGACCACTCGGACTCCTGGGCAAGCTCGCAGCCCATGAACAGCAGCTGCTTGCCGGGATGCGCCCACATGAAGCCGAGGTAGGCGCGCAAGTTGGCCAGGCGCCGCCAGGTGTCGCCAGGCATCTTGCCGTACAGCGAGCCCTTGCCGTGGACCACCTCATCGTGGCTGATGGGGAGGATGAAGTTCTCGCTGAATGCGTACATCAGCGCGAACGTGAGCTGGTGATGGTGGAAGCGGCGGTACACGGGGTCCTTGGAGATGTACTCGAGCGTGTCGTGCATCCACCCCATGTTCCATTTGAAGCCGAAGCCGAGCCCGCCGAGGTAGACCGGCTGCGAGACGCCCGGCCACGCCGTGGACTCCTCGGCGACGGTCGTGGCGGTCGGGTGCTTGGCGTAGACGATGGTGTTGAGCTCCTTGATGAACTCGATCGCCTCCAGGTCCTCGTTGCCGCCGAAGCGGTTCGGCACCCACTGGCCCGCCTTGCGCGAGTAGTCCAGGTAGAGCATGGAGGCCACGGCATCGACCCGCAGCCCGTCCAGGTGGAACTCCTCGAGCCAGTACAGCGCGCTGGCGACCAGGAAGTTGCGCACCTCGTTGCGGCCGTAGTTGAAGATGAGCGAGCCCCAGTCAGGGTGCTCGCCACGTTGGGGGTCGGCGTGCTCGTACAGCGCGGTGCCGTCGAACCGCGCCAGCGCCCAGGCGTCCTTGGGAAAGTGGGCCGGGACCCAGTCCATCAGCACGCCGATGCCGCGCTGGTGCAGCCGGTCGATCAGGAAGCGCAGGTCGTCCGGGCCGCCGAAGCGGGCGGTGGGCGCGAAGTACGAGGTGACCTGGTAACCCCAGGAGCCCTCGAAGGGGTGCTCGGCCAGCGGCATCAGCTCGACGTGGGTGAAGCCGAGATCGGCGACATAGTCGGGCAGCTCCTCGGCGAGCTGCCGGTAGGAGAGGCCCCTGCGCCAGGAGCCCAGGTGCAGCTCGTAGACGGACATGCGCGCGTCGGTCCGCTGGCGGTCGCCGCGGGAGGCCATCCACGCCTCGTCTCCCCAGCCGTAGCTGGAGGCGTCCACCACGCTGGCGGTGGCCGGCGGGCGCTCGGTCGCCCTCGCCAGCGGGTCGGCCTTGAGGACCAGCGCGCCGTCGGCTCCGAGCACCTCGTACTTGTACTTGTCGCCAACGGCGACGCCGGGGACGAACAGCTCCCAGATCCCTGACGAGCCGAGCAGCCGCATCGGGTTGAGGCGCCCGTCCCAGCGGTTGAAGTCGCCGACCACGCGCACCGCGCGGGCGTTGGGAGCCCACACCGCGAAGGCTGTGCCCGCCACACCCTCCAGCACGGTCGGATGGGCGCCGAGCCGCTCCCACAGCCGCTCGTGCCTGCCCTCGCCGATCAGGTGCTGGTCCAGCTCACCGAGTGTCGGCAGGAAGCGGTAGGGATCCTCGACCTCCACGACCCGCTCGCCGTCCGAGACCTCGAACCGGTAGGCGGGCAGCCGCTCCAGACCCGCTCGCGCCGCCGCGCCCGTCTGCCCTGGCAGGGTGCCCTCGAACAGGCCGGCGGGATGGATCCGCTCGAGGACCTCGCGCTGACCGTTGGCCAGGATGCTCACCTGGCGGGCGTCCGGGCGCCACGCCCGGACGCGCACCTTGCCAGCCTCCGGATGCGCGCCGAGCAGGCGGTGGGGCTCGTGATGCTCCCCACGCACCAGGCGCTCGATCTCCTCTTGGAACGGCATCGACATCGCTCTTTCGCTGGCTGGAGTGGCTGGCGAGGGTCAAGGTGGGTTATGAGGGGGCGTTGCGGGGGGCCTCCAGGGTAGCTTCCCTGACGCCGAGAAGGCGCTGGATGCCCCCGATCGGGATCGTGAGCCACGCGGGACGGTGCCGCGCCTCGTACATCACCTCGTACACGGCCTTGTCGAGCTCGTAGGCGCGCAGCAGCAGCTCTGGCCGGTCGGGCAGCCAGCCGCCACTGGACGCCCTCGAAAGATACGCGTCGAGGAACGCGGTCCGGTTCGCCTGGATCCAGCGCTGCGCCGCCTGCCCGAGCCGGTCCAGCTCGGCCCTGCTCGGGCCCGGCGTGTCCGGGTCCTCGCCGAGCACCAGCGGCGAGTGCGCGGCGTAGTCGAAGGAGCGCAGCATGCCGGCCACGTCCTGGAGCGGGCTGGTCATGCCGCGGCGCTCCTCCAGGCTGCGTGCCGGCTCGCCCTCGAAGTCGATGACCATCCACCGCTGCCCCACGCGCAGCACCTGCCCGAGGTGGTAGTCGCCGTGGATGCGCTGGAGGTGCACGCTGGCGCCGGCCGCGCGCACCGCCTCCGCGTAGACACCCTCGATCGCTCGGCGGTGCGGGGCCAGCTCGGGCACGAGCGCGGCGACCTGCGTGAGCTGGCCGAGCAGGCGGGCGCTCAGGCGGCCGAGGTCGGGCTGGCCCTCGCTGACCTTGGGAAGGGCGGCCGCCAGGGCGGCGTGCAGCTCTGCGGTGAGGCGGCCAAGCTCCCTGGCCTCGCCCGCGAAGTTGCCGGGGTCCTCGGACTCGTAATGGTCAGCGACCCGCTCGACCGCCAGCCTCCAGCCCTCGACGCTGCCGGCGTAGTAGCGCTGCAGCACGCCCAGCGTGGAGCCGAGGCCCTCGATCCACCCGAGCGGCGCCGGGCAGGAGTCGAACCCCTTGGCCGCGAGCGCCCTGGTGACCTCCAGCTCTGGGTTCTCGCCCGGTTGGAGCAGGCGGAACAGCTTGAGGATCAGGCGGTTGGAGAACACCAGCGACGAGTTGCTCTGCTCGGCCTCCAGCAGCTTGCCGGGCCCGCGCAGGGTCTCGTTCCAGTCAGCGACGTGGTGGAAGCGGAGCTGGTCCAGTGTCGCCCCCCGCGCGAGCATGTCGAGGAAGACCGCGCCGAGCCGCTCGTCGGCGACCGCGTCGTAGTAGACGCCCTCGCGCGGCGGCTTGGTCTCCAGGATGAGCGCGCCGGGCCGGCGGTTGAGCAGCGACCGCGCCTCGAAGCCGAAGTCGTGCCCGATGGGAAGGTGGTAGCGCTCGACGCCGCCGTCGGCGTAGGCGACCGCGGCGAGCACGGAGTGGAGCGTGGGCCGCGCGCTGCGCAGCGGCACGTTCGCTTCGATGCGGACCTCGCCGATCTGCCGTCCCTTGCCGGCGAACCAGCGCTGGTTGGGCAGGAAGGCGGCGAGAGCGGACTCCAGCTCGGTCATGGCGGCGCCTCGAGGGCCTATCGGGATCGGACGTGGAGCACGTGGGCCACCTCGAGCTCGGGATCGAGGCGGATGAAGTTGGACGGGCCCTGCCAGGTCCAGCTCTGGCCGGTCAGCTCGTCGTGGACCTCGAAGGAGCCGGTCTCCCAGTCCAGCCCGAGGGCAGGCAGCCAGAGATGCACCATGCTGTCGTGGGCCTGGTGCGGGTCGAGGTTGCACACCACCAGGACGGTGTCGTCCCGGTGGCGCTTGGAGAAGGCGATGATGTCGGGCGAGTCGACCAGGTGGAAGCGCAGGTTGCGGAGCCAGTGCAAGGCGGGATGGGCGCGCCTGATCTGGTTGAGCCGCGCGACGTAGGGCGCCAGCGAGGGCTTGGACCAGTCCCTCGGGCGGTACTGGTACTTCTCGGAGTCCGAGTAGTCCTCGGTGCCGGGCGCTCGGGCCTGCCGCTCGTACAGCTCGAACCCCGAGTACATCCCCCAGGACGGCGACATCGTGGCCGCCAGGGTCGCGCGCACCTTGAACGCCGGCGCCCCACCATGCTGGAGGTAGGACGTGAGGATGTCCGGAGTGTTCACGAAGAAGTTGGGCCGGTAGTAGTCGGCCGACTCCGAGATGGTCAGCTCGTTCAGGTACTGCTCCAGCTCGGCCTTGGTGTTGCGCCAGGTGAAGTAGGTGTACGACTGGCTGAAGCCGACCTTGGCGAGCACCTTCATCATCGGCGGGCTGCTGAACGCCTCCGCGAGGAACACGACCTCGGGGTGCTCGGTCTTGACAGCGTCCAGCAGCCATTCCCAGAACCGCACCGGCTTGGTGTGCGGGTTGTCGACGCGGAACACGCGCACGCCGTGAGCGATCCAGTGGTCGAGGATGCCCTTGCAGGCTCGGTACAGCGCCGGCGCCTCGGGGCCGTCGAAGTCGAAGGGGACGATGTCCTCGTAGACCTTCGGCGGGTTCTCCGCGTGGGCGATGGAGCCGTCGGGCCGGATACGGAACCACTCCGGGTGCTCCTTGACCCACGGGTGGTCGGGCGAGCACTGGAGGGCGTAGTCGAGCGCCACCTCCATGCCCAGCTCCCCGGCCGTGGACACGAAGGCGTCGAAGTCCGCGATGGTGCCGAGGTCGGGATGGACCGCGTCGTGGCCGCCCGCGTCGCCGCCGATCGCCCAGGGGCTGCCCGGGTCGTCCTGGCGCGGGTTGAGGGTGTTGTTGCGTCCCTTGCGGTTGGTGGCGCCGATCGGGTGGATCGGCGCCAGGTACACCACGTCGAAGCCCATGCCGGCGATCGCGGGCAGGCGCTCGGCCGCCTGCCGCAGCGTGCCGCTGGAGGTCTCGGTGGCGCCCTCGGAGCGCGGGAAGAACTCGTACCAGGCGCCGTAGAGCGCCCGCGGCCGGTCCACCCAGATCCGCAGGCGGCGGGAGCGGGTGCGGTTGCGCGGCGGGTAGGTCTCCAGCAGCTCGGCGATCGCGGGATCGGTGGCGGCGGCGAGCCGGGTGGCGGCGTCGCCCTCGCCGCGGAGGCCGGCGATCGCCTCCACGAGCGGGCCTCGGAAGGCCCCCGGCACCCGGGTCGCCTCGCTCTCCAGCAGCAGCGCGCCCTCCTCCAGCTCCAGGTCGATGTCGCGGCCGGCGTCCAGCTTGGCGCCGGTGCCGCGCAGCCAGGTGGCCAGCTCGTCGGTCCACGCCTCGACCGTGAAGGTCCACATGCCCATGCTGGGCAGCGTGGCCTCCGTCTCCCAACGGTGCAGGCCGGGGTTGGTCTCGGTCATGCGGATGCGCTGGTCCCGCCGCTCGCCGGGCCCGACGAGCCGGACGGCCGCGGCGACCTCAACGGTGTGACCATCCCGGAAGATGGTGGCCTGGACTGGCACGGACTCGCCCGCGACCGCGCGGGCAGGCCATTGCCCGCAGTCCACCTGCGGCCGGATCTCCTCGATGACCACGCGTCCGATCACATCCTGCACGCTACCACCTGGAGCGGGAGCTAGATGCCGGACATGTATCGGTGCCGCGCCCTATCACATGTCAGGACAAACGAAGCCGAGCTGGCGCACTGCGGACAGGTGACCGGCGTCTATCGGCCCGATGGGGAGGCTTCGCGGTGAGCACGCGCAGGCCAGCCGCGTCCATGCTGCTCAGAGGCTGTGGACAGCGCTGCGAGCGAACAGGGTGCTGCTTGTATAGTCGTCGATCATGAAACCGCTACATCGCTTCACGGTGCTGCCCACCGTGCCGAAGCCGCTGGAACCCCTCTCCGTCCTGGCTCGCAACCTGCGCTGGACCTGGCATCCGCCGGTGCAGGAGCTGTTCGCCGCGATGGACCCTGCTGGCTGGGAGGCCTCGGGCCACAACCCGCTGCGGATGCTGAACGAGGCGGACGCGGCCGTGCTCGAGCGCGCCGCGGCCGACCCGGCGTTCCTGGCCGCCCAGGCGGCCGCCGATGACGACCTGGCCAGCTACCTGCGCGAGCCTCGCTGGTACCAGACGCTGAGCGGGGCGCCGAGCCGGATCGCCTACTTCTCTCCCGAGTTCGGCGTCAGCGAGGTCCTGCCCCAGTACTCCGGCGGGCTCGGCGTGCTGGCTGGCGACCACCTCAAGGCCGCCAGCGACCTCGGCGTGCCGCTGGTCGGGGTGGGGCTGTTCTACCGGTCGGGGTACTTCCGGCAGACGCTGACCGCCGATGGCCGGCAGCTCGAGTCCTACCCCGCCTTCAACCCTCAGGAGCTGCCGCTGGAGCTGATCACCGACGCCGAGGGCCGGCCGCTGCGGATCAACGTGCGCCTGCCCGACGGCGTGCCGCTGTGGGCGCAGCTCTGGCGGGCGGACGTGGGCCGGGTGCCGCTGTTCCTGCTCGACTCGGACGTGGACGGCAACGCCCCGGCGGAGCGCGCGGTCACCGATCGCCTCTACGGCGGCGGCGGCGAGCACCGCCTGCGGCAGGAGATCCTCCTCGGCATCGGCGGGGTGCGGGCGCTGGACGCGCTCGGCCAGCGAGCCGAGGTGTTCCACACCAACGAGGGCCACGCCGGCTTCCTCGGGCTCGAGCGGATCCGCCGCCTGATCCAGGACGAGGGCCTGGACGCCGCCAGCGCCATCGAGGCGACCCGCGCCGGCACCGTCTTCACCACGCACACGCCGGTCGAGGCGGGCATCGACCGCTTCCCGCGGTCGTTCATCGAGCGCTATTTCGGCTCGAGCGGGGTCGAGACCGGGCTCGACGTCGACCGGATCATGGATCTCGGCGCCGAGCCGGACGGCGACGGCTCGATGTTCAACATGGCCGTGATGGGCCTGCGCCTGGCCCAGCGCGCCAACGGCGTCAGCCGGCTGCACGGGCAGGTCTCGCGCGAGCTGTTCCACGGGCTGTGGGCCGGCTTCAGCTCCACCGAGGCGCCCATCAGCCACGTCACCAACGGCGTCCACGCCGGCACCTGGGTGCAGCGGGACTGGGCCGAGCTGTTCGAGCGCCATCTCGGGCCCGACTTCCAGACCTCCGACCGGCCATGGACGCCTTTGCGGGGCGTCCCCGACGGCGAGATCCTGGAGTTGCGGCGGAGGGCCCGCCGGCGCCTGGTCGAGGACGTGCGACGCCGCCTGGCGGTCGCCTGGCGGGCCCGCGGCGCCAGCGAGGGCCAGCTCGGCTGGATCACCCGCGCCTTCGACCCGGACGTGCTGACCATCGGCTTCGCCCGGCGGGTGCCCTCGTACAAGCGCCTCACCCTGCTGCTCAAGGACCCCGAGCGCCTGACCCGGCTGCTGCTGGACCCCGAGCGGCCGATCCAGCTGGTCATCGCCGGCAAGGCTCACCCCGCCGACGAGGGCGGCAAGGAGCTGATCGCCGAGTTCGCGCGCTTTGCCTCGGACCCCCGCGTGCGCCACCGCATCGCCTTCCTGCCCGACTACGACATGGCCATGGCCAGGACGCTGGTCGCCGGCGCCGACGTGTGGCTGAACAACCCCCTGCGCCCCTATGAGGCCTGCGGCACCAGCGGCATGAAGGCCGCGCTGAACGGCAGCCTGAACCTGTCGATCAGGGACGGCTGGTGGGACGAGTGCTACGACGGCCGCAACGGCTGGGCGATCCCATCGGCGGACGACCCGACCATCCCGGCAGAGCGGCGCGACGAGCTGGAGGCGTCGGCCATCTTCGACCTGCTCGAGCACGAGATCGTCCCGCTGTTCTACGACCTGGCGGCGGGGCCGCCCGGGGGCTGGGCCGGGATGGTCAAGCACAACCTGGTCACCCTCGGGCCGGTGGTGCTGGCCTCCCGCATGGTCAGGCAGTACACCGAGGACTACTACCTGCCGGCCGCGGACAGGTCCTGGCGGCTCCAGGAGCGAGGCTTCGCCGGCGGGCGCGAGCTGGCGGCATGGAAGGAGCGGGTGACGGCGGCCTGGCCTGGCGTGATGATCCGCAGGGTCACCGGCGGCCAGCGGGAGCCGGCGCTGGGCTCCCGCCTCACCGTGCGGGCCGTGGTGGAACTGGGCAACCTCGAGCCGGAGGAGGTCGAGGTCCAGATCGCCTACGGGCGGGTCGACGACGCCGACGAGCTGCGCGGGGTGGACGTGCTTCCGCTCAAGCAGGACGGCCACCGCGAGGACGGCGGCTGGGTCTTCGAGGGCGAGATCCCCCTGGTGACACCCGGGGCCTTCGGCTACACCGTGCGCGTGGTCCCACGCCACCAGAGCCTGATCGGTCCCGCCGAGCTCGGCCTGGTCGCCTGGGCCTCGGGCTGACTTCCCCTCCCCTCCCCACCCCACGCGCTCCCCACCACACGGCCGGTTCTTGACCCGTGGTCGGCCGGGGGCGAGCATGGCGCCACCTCTGACCGTCGCAATCCCTGGCGAGCCCCGAGGAGGCGCCATGGCCGGCACCGCCACCGAGCCGCTCGTCGGCCGCACCGCGATCGAGCTCGCCGCGGCGGTCCGGGAGGGGCGCGCGAGCCCGCGGGACATCGTCGAGGCGCACCTGGAGTGGATCGACACGCTGGACGGCAGCGTCCACGCCTTCCAGGTCCTGCGGCCCGACGGGGTCCGCGAGGAGGCGCGGGCGCTGGCGTCCCGGGCCGACCTGCGCGAGCTCCCGCTGGCGGGTGTGCCCGTGGCCATCAAGGACAACCTCGAGATGGCGGGCTACGCGACCCGCAACGGCACGCTGGCCAGCTCCGAGGAGCCCGCCGCCACCGATGACGAGCTGGTCCGGCGGCTGCGGCAGGCCGGGGCGGTGCCGCTCGGCAAGACCACCGTGCCGGAGCTGTGCCTGTGGCCGTTCACCGAGACGGCGGCGTTCGGGGCCACCCGCAACCCGTGGAACCTGGACCACACGCCCGGAGGCTCCAGCGGCGGTGCAGCCGCCGCCGTGGCGGCCGCCATGGCGCCACTCGGGCTGGGCGCCGACGGCGGCGGCTCGATCCGCATCCCGGCGTCGTGCTGCGGGCTCGTCGGGGTCAAGCCGGGATCAGGCGTCGTGCCGGCGGCCGCCGGCCACTCGACCTGGGTGGGCATGTCGGAGTTCGGCCCGCTGGCCACCACCGTGGCGGACGCCGCACTGATGCTGGACGTGCTGGCGGGCACGCAGACCTACCGCACCGTCACCCAGCCGACGGGACCTCTGCGCATCGCAGCCTCGTCGGCGTCCCCCGCCGTGGGCGTCAAGGTTCATCCCGAGGTGCGGCGGGCCTTCCAGGCGACGGCCGAGAGGCTGCGCTCCAGCGGGCACGCGGTACTCCCGGCCGACCCACCCTACCGGCCGACCGACTCGCTGCCGTTCCTGCACCGCGCTTTCGTGGGCGGCGCGGAGGAGGCCGACCCGCTTCGCTTCGAGGCGCTGGAGCGCCGCACCCGCAGCTGGGTGCGCACCGGGCGCTGGCTGCGCAGCCGCCGCCCGCCGTCGCCCAGCACCGCCGAGGCGCTCCGCTCCCGGTTCCAGAGCTGGTTCGACAAGGGCGGTTTCGACCTGCTGCTCACGCCGACACTGGCGACCCCGCCGCTGCGCATCGGCGCCTACCAGGGCAAGGGCCTGTGGCCGACGATCCTCGGCCTCACCAGGTTCATGCCGTTCGTGCCGCTGATGAACTTGCTCGGCTTCCCGGCGCTGTCGCTGCCCGCCGGGCGCTTCGCCGATGGCCTGCCCATCGGCGTCCAGCTCGCGGCCCCCAAGGGCACCGAGGCGCTGCTCCTGTCGGTCGCGCTGCAACTGGAGACGCTTCAGCCGTGGCCGCGCCACGCGCCCCTCGACCGGGTTCAGCGCTCGTAGGCGGCGGTCGGCACGTACCAGACGTGGTGGCGCTCGGACAACAGTGTCAGGTCCTGACCACGGCCGGTGAAGGCCACGCCCTCTACCATGCTGAGCTGGGAGAGCGGGCAGACCAGGCAGCCCAGCTCGACGGTCCAGCGGGCCCGGTGGCTGATCAGGTCGGCGACCAGCGCCTCGCCGGTCAGCGACGGGTCGCTGGCCTGGTAGATCGCCAGGGTCGCATAGGTGGCGACCGCCAGGCGCCCGCGGCCGGCGTCGAGGTCGGCCCCGGTCGGGAAGACCACCGGCTCGCTCGCGCCGGAGTCGAGCGTGCCGACGCGCCGCAGCACGGTCGTGCGCCGCGGGTCCAGCGTCGTCGCCCGATAGATGGCCGGGAAACCCGACTTGGTGATGACGTAGGGCACGCCGCCGGCCAGGAACAGCGACTCGGCGTCCCAGCCACGGCAGCCGGCGGCGGGGTCGGGGTAGCGGAAGCGAAACGTGCCCTCGAGCTCGGCCCTCGGCGCGGCGGGGTCGGGCTCGCGCACCTTGTAGAGCGTGATCGAGCGGCGCCGGCAGGCGTTGTCGCCGATGTCGGCGATCCACAGGTTCCCCCGGTCGTCGCTGGCGATGTCCTCCCAGTCGACGTTGGTGGTGCCGGGCACGGGGATGACGCGGAGCCTCCGTCCTCCGGGCAGCTCGCCGAGGCGGTCGCCGGCCAGCCGGTAGGCGTACAGCGCCGCCCGCGGGCGCCCCGGCTGCGAGCTGCCGCCGTCGCGCATCGCCCAGATCACTCCGGGATGCGAGCGGCTGGCCACGACCCCGGAGCCCTCGCTCGGGGAGAACGCCCCCCTGCGCACCACCACGCGGCGGCCCACCGGCCCCTCGCCGGGCAGCGCCCCGGCGACCGTGCCGCCCGCCCCAGCCCCTCCACGAACGCCGGTCCCTCCACGAGTGCCGGCCGACCCGGCCTGGGCGGGCGCGTCCGCGGTGCGCCGCGCGCCCGCCGAGCAGCTCGCCAGCAAGAGCAGGCACGCCAGCACCGCCGAGACCAGCCGCGCCCGCCGCGCGCTCACGAGCGCTTGCGGAGCACGGCGTAGGAGCGGGGAGGGAGGAGGAGGCGCTCGCCGGCGGGAAGGGACCTGGGCTCGGCGCCGGCCGGGGCTGGATCGGTCGCGGTGTCGAGCAGCAGCTCGTACTCCTTGGCCCAGGGGGAGCCGGGGAGAGTGAACGGCACCGGTTCCGCGCCGCCGTGGATGAGCAGCAGGAACGTGTCGTCGGCGATGTGCTCGCCGCGCGGCCCCCGGTCGGGGATCTCGTCGCCGTTCAGGAACACGCCGAGGGTGGCGATGTCCGGGGCACGCCAGCCAGCCTCGTCCATCTCGACGCCGTCGCTGGTGAACCAGCCGATGTCCTTGACCCCCGAGCCACGGAGGGCCTGCCCCTGGAAGAACCTGCGCCGCCGGAACACCGGGTGCGCCGCGCGCAGCGCGATCAGCGCCCTGGTGTGCTCCAGCAGCGCCTGCCCGCCCTCGTCCAGGTGCCAGTCGAGCCACGAGATCTCGTTGTCCTGGCAGTAGGCGTTGTTGTTGCCGCGCTGGGTGCGCCCCATCTCGTCGCCCGCCAGCAACATCGGCACGCCGGACGACAGCAGCAGGGTCGCCAGCAGGTTGCGCTTCTGGCGCTCGCGCAGGGCGCGGACCTCCGGGTCGTCGGTGGGTCCCTCGACGCCGCAGTTCCACGAGCGGTTGTCGTCGGTCCCGTCCCGGTTGTCCTCGCCGTTGGCCTGGTTGTGCTTCTGGTTGTAGGAGACGAGGTCGTGCAGGGTGAAGCCGTCGTGGGCGGTGACGAAGTTGATGCTGGCGTACGGCCGCCGCCCGTCCGACTGGTACAGGTCGGACGAGCCGGTGAGCCGGTACGCGAGGTCGGCCACACCGGTGCGGGCGCCCCGCCAGAAGTCGCGGATGGTGTCCCGGTAGCGGCCGTTCCACTCGGTCCACAGGACCGGGAAGTTGCCGACCTGGTAGCCGCCCTCGCCCACGTCCCAGGGCTCGGCGATGAGCTTCACCTGGGAGATCACCGGGTCCTGGTGGATCACGTCGAAGAACGCCGACAGCCGGTCCACCTCGTAGAAGCCGCGGGCCAGCGCGCTGGCCAAGTCGAAGCGGAAGCCGTCGACGTGCATCTCCAGCACCCAGTACCGCAGGCTGTCCATGATCAGCGTGAGCACCTGTGGGTGGCGCACGTTGAGGGCATTGCCGCAGCCGCTGAAGTCCATGTAGGCATGCGGGTTGGCGTCGTGGAGCCGGTAGTAGGAGCGGTTGTCGAGCCCGCGGAAGGACAGCGTCGGCCCGAGGGCGCCGCCCTCGGCGGTGTGGTTGTAGACCACGTCGAGGATCACCTCGATGCCGGCCGCGTGCAGGCTGCGGACCATCGCCTTGAACTCCCGAACCTGCTCCCCCCTGCGACCGGAGGACGAATACCTGGCCTCTGGGGCGAAGTAGCCGATGGAGTTGTAGCCCCAGTAGTCCGTCTGCCCGCGCCGCACCGCTTCGCGCTCGGAGATGAAGTGGTGCACCGGCTGCAGCTCGACCGTGGTCACCCCGAGCCGGCGCAGGTGCTCGATCACGGGAGGGGAGCCCATTCCGGCATAGGTGCCGCGCTCGTGCTCGGGGACGCCGGGGTGACGCATCGTGAACCCGCGGACGTGGGCCTCGTAGATCACAGTGTCGGCCCAGGGCACCGCGGGGCGGTGGTCCTCGCCCCAGGGGAAGCCCTCGTGGACCACCACCGACCTCGGCACGTGTGGTGCCGAGTCACGGTCGTCGAGCGCCAGGTCGCCGGAGCCGACCGGGTAGCCGAACACGGACTCGTCCCAGTCGACGACCCCCTCGATGGCGCGGGCGTAGGGATCCAGGAGCAGCTTGGCGGGGTTGAACCGCAGGCCGCGCAGCGCGTCGAAGGGGCCGTGGACCCGGAACCCGTAGCGCTGGTCCGGTCCGACTCCCGGCACGTAGCCGTGCCAGGTGTGCGCCGTGACCTCCGGGAGCTCGAGCCGGCGCTCGGTCCCACGCTCGTCGAAGAGGCACAGCTCGACCGCTTCGGCCTCCTCGGCGAACACGGCGAAGTTGGTGCCCTGCCCGTCCCAGGTGGCGCCCAGCGGGCGCGGGCGGCCAGGCCACACCGGCTCGATCGTGGGAATCACTGTGGTTGCTCCTCATGCTCTGGTGAGTGTGCCGCACCCCCGCAAGGGCGGAAGGGACCGTATCAGACTGACTCGTACGCTTTAAGCTGATACAGTGAAGCGGCACGAATCATCCTAGGATGAACCTTAGATATGGCTCTGACCAGCGTGAACTCATAGCTCATTCTCATGTTTGGGGCCACCGCCAGGGGCTATGATCCGGCTCGACAAGCTGGTCGAAGCCCGGCTCCTGTTCGCGTGTGCAGGGACCGGCGCTCCGTATCTGGCCGCGGAGGGCGACGTGAGCCAACCAATCCTGACCGAGGAACAGATCGAGCCCCAACCATCGCCAGTCGGTGAGCGTGCGGTCGCGCGTTCCTCCTGGCAACTGTTCCGCCTCCGGTTCATGCAGGACCGCGCCGCCGTGGTGGGAGCGGTCATCATCGCCGTCCTGATCGTGCTGGCACTGGCCGCTCCCCTGTTCAAGGCGATCCTGCATCACGGGCCCAACGACCTGTTCGGCTCGACCATGCTGACCCCCGACCTGGGCCTGCCCAAGGGCCCGAATGGCAGCTTCTGGTTCGGTGCCGACCAGGTGGGGCGGGACGTTTTCCTCCGCACCATCTACGGCATCCGGACCTCGCTGGTGATCGCCTTCATTGCCACCGGCCTCGCCAGCCTCATCGGCGTGGTCCTCGGCCTCACGGCCGGCTTCGTGGGCGGCTTCTACGACACGATCGTCTCGCGGCTGGTCGACATCGTCCTGTCCATGCCGCTGCTGCTCTTCGCGATCGGCCTGTCCACGGTGTGCTCGGTTTCCTCCACCGGCTGCCTGGGAGGCCTGCTGCAACCGGGACTCAGCCTGGTGATCGGCATCATCGCCCTGTTCACCTGGCCGAACATCGCCCGTATCGTCCGCGGCCAGGTGCTGTCGCTGCGCGAGCGGGAATTCGTCGAGGCCGCGCGGTCGCTCGGCGCGCGCAACTACTCGATCATGTTCCGGGAGCTGCTGCCGAACCTCGTCGCGCCCATCGTCGTCTACACGTCGCTGATCATCCCCAGCAACATCCTGTTCGAAGCCGGCTTGTCGTTCCTCGGTGTTGGCGTCCCCCAGTCGACCCCGTCATGGGGCCGTATGCTCGCGGACGCCACCAACGGACAGTTGTTCACCTACGCCTGGTGGATGATGGTCTTCCCCGGCGCGTTCCTGGTCATCACGACGCTCTCGTTCAACCTCGTGGGCGACGGGCTGCGGGACGCCCTGGGGCCGGCCGAACGGAGCTGACGAGCTCGACGGGAAGGGAGGTCCGAACGGGAAGCAGGCTCGCCAACGATGGTGCATGTCCCCTCAGTTGAAAGGCGAGGAACAATGGGCAAGAGACGACGTTGGATCGGCATGGTGGGACTTGCCCTCACTATTGCTCTGATCGCCGCGGCCTGTGGCGGCGGGGGCGGTGGCGGTGGTGGTGGGACCCAGACGGGCGGTGTCCAGAAGGGCGGGGTGTTCCGCACCGCCCAGGACGACTTCGGGTTCACCAACGCCTTCGACCCGACCGGCGAGTATCTGGCCAGCGCGTTCACGATGTACAACGCGCTGCTGCGCACGCTGGTCGCTACCAACCACAAGGCTGGAGCGCAAGGCAACGAGCTGCACCCGGACCTGGCGACGGCGATGCCGACGATCTCCAGTGACGGGCTGACCTATACCTTCAAGCTCAAGTCCGGCCTCAAGTTCGGGCCGCCGGTCAACCGCGCGATCACCTCCAAGGACGTCGAGTACGCCTTCGAGCGGATCAACACCGCGCCGCTGGTCGCCCAGTACGGGCAGTACTACTTCGGCACGATCAAGGGCATGGACGGCAAGGCCAAGAGCCCGGCGCCGGTCTCCGGGATCGAGACGCCGGATGACTCCACGATCATCTTCCACCTCGACAAGACGCAGGGTGACTTCCTGTACCGCCTGTCGATGGCCGCGACGTCGCCGGTCCCGCAAGAGGTCGCCAAGTGCTTCACCAAGGCTGGCGACTACGGCCGCTACATCATTTCGTCCGGGCCGTACATGCTCAAGGGCTCCGACAAGCTCGACATCTCGTCGTGCTCGGCGATGAAGCCGATCTCGGGCTTCGACCCGAGCAAGAAGATCACCATGGTCCGCAACCCCAACTACGCCCAG
>Ga0137375_10005238_pt1 | contig 15412 bp, 18 predicted proteins | sample SagtaG_24_FD_104936 | JGI IMG/M metagenome (GOLD analysis project Ga0137375, IMG submission 104936) | Vadose zone soil microbial communities from Sagehorn Ranch, Mendocino, California, USA - Sage1_R_113_16 metaG | ecosystem: Environmental > Terrestrial > Soil > Vadose zone | place: USA...
GAACACCACCGGGTGATCGCTGACGTGATCTGTCGAGGACCTGACATTTTATCGCCGCGTTCAGCCTTTCTTCCGGTCTCCGGGGTGCGGCACGTCACTTGCCTGAGAGCATGGCATGACCCGCGCCCTCGTCGTCTTGTCTCTCGCCGCGTCGGTTCTGTCGGCGTGCTCCTATCAGCTGTTCGCGCCCCCGGCCCGCATGGTGACTCTCGAGTCGGCGCGCACCGCGGCGCCCGGCGAGACGATCGTGGGCGCGCGCGCCGCCGGCTACTCGGCGGTCTTCGATCCCGCCGTCGGGGTGGTGAGCGGGGGCGTCAAACGCGGCGTCGCCGAACAGGTCGAGGTGAGCGCGGACGCGACCTGGGGGCACCTGGTCTACGACGGCTTCCCAGATATCGACCGCAACATCTACGCGGCGCGCGTCGGGGGCAAGGTCTCGAATGCAGGCGCGTGGGCGGCGTTCTTCGCCGGGGTGGGAGGCGGGGTCGCGCCCGCCGCCGGTGGCTTCTCGGCGGCCGACGTCGGCGCCGTGCTGTCGTATCCACGATGGCTGATCGTGCCGTTCTTGAACCTGACCGGGTTCGCGAGCACGCCGATCGGGGCCAAGCAAGTCGACTTCCGCAACCCCGACGGAACCCTCGCCGCAACCGACCGCGCGCAGACGACGGTCGGGTTGGGGGCCGGCACCGGCATCGAGATTCCGCTCGACTGGGAACGACATCGGCAAGGCCGAATCGCGCCGCACATTCAGCTCGGCCTCGCCCTCAACACGCTGTTTCGAACCGACGGCCGCGTCACCACCACGACGACGAGCAACGGCATGACGACGACGACCACGCGCGATGGCAAACACGTCGTGCTCGGCGGCGCGGTCGGCCTCGAGTGGCCGTTTTAGAATCGTCCGCGGTCAGAGCGGGGGCGTGAACAGGCGGCAGTCGGCCGCGGGGAGGCGTGCGAGATCGATGTCGAAGCTGCTCGGCTCCATCGCCACGCCCGTCGCGCCCGAGACGCCGGCCGCCACCGACACGGTGACCGAAGCCGCGGGCGTCAACCCCGGACAGGTGAAGTAGAGCTCAGCTTCGTTCGCGTCGTACTGACTGCACGACGACGGCTGCCCTGCTATCGACAGCAACACGCGCCCGTCAGCACCCGCGACGCGCTCGGAGAACCCGATCACCATCTTCCGCGCCGCCGTCGGATCCGCGATGACGCAGAACTGGACGCTCATGACGCGCGGGTGGGAATCGGGGCGAAAGCGCACGCCATCCTGGCCGCTCGGCGTCGATACGTGCACGCGGGCGGGCAGGCTGTCGAACGCGGCGATGTACCACCGATCATCGAGCGCCGCCGCCGGTGTAAGACGCAGCAGGTGCTCGCCGCCCTGCCCGTTCAACAAGCGCTCCACGTCGAAGCCGACGAGCGCGTCCTCGGGCCACGTGCGCAGCGCCACCCGACCCGCGAGGTCGCCCAGCAACACATCGTCCACCACGAGCCCGTGGTCGTACACCGCCATGACGATGGGCCCGGAGCCCTGCGCAGTCGTCCCGTCGCTGATCTGGAATTGGATCTGCGCCGACGGCAGCGGGCTGCCACCTCCGGCGTCGTCGGCGTTCCCACACGCGCCAGCACCACCGGCGGCCGCGAGTAACAAGACGACGATCCGGCGACGCATCCCCGCATTTTACTCCGTTTCCGCCCCGCGGGCGGCGTCGCCGGCCTTGTGCGATATTACCGCCCGCCATGTTGGCCAAGGACAAGACGCTCGCGGTGCTGGGCTGCGGGACGATGGGCGAAGCCATCGTGCGCGGCATCCTGCGCGCGGAAAAGCTCGTACCTTCGCAGATCTTCGCGACCGACCGCCGCGCCGAGGTGGTGAAGGCGCTACGCGACAAACACGGCATCCGTACCAGCGGCGACAACAAGGAAGCGTGCCGCGCCGCGGAGGTCGCGCTCGTGTGCGTCAAGCCCCACGAGGTCGGTCCGCTGCTCTCGGACCCGGACATCGCCAAAGCGCTCGAGGGCAAGCTGGTGATCAGCATCGCCGCCGGCGTGCGCCTCGACCAGCTGGCGCGCTTGCTGCCCAAGAGCGCGGTCGTGCGCGCGATGCCCAACACACCGGCGCTGATCGGCGAGGGCATGACCGTGATCGCGCGCGGCGCCAGCGTCACCGATCCCCAGGCCGAGGTCGCGAAGGAGATCTTCGGCAGCGTGGGCTCGTGCCTCGAGGCGGAGGACAAGGTGATGGACGCGGTGACCAGCCTGAACGGCAGCGGCCCCGCGTTCGCGTACATCATCCTCGAAGCGCTTTGCGACGGCGGCGTGCGCATGGGCCTGCGGCGCGACACGGCGATGTTGATCGCGGCGCAGATGTTCCAGGGCGCGGCGCGCATGGTGTTGCAGACCGGGATGCACCCGGCTGCGTTGAAAGATCAGGTGACGACGCCGGCGGGCAGCACGATCGCAGGTCTGCTGATCCTGGAAGACGGACGCATCCGGTCGGTGATCGCGCGCGCCGTCGAAGAAGCGGCGCAAGTGGCGAGCAAGCTCGGCCAGAGTTAGTCGGAGCGTCCGTGTTCGACTTCCGTCCGCTGCTCACCGCCGAAGGTCTCGCGAGTCTCGCCTCGCTGGCGGTCATGGAGATCGTGCTCGGCATCGACAACGTGCTGCTGGTCGCGATCCTGTCGCACAAGGTGGCGCCCAACCGCCGCAGCCAGGTGCGCCGCCTCGGCATCGGGCTCGCGCTCATCCTGCGCATCTGCCTGCTGTTCGGACTGTCGTTCCTGATGTCGATGACGAAGCCGCTGTTCAGCCTGCTCGGCCAGGAGCTCTCGGGCCGCGACCTCGTGCTGCTCGCGGGGGGGCTGTTCCTCATCTACAAGGCGACCACCGAGCTCTACGAGCGGATCGAGCGAACGCCGGGGGGGGCCATCGAAGAGGCGGCGGCCGCAGCCGGAGACGACAAAGACGGCAAGGGCAAAGCCGCGCACTCCGGGTTCGGGCTGGTGCTGGCGCAAATCCTCGCGCTCGACGTCGTGTTCTCGCTCGACTCCGTGATCACGGCCGTCGGCATGGCGCAGGCGCTCTCGATCATGATGGTGGCGATGGTGATCGCGGTGCTCGTGATGATGGCGTTCGCCAACGTCGTGGCGGAGTTCGTCGCGCGCCACCCGAGCATGAAGATCCTCGCGCTGGCGTTCTTGCTGCTCATCGGCGTGCTGCTGACCGCGGACGCGTTCGGGCACCACATCAACCGCGGCTACGTCTACTTCGCGATGGCGTTCTCGCTCGGGATCGAGCTCATGAACATGCGCCTCCGCAAGCGAGCGAAGACGTCGCACGGCAAGCCCCGCCACTGACCGCGCAATTGATCGTCGCGGCCGGACGTGGTACCCGGCTCGAATGAAGCTCACCCCGTCCGTCGTCATCGTGTGTTGCGTGTTTTCGTCGTCGCTGGCCCGCGCGCAAGACGACAGCGCGCCATTCGCCACCCCGCCTCCCGCCGCCGCGCCCATGGCCGCCGCCGCGAGCGGCTTCGGCGCCACCGGCCAGTGGGTCGCCAGCATGCGCACCGGCCCCGGCAGCGGCTACGCCTTCTTCCACAAGAACGGCGACGACTGGCAGATCGCGCTCCACCCCGCGGTCGATTACTTCCTGACCAACCGGATCTCGATCGGCGGCGTGTTCGGCTACACGCACTCGCCCGCGCAGACCGGGACCACCACGCTGGACTTCGGCGCGCGCGCCGGCTTCAACCTCGACATCGCCAGTCAGTTCAGCATCTGGCCCACCGCCGGCATCGGCGCACAATGGACCTCAACCAACCACACGAGCGGCTCCAGCAGCGCCCTACAAATCTTCGCCCCCTTCCTCTATCACCCTGCGCAGCACGTCTTCGTCGGCATCGGCCCCGAATTCCAGGCCGGCCTGTCGGGCGGCGACTACACCGAATACGGCGTCGACTTCATCATCGGCGGCTGGCTGCTCTGACGGTGACCCGGGTCACCGAAGCTCTTATTGCGTTAGACAGCAACGCAACCATTCCCGAGGGTGTCGGCCCTTCCGCGCCACATTCATCAACCCCGCGACATCGCGTGCCTCTTCTCCGACGCCGCCACCGCACCGCATCGACCACCCCGCCGGCCTTCCTGCTTGAATAATATTTAGGGCAGCAGGAGCCTGCGGGTTAATTCAATGTTCGACAGCAAACGCGATCGTTCTGCGGAGGTCGCGGAGGGGCACGCGAGTCGGCCGATTGCAGGTGGTGGGGCCCGGGTGGTCCACGGCGTGAAAACCCGTGGGCGCCGACGCCGGTTGCGGACGCGGCTTCGCGTCGCGGGTGCCAGCGTCGCCGATCGCTCGCAGGCCGATTGCCCGCTCGATGGCCGAGACCTTGATCGCCGCTCGCGCTTTCACAGGTTCCGGCTCGATGAACGCGGTCTCGAACTTTGTGGCCCTTTTCAAGATCGGCGGCCCTCGGTCATCATCCACCGCCGCGCAGGATCCGTTCAGCGATGCGTCGCCGGATCTTGGAGGTGTCGAGGGCGCGTCGCGTTTGCTGTCGAACCAGCCGTTGCAGTCGGACAGCGTCGGGAAGGGCGTACGCCGCTCGCCTGGATCTGCATTCCGCGTCCGGGCGTCTTGTGCGAACATTACAGTCCGCCGCTGCCGCTGAACGGCATGGCGTTATCCAGACGGACGCAGCGTGATGGGAACGGCAGCGAATGAAGGCGTGTTCCGGTTCCTTGGAAGTCGACCCGCGTTCGAAGGCAGTGAGCCACCGGTGGCGCCTCCCGATGATTCGAAGCGCGACTACTACTGGGAAGCCGGCGCGCATCCCGAGATCGTGGCGCGACTCTGGGATCAACTTGGCAAGAACTTGCCGGCTACAAGCAGAGCGCTCGTGTTCGGCACTCCCGCTCTTGTCCATCACGAATCGGGCGTCGTCCTTGCGTTCGCGTTGGGCACGGAGTACGCCCTGCGTCTTCCTCGAAGTCTCTGCAGAGGGGGGCGGCCTGCTGGCCTTCGGACTGTGGCAAAGTGGACTGGTGGCGGTGGCACGGACATCGAGCGTGAATGCGGGATGGAGTGGATCTTTGGTTCGTACGCCGCCGACGAGATCGCGTGGTGCGAAGAGTCCTTCCGTGACTGCGTCGGGAGCGCTGGATAACAAATAGGCGTTTGACCCGGCCGACAGAATAGAGAGCCCGGGTTCCGTCGCCGTTGGCGTCGGACGGGTCAAACGGCGGGTTGAGCCAAGCCGCGCCCCACAGTGAGCGCCGCGACGTTGCCGGTATGCACAAAGAGGACATTGCCCGCGACGAAGGCGGTGGCCAAGTCATGCGCGAGGGCACGGCGCGGGCTCACGCTGGTTTCCTTGCGAGCGAGAGCGCAGCGTCGGACCAGCGCGATGCACCGAAACGGCGGACGATCCGGGGGGCGGGCGCAGACATCCCCGACAGCGCCAGAAAAGGCGCAGCGACGACAGCGGAGACGAGCATGACGATGATGGCGTTCATGAGGCACCCGACGGCGGTGCGCGCGCCCCGCCGAGCGACGGCAATGGCGGCAGCGGCACATGGACGAGTGGGCCTGCACAGAGCGGGCATCGTCCGAGATCGCTGCCGGTGAGCTCGCGAAACAGATCGCGCCACGAGGGTGGCTCGGCGTCGACGCGCGGATCAGAGCCCGGCTGCGCCGACGGCGTCGCGACGTCGGTCGATGCGGTCGCCTCGAGATCTGCGCGCGCGGCGGCGAGCTTGGTGTTGATGTTGCCGGCGGCGAGCAAGCCGTAGTGGCGGATCTTGACGAAGCCGCGAGGCAGAACGTGCTGGAGGAATCGGCGGATGAATTCGAGCGGCTCGAGGCGGCACACCTGCCGGCCGCGCGTGCGAAACACGACCTCGCGATCACCGACGTCGAGGAGGCGATGGTTCGAGATGGCGACGCGGTGGGTGTACTGGCCGAGATAGCGCAAGAGCGCGCTCGGACTTCCGAACGGGGCCTTGGCGTAGACGACCCACTCCTTCTTGTAGAGGACGTCGCGCAGGCGCGCGAACGCGGTGCGGTCGGCGAGAGGCGCTGCGCCGCCGGCGAGCACGAGATCGCCACGCTCGTACAGCTGGGCGACCGCGGCGAGGAAGCGACCGCGGAAGAGGTACGAGAGGACCTTCTCCGGCAGGAGAAAGCGCTCGGCGGACGGTACCCACGCTCTTCCGTCGGGGGCGAGGCCGCCGGCGGTCACGATGCAGTGCAGGTGCGGGTGCGGGTGGAAGCTCAGGTTGCGGGCCCAGGTGTGCAGCACCGCCGTAACGCCGACCAGGGCGCCGAGCCGCTTCGGGTCGCGGGCGATGTCGAGCAGGGTCGAGGCCACCGTCTCGAACAGCACCGTGAACAGGCGTTCGCGGTTGTGCGCGACCAGCGGGCGCAACTCGGCGGGCAACGTGAAGACGACGTGAAAGTGTGGGACGGGCAGCGCCCGTTGCATGCGCGCCTCGACCCAGCGCGCCTGTCGTAGCGCCTGACACTTCGGGCAGTGACGGTTGCGGCAGGAATTGTAGGCGGGGCGCTCGACGCCGCAGCCTGGGCACACGTCGAGGTGTCCGCCGAGGACGGCGGTGCGACAGACGGAGATGTCCTGCAACGCGCGCCTCGCTTGGGAACGGGGCGCGTGCGCGGCTACGAAGGCCGGCCCGTGTCGGCGGAACAGCGCGCCGATGTCACGGCCAGGCGCAGATCGGGGCCCCCGCCCCGCCGCGGAGGCGGGGACCCCGTGCTCGCCGTGCATGGCCGGTCAGCGCGCGCGGCGTTTGTCTCGCTTCCGTCGCTGGGCGCGCGCGCTGTGACCGCGGGCCTTGTCGCGCTTGCCGCGCGCGGGCGCTCGGACGGCACGCCGTCGAGCGACGGGCCGTGCCGTGGGCGCGCCCGCACCGAGCGCGTCGAGCGGGCTTCGCACGCGCGCCAGGTGCAGCGTCGACACCTGCAGGTAGCGCGCCGTGTTGCGGATGGACCGGTGCCCGAGCAGCACCTGAATCGTCCGCAGATCCTCGCCGGCCTCGAGCAGATGGGTGGCGAACGAGTGGCGAAACGCGTGCACGGTGACGCGGCGGCCGAGACCGACGTCGGCGACCGCGCGGTGAACCGCGCGGCGAACGGTGTCCGGGCAAAGCGGCTTCATGCCGCTCTTCCCCGGGAACAGCAACGGCCCTGGGGGCCGCACGCTGCGCCAGTACGCGCGCAGTGCTTCGAGCAGCCGCCGCGGCAGCACCACCCACCGCTCGCGATCGCCCTTGCCGTGGCGCACGTGCACGAGGCCCTTGTCGCTGTCGATGTCACCGGTCTCGAGCGACAGCGCTTCCGAGATGCGAAGACCAGTGCCGTACGCGGTCATGATCACGACCTTGCAGACGAGCGGCTCGATGGCCGCGAGCACGCGATCGATCTCGGCGGGACTGAGCACGGCGGGCAGTCGCTGGGTGGCCCTCGGCCAGGGCAGGTGCGCGACCTCGTCCGGACGCTCCAGGGTGGTGGCGTAGAGGAAGCGCAGGCTCGCGAGGTACATTCGGACGCTCGACGCGCTCTCCCCGCGCTCCGCGATCGCCTCCAGGAACCGGCGGATGTCGTCCTTGCCGAGCTCGGTGGGCGGGCGCATGAAATGCCGCACGAAGCGCGACGCGTAATAGAGGTAGCTCTTCTGAGTCCGCGGCGAGTACCGACGGAGCTTGAGGTCCGCCTTCATCTTCTCGTAGAGTTGACCCATGTGCAGTTTCCTTGTGGCTCTCGGCGCCCGCCCATCGGGCGCCGGGAGTCATAGGGTCAACCCGTCACGCCGCAATCAACGTGCGGCGCGACAACCACAATCAGAAACTGCCGCGCAAGCGGCTTGGTTCAACCCGGCATTGCAGTCGAACGAACGTCTCGGTCGCTTCGCTCCCTCGTTCGCTCGCCGCTGAATTCCAAGGACGTTGGCCAGACGGCGCGTGGGCCGTCAGCTAGACCATTCGCGTCTTGGCCTCACCTTGCGGATCGTGACAGACTAGATGTCATGGCACGAGCCGCGGTTGACGTGAGTGTCTTGAGCGACGAGGAGCGCCTCGACCTTCTCGACCGCCTGTGGGAGTCCGTCGGACGGGATCCCCGTGCCTTGCCTCTCTCCCACGCCCAGCGTACTGAGCTCGATCGACGGTTGGACGAGTTGGAAGCGGAAGGCCCGGTCGGAATTCCCTGGGATGAGGTCGTTGCCCAGATCCGAGCTCGGGCCCGGTGAAGACGCACATATTCCGCCCGGTTGCCGCGGCTGACATCGAAGCCATATTCCGGCGGTACGAGCGCGACCGACGCGGCCTCGGTGACGAGTTCTTGATGGAGGCAGGCCAGACGATTGACGCCGTCGTCGCCTTTCCAGAGTCGTATCCGGCGATCTATCGAGATATCCGTCGCGCTCTCGTCCACCGGTTTCCTCATGGCCTGCTCTTTCGGATCGTGGATGACGTTGTCGTCTTCGTCGGGTGCTTCCACACGAGTCGCGATCCGCAGTCGTGGAAACGGCGAAGGTGATGAAGGGGGCTGGTCAACTGCGCGTTGCAGCGGCCGGCGCTTGCGCGCCGCCGCTGAACGCGTGATCGTTGGGCGGACGGCCGTAGCGCATGAGTGGACCTTCGCTTTTCCTCGGCAAGGCAACGGACTACGCAAGATTCCGCATCGATTACCCCGAGAGCGTGGTCGATGCGGCGCTCCAGAGTGTTGGGGTCGTTCGCGGCGATGTCGTCGCGGACCTCGGATCAGGAACCGGCCTGTTGAGTCGCTGGTTTCTGGAGCGAGGAACCCGCGTCTTCGGTGTCGAGCCAGACCCTGGAATGAGGCATGTCGCCGAGCGGACACTGGGCCGGTTCGGCGACAGCTTCACCAGCATCGATGGAACCGCCGAACGAACGTCACTCTCGGCTTCTAGCGTTACGGTGGTCGCGGCGGGGAACGCTTTTCATTACTTCGATCCGCGCGCCGCGCGCATGGAGGTGGAGAGAATCCTCCAGCGTGGAGGGCGAGTCCTGATCGTGGGACACGACAGCGCATCGACGCCCAATGACTTCATGCAGGCGTACCTCGCGTTCGTCGCAAGTGCTGCGCCGCCTGAAACCGGAGTCTTCCATCAACCCGATCGTGTGTCGGGGGCGGTGGAGTCATTTTTCGCCGGAAGTCGTCGCCAGGAAGAGGACATGGGCGACCACACCTTCCACCTCACGTGGGATGCGCTGCGGGGACGCTTTCTATCGACATTCGGTGGCTCCAGCCGAGGGCGATCCACGACGCGCGGAGGTGATCGCCCACCTCTTGGATGTGTTCCGGCGGTTCGAGAAGGAGGGCGTCGTCCCATTCCAGCTTCGATGGCGGTACATGTCGTGTGTCAGCTGGAACGAACGTCGGTTTTCGGGGAACCATGAAGCATCTAGACCGCCGTCGCGCTGAGGGATTCGGTGCTCTGGCCGATCAGTACGAGCGGACGCGACCTTCCTATCCCGCCGAGCTCGTCGCATGGCTCTCGGCTGACGGGCCTGGTGCTGCAGTGGACGTGGGCTGCGGGACCGGGCGCGTCTCCGGCCTGCTCATGGCGGCGGGATGGAAGGTGATCGGCATCGAACCCGACCAGCGAATGGCCGCGATCGCCCGCTCACGTGGTGTCGAGGTACTTGTCTCGACATTTGAACAGTGGGATGCGCCTCGCAGCGGCTTCGATCTCGTTGCGGCCGGCACGGCCTGGCACTGGGTTGACCCCGATGTCGGCTTCGACAAGGCCGCGTCGCTCCTGCGCCCCGGTGGTACCTTGGCGATCTTTCGAAATTCCTACCGCTACAATCCCGAGGTGGCTGCGATCATCGACCGCAAGCTGCGCCTCCACGCGCCGCACCTCCTTTCGGATTGCGTGCCGCTTGGCACCGCGGATCCGAACCGGATGGATTCGCATCGAGAAGCAGCAGAGAATCGAGTCGATTTGTTCGCCGTTGTCGAACATCGCGCTTTCAGACACGAGCGCCTGGTGTCCGTCGGGGATTGGATCGCAGAGCTCAGGACACATTCGCCCATCATGCTTCTCGACGGTTCCGTGGCAAATCATCTCCTCTCCGCTCTCGCTGGCCAGGTGAAAGCCGAGGTGGGCGACGACGTCCACATCATGCACGAAACGCATTGCGTGCTTGCGAGGCGTCGTTGAGACGATCAGCCGCCGGCGTGGCGAAGCCGCCCAACCAAGGCGATGAAGTCGGACGAGGCCCGCGACGGTCAACTCGGAAGATGGTCAGACTTCCGGATTCGGTCGTCATACTTGGCCTCGACTATCGCCATGGGCCTCGCCGCTTATCGCCAGGGTCTTTGGACGGACTTGCGGAGGTTCGGCGGATGACCTTCGAGTCCGAGTTCCTCACGGCGATCTCGACCGCGACGGGGAGAGGCTCACGGCCACCTTCAACGCTTGCCGAGAGCACGCACGCGAAGGCGTCAGCGATCCGGGTGTACGTCGACGGCAGGGAGCCTTGACGCGCTTGAATCGTCAGGGCGGTGGAGCCCGGCGGTGGCGGCGCGGCGGGCCCGTCGCGCGTCTCGGTAACGGTGCATGAGCGCACTGAACGCGACGCCAGCCACGAGGCTCACCAGGACTAGGGACATGACGCGCCACCGCGGCGCGCCCCTCGACACGAGGTGCTTCGCCCGTAGGACAACTGACAACGCCATGACGACCAGGATCGCACACACCGCCACGAACTCGCCGCGCACCTCCTGACGCTAACGCGGAGCCGGCGCTGCGAGCAAGGTCGCACGTCCCAGGTAGCGCGGGCGCTGCCGAACCGCGCGCTGCAGCGGACGGGGCTGCGCCCCACCGCTGAACGCGATAACGTTAGGCCGACGCGCGAGAGTGAGGGTCGCCTCGTCCGTTGGCGATAAGGGGTTTGCTGTGGTGTACACTTGTGCATACACTCGCCCAGGTGGCGTTTCAGTGGGATCCGAAGAAGGCTCTGGCGAACGTCCAGAAACACGGCATCGACTTTGCGGATGCAGTGGGTGTCTTCGAGGATCCACACGGCCGGACCCTGGACGATTCTCATCCCAGCGAGCAACGCTTCGCTAGCCTGGGGATGGACCTGCTGGGGCGCATCCTCGTCGTGTCCTGGACCGCACGTAAAGACGACATTCGATTGATTTCAGCCCGCCTAGCCACTCGACGCGAGCGTCGTCAGTATGAAATGGAGGAATGACATGCGAAGGGAGTACGATTTTTCCACGGCGCGCCGAGGTGCGATTATCCCCGTACCCAAGGGAAAGACGCGAATCACCATCCGTCTTGATGATGAGCTCGTCGAGTGGTTCAAGCGACAAGTTCATGCCGCGGGCGGTGGTAATTACCAGACGATGATCAACGAAGCCCTCCGGTCCTTCGTCTCGGATCAGAGGAAACCGATGGAATCACTCCTTCGCCGGGTGGTTCGCGAGGAGTTGCGGCGAGCGGGCGGACCTCGTCGCAGCAAGAGCGCGGCGTAACATGGCATTGCAGCGGTCGCTCGCCGCTGAACGCGTGATCGTTCGACAGACAGCAAACGCTCAGGGGTAGAGCAGGACACCATGACCGCTGTTGGTTTGAATCTTGTGAGCGCGACGTTCGAGTTGCTCGATGCTGCAATCGACGACGAGCTCGAGCTCGGGCGGTTGCTCGCAGCGAGCGTTGCGGAAGGGTGGGCGGGTTTCCCGGAATCGCTTCCAGGGCTGCGGACCTCGTACGCAAACAACCCCCGGGGACACGAGTGGGGGACATTCTTGTTTGTGCTCGACGATCCCCGGACCCTCGTGGGGCTGGGGGGCTACAAGGGAGATCCTTCAAAGGAGGGCGTGGTCGAAATCGGCTACGCGATAGCGCCAGCCTTTCGCGGTCGCGGGTTGGCCACGGCAGCCGTGCAGCAGATGGTCGCTCGGGGATTCGGAAGTCGACAGGTCAGGCTCATCGATGCGCACACGCTCGCGCATCCGAACGCCTCCACGCGGGTGCTCGAGAAGACGGGCTTCGAGATGATCGGTGAGCTCGAGGATCCCGACGACGGACCAATCTGGCATTGGAGACTGCGACCGACCGACGGCGAGCCGCTCGTGGGTGAGCCAGGAGACCGACGACGATAGGTCGACTCGCCCGATTCGCAACCGCGACGCGAGTCTCGCGCCCGAAAAAACTGCAACGAGTGATAGGTTTGCCTCCGAACCAGCCGAACCAGCCCATACGCAGGGAGAACATAGCAATGAGGACCATCCAGCCCCTGGCCCTCGCGGTCGCCGTTTCCGCGAGTTTCGTCGCGTGCAATTCAGCCCAGCAACACCGCGACGTGAACATCGACTGGGCGGATACCAAGCAGACCATCGACGGCTTCGGTGCCTCCTCGGCTTTCTTCGGCGCCAACATCACCAACGAAGTGGCCGATCAGCTCTTCGACGCCAAGAAGGGCATCGGCCTCAGCTTGCTGCGCACGATGATTGGCATGCCGGCCGACCTCCTGAGTGACGGCTCGGAGCCCACCGACGGCACCGCCCTGCCGGTTGCGACGGCGCCCGAGCTGACGACCGCCCAGCAGGCGATGCTCCGGGGAGTCAAGGTTTGGGGCACGGCTTGGACGCCCCCGCCGATCTGGAAGACGACGAACAGCAAGAACGGAAAAGGTGATGGCTTCACCGGCAACAAGCTGGACCCGGCGCACTACCAGGAGTACGCGAATTACCTGGCGGACTTCGTCGACCTCATGGCTCAGAACGGCGTCCCGATCATGGGCGTCTCGCCGGCCAACGAGCCCGACTACACCGCGTCGTGGGACGGCGCCCAGTGGTCCCCGGCCGAGCTCAGCACCTTCATCAGTCAGTACATGGGCCCCACCTTCGCGCAACGGGCGTCGGCGGTGCAGATCATCAGCCCCGACACCGCGAGCTGGCCCAACCTCGACAAGTACCTGACGCCCATCCTGGCCGACCCGGCGGGCAAGAACTACCTGTCCGTCGTCGCCACCCACCCCTATCAAAACGGCAGCGACCCGATCGCCCTCAATTACAAGAAGCCGGCGCAGAACGGGAAGCGGTTCTGGCAGTCGGAGTGGTCCCAGGAGAACGGGAAGGGCGATACGCCGAACCCGACCATGACCAGCGCGATCGACATGATGAAGCGCCTGCACGACCACATGGTCGTCTCGAACCTGAACGCCTGGAGCTGGTGGGCCATTTACGTCAGCGCCGACGCTCTCGCGAGCGCGGACACCACCAAGACGCGAGAGAACCCGGGCCTCTTCCAGGCGGACGCGACCATGGGCGAGGCCTACATGTTCAAACGCGGGTACGCGCTCGGGAACTGGGCGAAGTTCGTCCGCCCGGGGTTCCAGCGCATCGACGCGACCGCCGACGCAGGCGCTGGCGTGCTGGCCGAGGCGTATCGCGACGCGACCCACATCGCGGTCATCGCCATCAACACGAGCTCGAACAAAGTCACGCAGAAGTTCACGCTCGAAGGCGGTTCGTTCGGCACGCTCACGCCGTGGGTGACCTCGCCGGACGACAGCCTGGCGGCGAAGAGTCCCATCACCGCCACCGACACCTTCAGCTACGAGCTGCCGGCCAGCAGCGTGGTCACGTTCGTCAACTGGGACGCGACCACCGAGACGCCGTTTCAGGGCACCCTGCCCGGTGACCGGGACGGCGGGACCGACGTCAGGGTCGTCACTGGACTCGACTGCCCCAACGCCTTGGTCCCGAACAATCTCGTGAGCGGCGGCGTGACCGACTTCAGCGACGCGATGGGCTCGGGCCGCTGGGGCGACTCCGCCGGGCTGTGGGGCTACACCTACTCGTACGCCGGGCCCAAGGGCTCGGCGATGGCGGCGTCCCTCGACACCACCGCACACACGCTGCACGCGACGGGCTCCGTCACGGCGGGCGACTACGGTGGCGCCGGGCTCGCCTTCCAAGTTTGCGCGACGGTCGTCTCGTTCACGCACATCCAGTTCGTGCTGTCCGGGTCGTCACCGGGGTGCGACCTGGAGCTGCAGCTCAAGACCTTCGACCAACAACCCATTCAACAGACCCCGCCGGGCGGCTGCGACCAGAATGCGGTTAGTTGCTACAACTTCCCGGTCGCCAAGCAGGTCGCGGTTCCTTCCTCGACGCCCACGACCGTCACGGTCCCCCTCGCCAGCGTGATGAAGTGGTCCCCGGCAAACGCCGCTCAACTCGTCGGCCTGCAGTGGCAGTGGACCGGCACCGCCGTCGATCCGGACGCGAGCACCGGCTGTCCGATCGACGTGAACATCACCGGCATCCGGTTCCTCAACCTGGAAACCCCCGACGCCGGCACGACCGAGAGCGATGCCGCCTCGAGCGGCAACGATGCCAGCGGCAACGATGGCGGCCCGGGCGGCGACGATGCCGCCACGGCCGACTGAGGTCGGCCGCGGAAAAGCGAGAATCTACATGATCGCCGTTTCCCGTCTCGCGTTGGGCTTTGGCATTCTTCGAGGGTTCCAGTTGGCTGCGCTGACAGTGCCATGGCTCCTCCAGAAGCTGCGACGCGCGGATGCCACTCCATCCGAACGGTCGCTGGTCCTGATGATCGGGAGCCGTAGCATCCTCTTGGGTCTTGTCATCGTGGCGCTGGGGGTTACGAACCGGCGGGAGACGCTCGGGTGGGTCCTCATCGGCGACGCGTTGCTGCAGCTGTTTGACGCGCTCCACGCGCTTGCCCTGCGCAAGCGGACCGTGGCCGCACTGCCAGCCACCTTGTGCGTTCTCGATGGATTGGCGGGCATCACGCTGCTTGTCGGGACATGAGTTGTCGGCCAACTGCTTGAGGGTGCCGATCGCGTCGCGCGCAGTCTAGATCGTGTGCAACCCAGGACGCCCGGTCGAAGCTGGCACCAACGACGGGTACGCGGCTTGCTTTCATCGCCGGCGGGGTGAAGCAAGCGCGCGCAAATCCGCCAGCGGCGATCGACGCGGCGTCGCGCGCTCTGGCATCGGTGTCGCGGTGGCCGGCGATCTGGTGGACTGCGCTGGTGGTCCTGGTCGTCAACGATCACGTGCTCAAGGGCGCGGGCCTGTTGCCCGGCTGGCTCACTGGCAAGCTGAGCGACTTCGCGGGGCTCGTCGTCGCACCACCGCTGGCCGCTTTCCTCGCGCGCGCGCGCACGCCGCCGGGGCGCGCGCTGGCCTTCGGCGCCGTCATTGGCTGGTTCTGCGCGGTCAAGGTGTCACCGGCGGCGGCGGAGGCGACGGAGGCGGTGATGGGCGCCGTTCGGATCCCATGGCGGCTGTGGTCCGACCCGACCGACCTGGTCGGGCTCCTGGTCACGCCGCTCGCGTGGCGGGTCCGGCCCGCCTTGACACCGTCGGGCCGGCTGCGGCGGGC
>Ga0137375_10005241_pt1 | contig 15408 bp, 12 predicted proteins | sample SagtaG_24_FD_104936 | JGI IMG/M metagenome (GOLD analysis project Ga0137375, IMG submission 104936) | Vadose zone soil microbial communities from Sagehorn Ranch, Mendocino, California, USA - Sage1_R_113_16 metaG | ecosystem: Environmental > Terrestrial > Soil > Vadose zone | place: USA...
GCTGCCGCGCTGCCTTCAGAGCGATTTCGAGCCAACCGATCCTTTCCGTGGGCCGGAGTCGGAGAACGAGGCAGTAGATACCGGCAAGAGGGTACCAGTAGGCCAACTCGGCCATTTCCTGATCGCCGACAGCGTGGTCCGCCGCCCATGCCTGGCCCTCACGAATGTTGACCCACTCCAGATCGAACAACCGCAGGCCGCGGAGCAAATCTGGGCCACCCTGGAGATAGAGGGCATCAGCCTGCGCCAGAACACTCCGGTAGTGCTTCGCATGCCGGCGCTGCGCCCCGGTGCGTTCCTCCTCGCTGCAATGACTGTCCGCGAAGACCCGCGCGAGGTCGTGGAGGCGATACCGGCCGTCGTCTCCATCCACGAGGCTTCTCCGGACCAGCTCGCCGAGGGCCATTTCCGTCGGCTCCGGCTCCATCTCCCAGACGGTGGCCGCTGCGGGCGCATCGAAGCCCGCGGGAAAGACGGACAGAGTGCGCCAACGGGGAGCCAGCTCTTCCGGGAGGAGGTCGTAGGAGAGGCTCAGAGAGGCCTCGATCAGCCCCAGCCGGGCCTTTCCGCTCGCCAGCCGGGAGGCATACGAGGCCGGAGAGAGATCGGGCCGCTCAGCGATGGTCCCTGCCGCCTGGCGGAGGGCGAGCGGCACGCCGGTGCAGATCTCGGCGATCCGGTCCGCCTGGTCCCCGATTCGCGGTGCGATCTGGAGGAGGAGGGCGCGGGCGTCCTCCAGCGGCATTTCGTCCAGATCCTTCACCTGAAAACCGGGCAGGTGGAAGAAGAACCGCGAGGTCACCAGGAGGAGGCAGCCTTCCGGAGGGATCAGCGGCCGAACCTGGTCCGCTCCGGCCGCGTTGTCCATGAGGAGAAGAGCGCGCCGGCCGTGGAGGGCGGACAGATAGAGCGCCGCGATCTCGGCTTCACTTTCCGGCAGGCGGGTGCCCGGGTGGAAGGCCCGGATCACGTGCGCCATGGCCTGGGCCGGGGGCACGGGGTGGTCGCTGACGCCTTGGAGATCGAGGTAGATCTGGGCGTCGGGGTAGAGAGGCGCGACCTCCCGGGAGAGCTTGAGCGCGAGCGCGGTCTTGCCGATGCCGCCCATGCCGCGGACACCGAAAATGGTCACGCCCCCTTTCGCGACCGCGGCCCGCAGCTCAGCGAGATCGGCCTCGCGGCCAGTGAAGTCGGCGGGTGGGGGAGGGAGCTGGTGGAGGGGGACTAAAGCGGAATCCTTCGCCACAACCGGATCGGGCGCCGGAGCCGGCGATGCCTGTTCGCCGAGCAGGCCCAGGATCTCCTTGGCGATCTTCTTCAGCTCGGTGTCCCGTTTGTCGGATCGATAGGAGGCCAGTGGACGTCCATCCCGGGGCCGGGCTTGAAGGTCAGAGATGCGGACCTCTTCCTCCCAGAGGCAGTCCTTCACGATCACCGGCACAACATGGAGACCTTCCTGGGCGCGGCGCTCCAAGAGGCGGGGGACCTCGCGATCCTGGATGAACCCCGAGGCGAGGAAGTCGGGCGAAATCAGGAGCACCGCCACGCGAGCTTCCTCCATGGCGGTTTCGATCTCCCGGAGCCATGCCTGGCCGACACGGATGCGGCGATCGGTCCAGGTATAGAGACGGCCGTTTCGCTCCAGGCCAGCCAGGTGCGTCACGAGACGGTCCTTCCAGACCTCGTCCTTATGGCTGTAGCTGATGAAGACCGAAGGGCGGGCGGTGGCGGTGTCCATGGTGGTCGGGTTCCGGGGATCGCTGAGATTCTACGCGAAGGACCGGCTACGCCCCCTGGGACCGCCGGCGTCTCGCCGGCCCACACTTCCAGCGACCACGGTGGCCGGCATCTAAGAAGGCCGGGCCTTCGGCCCATTCTCTTGAAAGGCCGGCGGGACGCCGGCGGTCCCAGGGGGCGCAAGATCCAACTCTCGGTGCTGTGGAGTAGACTGGTGGTCGTCCAGGGAGGCCACCGATGACCACACAGGAATCCAAGCCGGCCGGGTACTTCGCTGAGACGGCGATCGGGGCGGTGGTTTTGCTCTCCATCCAGTTCCTCTCTCTTCCTCTCCTGATCGGGGGCCTGGCCTTGATCGGGGTCGCGAAGCTCGTCTCCAGCTTACGGTCCCGGACCTCGTAGGCGAGTTGCGGGTACAATCCCCTCCCGCGCGGCTGTGACCTCGTCGTCACCCGGCCTCGGAAGCGATCCATCTCTATGTCTCTGACTCCTACCGTCGCCATCGTCGGCCGGCCCAATGTCGGCAAGTCGACCCTGTTCAACCGCCTGGTCGGGAAGCGCAAGGCGATCGTGCACGACATGCCGGGGGTGACGCGCGACCGCATCACCGGGCTGGCCGAGATCTCCGACGGCCGGCAGATCCAGGTCGTCGACACCGGCGGGCTGCCGCTGGGCGACGATCCCCTGGGTCTCTCGCAGCAGGTCTTCCTCGCGGTCGAGGAGAGCGACCTCCTGCTCTTTCTGGTCGACGGCCGGCAGGGGCTCACCTCCGCGGACGAGGCGGTGTGGGAGAAGCTGCGGCGGACCGGCAAGCCGGTGATCCTGGTGGTCAACAAGGGGGACACCCGCGAGGCGCGCGAGCGCTTCACGGAGCTCTACCGCCTGGGGATCGACCAGCAGCTCCTCGTCTCCGCCGAGCATGGAAGCGGCATCGAGGACCTCCGCCAGGCGCTGGATCTCGCTCTTCCGGAGATCCCCGAGGCTGTCCAGCCCGACGCTCCCGCGGTGGCGATCGTGGGCCGGCCGAACGTCGGCAAGTCCTCCCTCCTCAACAAGATCTCCGGCCAGATGCGCTCCCTCGTCTCGCCCGTGGCGGGCACCACCCGCGACCCGGTCGACACGCTCGTCGAGCGCGGCGAGAAGTCCTATCTGCTGATCGACACGGCCGGCATCCGCCGCCGCAGCCAGATGAGGGATCAGCCCGAGGAGCTGGCGGTGATGATGGCGCGGCGCCAGATCGAGCGCGCGCAGGTGGCCGTCCTCGTCATCGACGCCTCGCAGGGCGTCACCAGCGGCGACCTGGCGATCGCGGGGACGATCTGGGAGCTCGGCCGTGCCGCCGTGGTGGTGATGAACAAGTGGGACCTTCTCGACGAGGAGTCGCGCGAGCGGCTGGAGAAGAGCGCCGAACGCCTGGACGAGCTGCTCTCCCATCCGGCGCGGGTCAACGCCTCGGCTCTGACCGGCCGCGGCATCGAGAAGCTCTGGGGACCGATCGACAAGACGCTCGAGGCCTACAATCTGAAGATGTCCACGGGCCAGCTCAACCGCATCTTCGAGACGGCGATCAAGAGGGTCGCGCCGCCGTCGCTCTCCGGCGCGCACTGGAAGCTCTACTACACGACCCAGGTGTCCGCAGCGCCGCCGACCTTCATGCTGTTCGCCAACCGGCTCCTGCCGCGCAACCACCACTACCGGCGGTATCTGGAGAACCGTTTGCGCGAGGAGCTGGGCCTGCCCGGCGTGCCGGTCCGGCTGGTGATCCGCAAACGGACCGAAGGATGAGGGGCCGCTCTCTCGGTGCCGTTCTGCTCTGCTCGGCCGTCCTCGCCGGCTGTGCGCGCGAAGGCGCGGAAGAGAAGGGGAAGAAGCCCCGCGAGCCTCGCGAGATGACCATGGCCGAGGTGATGGCCCGGGTGGCGAAGGCGACCTGGCAGCCGCCTGCGGACGGGCAGCTCACCGAGCCCCAGGTGCGCATGTACCTGGAGGTCAAGCGCCGGGCGCGCAGCATCCGCGCCGCGGCTCCGGCGGCACCGGGAAAGCCGGAGCCGGCGGCCACCGCGGACCTGCGCGCCGCCCTCGAGCTGGGCGACAACCCGAAGGAGCTGAGGTGGGTGGAGGAGCGGGTGCTGGAAGCGTGGATCGCCCTGCGCGGGCAGGAGCTGGACAGGAAGATCGCCGAGTCGCGCAACCAGGTGCTCGGCGAGCTGGAGACGCAGCTCGAGAGCGCCACGGATGCGCAGCAACGAGCGGAGCTGGAGAAGCAGATCGCGGAGATCCGCGCCGCGGCTCCCCTGGACACCGCGGCGCCCCCGTCCGTCGATCACAACGTCGCGCTGGTCCGCCGCTATGAGCCCGAGGTGGCCCAGGCGTTCGCCGAGCAGAGCGGGTCGGCGCAGGAGAACCGGAATGCACGCTGAAGCAGGTGGTGAGGAGCGCTGGGCGACGCGCCTGGTCTGCTCGCGGACCGGAGTGACGGCGCCGCTCGACGAGCCGGCGTTCGTCTCGCCCGCCGGAGCGCCCTGGCTGGTGGAGTACGACCTCGATGCGGAGAAAGGGGAGCGCCTGCGCCGCGCACTCCCCGGGCGGCCATGGACGCTCTGGCGCTACCGCGAGCTGCTGCCGCTCCGGAATTTCGCGGACCGCATCGACCTGGGCGAAGGAGGCACGCCGCTCGTCCGCCTGCGGCGCTCGGTTCCGCCCGGGATCGAGGTGCTGATGAAGGACGAGGCGCAGAACCCAACCGGCTCGTTCAAGGCGCGCGGGCTGTCGCTGGCGGTCAACCGGGCGCGCGAGCTCGGCGCGCCCGGTGTGCAGCTCGCGAGCGCCGGCAACGCGGCGCTCGCCTTGACCGCCTTTGCCGCCGCGGCCGGGCTGCGCGCGCGGGTGGCCCTGCCGTCGGACACTCCGAAGACCATCTTCGCCCGCTGCCGCGAAAATGGCGCCGAGGTGCTGGACGCGCCGGGCACCCTGGTCGAGGCGGCGAAGCTCCTGGAGGTGGGGGGCGAAGGGTTCTGGGGGGTCTCGACGCTGCGCGAGCCCTATCGCGCCGAGGGAAAGAAGACGATGGGGCTGGAGCTCGCCGAGCAGCTCGGCTGGGAGCTGCCGGACTGGATCGTCTATCCGCTCGGCGGCGGCACCGGGATCGTCGGGATGCACAAGGCGTTCGACGAGCTGCGCCGGCTCGGGCTGATCGGGAAGAAGCGCCCGCGCTTCGTGATCGTCCAGATGACCGGCTGCGCGCCGATCGTCCGCGCTTTCGAGAGGGGAGAGGAGACGGCCGCGCCCTGGGAAGAGCCGGACACGCGCGTCTGGGGCCTGCGGGTGCCGAAGGCGATCGCGGACTTCCTCGTCCTCGCCGCCGTGCGCGCTTCGGACGGCCGCGCCCTGGCGATCGACGAGGCGCGCCTCCCCGAGGTGACGGAGCGCATGGCCCGCACCGAGGGTCTGCGCCTCGGCCCCGAAGGCGCGGCGGCCTTCGCGGCCCTGGACGACCTGGCAGCCGCCGGAGAGCTCCGGGAGGGGGAGCGGGTGGTGGTCTTCCAGACGGGGGATCCGGGGAACTATCTGTGAGGCGGAGCCCTCACCCCCGGCCCCTCTCCCGCGAGCGGGAGAGGGGAGAGGGTTTGCCGGGTAACCTACACCCCTCTCCCGCTCGCGGGAGAGGGGCCGGGGGTGAGGGCTCCGGGGGGCCGGCGGTGGTGCTGACGGACCTCGTCGAATCCGGCGTCGCCACCGCCGCCGTCGGCCTGGTCGGCACGCCCGAATCCATCCTCTGGACCGCCGCCGCCGGAGAGGCCCGGCCGGGCGTTCCCGCGACTCCCGAGACCCGCTTCGACTACGCCTCGCTGACCAAGCTGTTCACCGCCAGCCTGGCGCTGGTGCTGGACGCGGAGGGCACGTTGCCTCTCTCCACCCGCATCCGTGAGGTGTGGCCCGAGGCGGACCCGCGGCTGGGCCGGCGGACGCTCGAAGAGCTGCTGCGCCACCGGTCCGGTCTGCAGGGGTGGGCTCCCTTGTATCACCTGTGCCGGACGCGGGAGGAGGTCCTCGCGCTGCTCCTCGGCGGGACGCGGCTGGGCGCGCGGGCGGAGACGTACAGCGATCTTGACTATCTCCTCTGGGGGATGACCGCCGAGCGGGTCACCGGCGGGCCTCTGGCGGAGCTGCTGCGGACGCGGGTCCTCGATCCGCTCGGGCTCGCGGCGGTCGAGCCGGCGCCGGGCGACCGGACGGACGTCGCGCGGAGCCCGATGGATACCGGCAAGGAGGCGGATCTCGCGGCGCAGCAGGGGCTTGCCATTGCGACCCTGCCGCCGCCGGCCGTGGGGGAGCCGCAGGACGGCAATGTCCGGTTCCTCGCGGGGCTCCCGGGCTGGGGTCCGCTCGCGGGGCACGCGGGACTCTTCGGACGGGCTCGCGATCTCCAGGCGCTGGCCGCGGAATGGCTGGCTCCCGGCCGGGTGTTGGAACCGGTGCGGGTTGCCGCCGCGTTGTCCGCCGGGGCCGGTGGGAGATCGTTCGCGCTAGGGTGGTGGCGGCGGACCCTTCGCGGGAGCGCCGGACCGGCTCTCCCGCCCTCGTCGGTCGGCCACACCGGTTTCGCAGGCAACAGTCTCTGGATCGATCGGGAACGGCGAAGGATCTACGTCCTCCTCGCCGCCCGGATCGATCCGCGGTACGACATGAACCGCTGGCGCCGCCGCTTCCATGCGGGGGCGGCAGCCTTGAAATAGACTTCACTACGGAGGCACGAACGGATATGGACGTTCGCGATCTGGTTTTCATCGACGGGGTGCGCACCCCGATGATCGAGTACAACACCGACTTCGCCGACATCTCGGCGATCGACCTGGCGGCGCACGCGGCGCGCGCCCTCCTGGAGCGCACCGGCATCCAGGGGTCCGACATCGACCACACGATCGTGGGCAACGCCCTGCAGACCTCACCGGACGCCATCTACGGCGCCCGTCACGTGGCTCTCAAGGCCGGCGTGCCCAAGGAGGTGCCGGCGCTGACCGTCAACCGGCTCTGCGGCTCGGGCATCCAGTCAGTCATCTCCGGCGCCCAGGCGATCTTGACCGGCGACGCCACCACCTGCCTGGTGGGCGGCATGGAGAACATGTCGCAGACGCCGCACGTGATCTGGGGGGCGCGCAAGGGCTTCAAGCTCGGCCAGGGACAGCTCCAGGACCTCTTGATGGTCGCCCTGCTCGACACCTATTGCGGCTTCTACATGGCCCAGACGGCCAACAACCTGGCCCGCGACTTCGGGATCGGCCGCCAGGAGCAGGACGAATTCGCTCTGCTATCCCAGCAGCGCGCGGCCGCGGCCTGGGAGGCCTGCCGGCTCTCCGAGGAGGTCGTGCCCGTGGAGATGGGGAAGGGCAAGCGGGCGAAGCGGATCGAGAAGGACAGCCATCTGCGGTCCGAGACCACGATGGAGGACCTGGCCGGCCTGCCCACCGCCTTCGACAAGGACGGCTTCGTGACCGCGGGCAACGCCTCGGGCATCGTCGACGGCGCGGCCATGACCGTCCTCACCACGGCCGGCAGGGCAGAGGAGCGGGGCTGGAAGCCGCTCGGCCGCATCGTCTCCTGGTCGGTCGTCGGGGTCGAGCCGTCGCGCATGGGGATCGGTCCGTCGCCGGCGATCCGGGCGGCCCTCCAGAAGGCGGGGATGCAGCTCGGGGATCTCGACCTCCTCGAGATCAACGAGGCGTTCGCCGGCCAGATCCTGGCGGTCATCCGGGATCTCCAGCTGGACGTGGACAAGCTGAACGTGAACGGCGGCGCCATCGCTCTCGGCCATCCGCTGGGCGCCTCGGGCACGCGCATCCTGATCACGCTGCTGCGCGAGCTCAGGCGGCGCGGCGGTGGCCGGGGGGTGGCGTCGGCCTGCATCGGAGGCGGCCAGGGCATCGCCATGGTCGTCGAAGTGGACGCCGCTTGATCGACCTGCGCGGCTTTCGGGTGCTCGTCACGGGGGGCAGCCGCGGCATCGGTGCCGCGTGCTGCCGCCTGTTCGCCAAGGCGGGAGCCGCGGTCATGGTCCAGTACGTGGCGAGCGGCATCCGGGCGCGCGAGGTGCTCGAGGAGCTGCTCCGGATCTCGGATCAGCCCCACAGAAAGATCCGCTGCGACGTCACTGCCGCTGAGCAGATCGAGAGGCTCTTCGCCGAGATCGGCTCGGAATGGGGAGCCCTCGACTGCCTGGTCAACAATGCCGGCGTGTGGATCCACGATCCGCTGATCCGGCTCGACAAGACGAAGCTCGACGCCACCCTGGCGGTCAACGTGGTGGGGCCGTTCCTCTGCGCCCGCGACGCCGTGCCGCTCCTCGAGCGTTCTAAAAACGGCAGCATCGTGAACATCAGCTCGACCGCTGGGCAGCGGGGCGAGGCGTTCTACAGCCCCTATGCGGCGAGCAAGGGGGCGATCATCTCGGCCACCAAGTCGTGGTCGACCGAGCTGGCGCCGAAGATCCGGGTCAACGCCGTGGCCCCCGGTTGGGTGGACACCGACATGACCGCGGAAGCGCTGTCGGGAGAGAAGCGGCAAGAAGCCATCGCAGCGATCCCCCTCCAGCGCATCGCGACCCCCGAGGACATCGCTGCGCCGGTGGTCTTCCTCGCCTCCCCGCTCGCCCGTCACATCACCGGCGAGATCCTGAACGTCAATGGTGGGAGTGTGCTGGTAGGATAGCCGGGTCGATCCGAATCGAGACGCGCGGTGCGGGAGATCCTGGCAAAGAGCCTCTGGCTCCAGATCCTCGTCGTGGCGGCCGCCTATGCGGCCACCGCCAGGCTCAGCCTCCTCATTGCGATCCCTCCCGGGATCTTCGGGACGATCTGGCCGCCCTCCGGCATCGCGCTGGCCGCGCTCCTGCTCGGCGGGCGCCGGCTCTGGCCCGGCGTCTTTCTGGGCTCCGTCGCGATCGTCCTTCTGACCTTCCTCCAGGAAGGCAATTTTCCTTTCCTCTTGCCGGTCGTGGCCATCGCGATCGCCCTCGGGGCCGGGGCCTCGCTTCAGGCCGTGGCAGGAGCGTCTCTCGTCCGCCGATTCACCCGCGGCCGCAATCCCCTGGACCGGCAGCGGGACGTCATGGCCTTCCTCTTTTGGGGTGGCTTCGTGAGCTGCACGGTGAGCGCGACCCTGGGGGTCGTGACGCTCTACTTCTCCGGGCATCTGGGCCCGGGAAACCTCCTTTTCTCCTGGGGGACCTGGTGGGCGGGGGACACCATCGGCACGCTTCTCATCGCCCCCCTCGTGCTGCTCTGGGCCGAGGACCGGCCGGCCTGGTTGCGCCGGCGGCTCTCGGTGACCATTCCCCTCGCGGCGACCTTGGCGATCGTCCTCCTCCTCTTCCTCTTCGCGACCCGCCGCGAGGAGGAGGCGACCCATGCGGCGTTCGCCGAGCGGGCGCAGGACTTCACCTCGGCGATCCGCGCGAGCTGCGAGGATCATCTGGAGGCGCTGCACTCGATGACGCTGGTGCTCTCCATGCTTCCCGCCATCGGCCCGCAGGACTTCCAGACGATCGTCGCCGGAGTGCTCGAGCACAGCCCCGGCATTCAGGCCCTCTCCTGGAATCCGCGCATCGACCGCGCCCAGCGCGCTGCGCTCGAAAGGCAGAGGCAAGGGCCGGCCGGTTTCCGGATCACGGAGCGGGATGCACAGGGACGGCTCCGGCCGGCGGCGCTCCGGGACGAATACGTCCCTGTCCTCTATATCGAGCCCCAGACGGCCAACGAGCGAGATGAGCGGGCCCTCGGCTTCGATGTCGCCTCGGAGCCCGTCCGCCGCGAGGCTCTGGAGCGGGCGCGCGACACGGGCGAGGTGGCGGCCACCCGCCGCATCCGGCTGGTCGTCCAGACCGGGGAGACACAGCACGCGGTCCTCCTGTTTTCTCCGGTCTACAGCTCCGGGACCGTGCCCGCGACCCGCGAGGAGCGCCGGGAACGGCTGCGCGGTTATGCCACCGCGGCTCTGCGCATGGACCAGCTCGTGCAGAAGGCGGTGAAAAAGCTCCGCCTCGAGGGAATGACGTTCGCTCTCCTGGACACCGACGCGACGGGGCCGCGCCGGATCCTCTTCGCCGATTCCCGCTGGGAGCAGAGATTGGATGATCCCAAGGGACTGGAATTGGGCGAGAGCTTCTTTCTGGGGGGGCGCCCTTGGGAAATCCACGTCGTCGCAACCCAACCCAGCCCATCTCACGGCCGCCCCTGGCGGTCCTCGTTCGTCCTTGCGGCGGGTCTGATGTTCACCTGGCTGCTCGGCGCTTTCCTTCTGGTGGTGACCTCCCGGGCCACGCAGGTCGAGGAGCTGGTGGTCCGCCGCACGATCGAGCTGCAGCGGGAGCTGGTCGAGCACCAGCGTACGGGAGAGGTGCTGCGCGCCAGCGAAGCGCGCTACCGGGCGATCTTCGATCACATGATCGGGGGCATGATCACTTTCGACGGGGAGAGCCGGATCGAGTCGGTCAATCCGGCGGCCGAGAAGATCTTCGGCTACCGCGAAGACGAGCTGGCCGGCGGCAGTGTGGCCGTCCTGATGGCCGAGTCCCCGCGGTCCGACCCGGATTCGTATCTGCGCAGAGTGCACCAAGAGGCCCTCGGCCGCGTGACCGAATGGCAGGGGCGTCGCAAGAACGGGGAGATCTTCCCCTTCGAGGTGGCGCTGTTCGGCTTCGACACGCCCGCGGGTCGCCGCTTCGCCGCGAACATCCAGGACATCTCGGAGCGGCGGGAGGTCGATCGCCTGAAATCGGAGTTCGTGGCCACGGTGAGCCACGAGCTGCGGACGCCGCTCACCTCGATCCGCGGCTCCCTCGGGCTCCTGGCCGGCGGCGTGGCCGGAGAGGTCCCGCCGCAGGGCCGGGAGCTCGTGCGTCTGGCCGAGCGCAACGCGGTCCGGCTCACCGCTCTGATCAACGACATCCTCGACTTCGAGAGTCTGGACACCAACCGGGTGAGCATGCAGCTCGCCGCGGTCGAGCTCCAGGCGCTGGTCGAGCAGTCGTTCGAGTCGGTGCGGACCTTCGCCGACGAGCACCGGATTTCCCTGGCGAGCCGTCCCGCGGGGGTCCGGGTCTGGGCCGACGCGGGCCGCATCGTCCAGGTGCTGGTCAACCTGCTGTCCAACGCGATCAAGTTCTCGCCGGCGGGCCGGGAGGTACGGGTGTCGGCCGAGGACCACGGCAGCCGGGTGCGGATCTTCGTCCGGGACCACGGCCGCGGCATCCCCGTGACCCACCGGCAGAGGATCTTCGAGCGGTTCGTCCAGGTCGAGGTCGCGGACAAGCGCGATCAGGGGGGCACCGGGCTCGGCCTGGCGATCTGCAAGGCGATCGTCGAGCACCACGGCGGGCACATCGGCGTCGACAGCGAGGAGGGGGTGGGGAGCACCTTCTGGTTCGAGCTCCCCGCTGTGCCGGGGGGTTAGGTCCTTTCTTCTCTCTCCTGCAGGTACCCCAGGCACTTGTAGATCAGCTTCGAGGCGAGAAAGTCGCTGGCCGGCTGGCCGCCCAGGGGGGCGAGCTCGACCACGTCCATGGCCACGACTCTCTTCGCCTGGAAGAGGTGGCGCAGGAGGGCCAGGGTCGGGTACCAGAGCCCGCCGCCGGGCTCGGGCGTGCCGGTGGCGGGCACCAGCGACGGGTCGAAGTAGTCGATGTCGAAGGTGAGGTAGACCGTCTCCGGCAGCCGGGCGAGGAGCTTCGGAAACAGCTCGGCGGCGCGGTCGAGCTGGTGGCCCCAGATCACCGGCAGGTCGCGCTCGCGGACGAGCTGCGCCTCCGGGGACGAGAGCGACCGGATGCCCACCGCCAGGGTGGGGATGCCGGCGTCGACGATCCGCTTCATCACGCTCGCGTGGCTGTAGGGAGTGCCTTCGAACTCCTCGCGCAGGTCGGCGTGGGCGTCGAGCTGGACGACCCCGATCTCCCCGTGGACCTCGCGGGTGGCCAGGACGGGCGCCTGGGTGAGGCTGTGCTCGCCGCCCAGGGTGACGAGGAACTTGCCACGCTCCAGGTGGGTGCGCGCCTCGGCCTGGAGCTCGGCGAGGGCCTCGCCCATGTCGAACGCCTCGGGGACGAAGAAGGGGAGGGTCGCGATGCCTTGCCGGCAGGGCTCGCTCTGCAGCTCCTCGTCCCACAGCTCCATGGCCTGGGAGGCGCGGATGATGCCGGCCGGGCCGGCCGTCGTCCCCTTGCCGTAGGAGGTCGTCCGCTCGAACGGGACCGGCAGGACGGCGACGCGGCTCGCCGCGTACTCGCTCGCCTCGGGCTCCAGGAGGCCGAAGTTGTTGGGCAGTGAAGGCATGGTCTGGGTTCCTCGCGGCGCGTTTCTAACAATCTTTGGAGTCGAGTGCAAGAATCGGCCCCCGTTTTCCGACTTATACAGGGCACGGTTCCACCAGAGGGACCGGAGAGAGGAGAACGATGCCGGACACATGGCTGATCCGCGACCTTCCCAAGAGCGAGAGGCCGCGCGAGCGCCTGCTGGAGCAGGGGAGCAGCGCTTTGAGCGACGCCGAGCTGATCGCCGTCCTCCTGCGCAACGGCTACCGGAAGACGTCGGCCGTTCAGATCGCCCGCGAGCTCCTCGACGAGAAGGGCGGGCTCGCGGGGCTCCTGGGAGCGACCCCGCAGATGCTTCGCCGGCCCGGGGTGGGTCTGGCCAAGGCCGCCGGCCTGCTCGCCGCGCTGGAGATCGCCCGCCGCCTCGCGCGGACGGAGGTGGCGGAGCGGGAGACCCTGAGCCGTCCCTCGGAGGTGGCGCGCTATCTCCACCTCCGCTACCAGACGCGCGATCAAGAGGTCATGGGAGCTCTCTTCCTGGACGGGCGCGACCGCATGCTGGGGGACCGCGAGCTGTACCGCGGCACCCTCGACCGCGCCCTGGTGGAGCCGCGGGAGGTCCTCAAGGAGTGCCTCCTGCGCGGTGCGGCTGGGGTGATCCTCTTCCACACCCACCCGAGCGGCGATCCCACGCCCAGCGCGGAGGACCGGACCGTCACCCTGCGCATGGCCGAGGCCGCCAAGGTGATCGGAGTCCGGCTGGTCGACCACCTGGTCCTCGCCGGCACCGGGCGGTGGGTCTCCCTGCGGGAGCAGGTGGCGTGGTGACCTCGATTCCCCTCTCCCGGCCGGTGGGGGGGCGATGGGAGAGGGGCCAGGGGTGAGGGGCATGGTAGCCTTCCCGGCCATGGCGCACTACCACCTCGACTGCTCGAGCGGCCTCGCGGGAGACATGTTTCTCGGGGCCTGTCTGGATCTCGGCATGCCCCTGGAGGTCCTCGCCGGCACGGTGGCCCGCCTCCACCTTCCCGGCGTGTCGGTGGAGAGCCGCAAGGCGACCCGCGGCGGCCTCGCCGGCACCCGCTTCCGCGTTCTCCTCGACGGCCGGCCGATCGAGGGGGCCGACCCCGGGGAAGGGGAACACGGACAGGGACACGGACATGAGCACGGACACCAACACGGACATGAACACCCGCACCACCATGGGCATGACCACTCCCACGGTCACAGCCGGAACCTGGCGGAGATCGAGCGCCTGATCCGGGAGAGCGACCTGGCGCCGGCGGTGCAGGAGCGGGCGGTCCGGCTGTTCCAGCGGCTGGGGGAGGCGGAGGCCAGGGCTCACGGGATGCCGGTCGACCGCGTGCACTTCCATGAGGTCGGGGCGGTCGACTCGATCGTGGACCTGGTCGGCGCCGCCGCCGCGGTCGAGCACCTGGCGCCGGAGCGGATCACCGCGGGACCGGTCAACGTCGGGAGCGGCCGGGTGAAGACGGCGCACGGCGAGCTGCCGGTCCCGGCGCCGGCCACGGCCGAGCTGTTGCGCGGTATTCCGGTCTACGGCGGCCCCGGAGGTGAGCTGACCACGCCCACCGGGGCGGTGCTCCTCGCCGAGCTGGTGGACGAGTTCGTCGACCTCCCGGCGCTGGTCCTCGAAGGGGCCGGCTACGGTCTCGGCCGCAAGGAGCTCGCGCACCAGCCGAACGCGGTCCGCCTGCTGCGGGGCCGCGGCGCCACGCCGCGCAGCGAGGTCCTGGTCGTCGAGTGCGAGGTCGACGACCTGCCGGCCGAGGGGTTCGGTTTCCTCATGGAGCGGCTGCTCGAAGCCGGGGCACTGGACGTCTACTTCACGCCGGTCCAGATGAAGAAGAACCGGCCGGCGACCCTGATCACCCTGCTCTGCCGCCGGCCGCAGCTGGAGACCCTGGCGGGGCAGCTCCTGATGGAATCCGGCTCGCTCGGTTGCCGTTATTACAGTGCGAGCCGCTTCGAGGCGGAGCGCGAGACGGCCGAGGTCGCGACCGCGTTCGGTCCGGTGCGGATCAAGCGGGCCTGGTTCGAGGGACGGCCGTTGGCGGTAGCGCCCGAGTTCGAGGATTGCCGGCGGCTGGCGCTCGCCGCGGGAGTGCCCTGGCGGGAGGTCTACCGCGCTGCTCTGATTGCCGCCGCAACAACCAAGTAAGGAAGTAGCACCATGGATCTGCATGAGTCCGAGAACCGGCTCGAGCTGGGTCTCGCCGGAGACGGCTATCTCCGCTGGGCGGCCGTCGATCTGACCGAGGTCGTCCGCGACGTGCGGGACCGCCGCGACATGGGACCGGTCGCGACCGCGGCGCTCGGCCGCTGCCTGGGAGGCGCCGCGCTCCTGTTGCGCCTGGCGGTGAAGACGCCGACCCGCCTTTCGGTCGAGGTGCGCGGCGACGGTCCGATCCTCCGCATCTTCGCGGAGGCCGATCAGGAAGGAAACCTGCGGGGCATGGTGGGGGACGAGCGGGTGGACGTGCCGCACTGGGACAACAACAAGCTCGCCGTGGGCCGCGCGGTGGGGAACGGTCGCCTCTGGGTGCGCCGCGAGCTCGCCGACGGAGGGAGCTACCAGAGCCAGGTCGAGCTGGTGAGCGGCGAGATCGGCGAGGATCTCGCCCACTACCTCCAGCAGAGCGAGCAGACCCGCTCCGCCGTGCTCCTGGGCGTCCTCGGCAAGCCGACCGGCGTGGTGGCGGCCGGCGGCATGATCGTCGAGGTCCTGCCGGGGGCGCCGGAGACCGTGGTGGACTCTCTGGAGCGGAACATCTCCGGGATCCGCGGGATCAGCGAGCTGTTCGAAGCCGGCGGCCTGCCGCACGTGCTGGACACGGTCCTGTCCGGGATGGACCGCGAGGTGAAGGAGACGAATTCGATCCGCTACCGCTGCCGTTGCAGCCGCGAGCGGCTCCTCCAGCACCTCGTCCTCCTCTCGGCCGAGGACCGGGATTACCTGCGGCGGGAGGACGGCACCATCGACGCCGATTGCGTCTTCTGCGGGACGCACTACGTGTTCAAGCCTGAAGAGTTGTTACAATCTGCGGCCCCATGACCTCCTTCTACGTCACCACCCCGATCTACTACGTGAACGATCTGCCCCACATCGGGCACATCTACACGACCACGGTCGCCGACACCCTGGCGCGCTACCGCCGCCTGGCGGGCGACGACGTGTACTTCCTCACCGGTACCGACGAGCACGGGCAGAACATCGAGCGGGCGGCCAAGAAGGAAGGCATCGCGCCCATCGCGCTGGCCGACCGCGTCGTCTCCCGGTATTTCGAGCTGCGCGAACGGCTCGGGTTCTCCAACGACGACTTCATCCGCACCACCCAGGAGCGGCA
>Ga0137375_10005244_pt1 | contig 15399 bp, 14 predicted proteins | sample SagtaG_24_FD_104936 | JGI IMG/M metagenome (GOLD analysis project Ga0137375, IMG submission 104936) | Vadose zone soil microbial communities from Sagehorn Ranch, Mendocino, California, USA - Sage1_R_113_16 metaG | ecosystem: Environmental > Terrestrial > Soil > Vadose zone | place: USA...
CTCGAACCTGGCCCAGCTCGCCGTCTCGCACACTGTCCTCGGCTCGAACCGACTTCTTGTCGTGGCTGTTGCGATTCGCCACGACAACGGCATGCCCAACACCTTCTCGGTCTGCCAAGTAGAACGCGACCGCACCGTAAATAGTCCGTGCCAAAAGGGAGAGGCCGATTGTCGGCGGCGGGCATCTTCTCCGCTTTCGGCATGATTCTTCGAAACCAGCTCATGATGCGACGGCCCGACCTGCATTCTACGTTGGCGCTTCGGGATTGCGCGCGGGACCGCACTGTTCGGACGTCCAGTTTATCACGTTCGATAACCCCCCAATCGCTCAGGAAAATGGCTATGATGCCGCGCCACCCAGGAGCTGCCGATGGCGACATCGCTACACGAACTGACAGCCAACACGCTCGGAGGCGCACTGCAGTCGCTCGCCGCCTATCGAGGCAAGGTCGCGCTCGTCGTGAACACCGCATCCGAATGCGGGCTGACGCCGCAGTACGCGGGGCTCGAAAAACTTTACGAGCAGCTTCGCGATCGCGACTTCGTCATCCTCGGTTTTCCATCGAACGATTTCGGTCGACAAGAACCGGGGAGCGCCCGAGAAATTCAGACTTTCTGTGAAAAGAATTATGGCGTGCAGTTTCCGATGTTCGAGAAGGTGGTCACGCGCGGTGAAGACCAATCGCCGGTGTACCGATTCTTGACGGAAAAGCACGCGGCCCCCGAGTGGAACTTCCACAAGTATCTCGTCGGAAAAGACGGCAAGGTACGCGAGGCGTTTTCCAGCGCCACCTCACCTGATTCGAAAGAGCTACGCGCGGCGATCGAGGCCGCTTTGGCAGAGTGACCGTCGCGAACCCGGATCTGCTCGACCAGAAGTACGAAAGTATTTCTGGGGAACACCAGAGCCAACGTGGCGCGAGCGAACCGCTGCCTCTTCCGCGCGACTCGACCGCGCGCCTCACCTCGCTCGACGCGTTTCGCGGGTTGACCATCGCCGGCATGATTCTGGTCAATTCTCCCGGAAGCTGGGATTACGTGTACCCGCCGCTCCGGCACGCGGAGTGGCACGGCTTGACGCCGACCGATCTCGTATTTCCCTTTTTCTTGTTCATCGTCGGCGTATCGCTATGCCTTTCGCTCGTGGGCGGGCTCGAGCGCGGCGCCGCGCGCGGCGAGCTTCTTCGAAAAGCGCTGCGTCGCGGGGCCGTCATCGTCGGCATCGGGATCATCCTTCAGGGGATTCCCCATTTCGATTGGGCAAACTGGCGCATCCCCGGCGTGCTGCAGCGGATCGGGGTCGTCTACGTCTGCGCGGCGGCGGTCGTTCTGACCCAGAGCGTACGGCGGCAAATCGTCGTCTGCGCGGGGTTGCTCATCGGATACTGGGCGCTCTTGGCTCTGGTGCCGCCTCCCGGCTCGATCGCCGGAGACCTGAGCCCCGAGGGCAATCTCGGCGCGCACCTCGACCGCGCTGTTTTCGGAACCCACCTCTGGAAGACGACTTGGGATCCCGAGGGATTGCTCGGTACTCTTCCCGCTACCGCCACCGCCCTTCTCGGCGCTCTCACCGGGCATTGGCTGCGTTCCGGTCGCGAACGACGCGAGCTCTCCGGAAGGATGTTCGTCGCCGGTTTTGGGCTCATGCTGGCGGGAGTCGTTTGGCACCCGTTGTTTCCCATCAACAAGAGTCTCTGGACGAGCTCCTACGTGCTGTTCACCGCGGGTGCAGCACTCGAGCTCTTCTCCGTCTGCTTTTGGCTCATCGATGTCGAAGGGGTCCGACGATGGGCCCGCCCCGCGCTCGCCTTCGGCATGAACCCGCTCTTCATCTATGCGGGATCGTCTTTAGCGGAGGAGCTCCTCTCGCTCGATTTCGCGACGCCGCAAGGCCCGCGCTCGGTCCAAACTTGGATGTACGAGCATCTGTTCGTGCCCTGGGCCGGGCCGTTGAACGGTTCGCTGGTCTACGCCGTCGTGCAGGTGCTCTTCTGGTACGCCGTGGCCGAGCTTCTGTACCGCAAGCGGATCTTCGTGAAGGTCTGATTCATTCGCCGGGGACAGGCTTGATGCCCTGCGCCCACGAGACCGCGTACCAAAGACTTCGTTCAGGCGGGTCAGCCGCTCTTGCTCTTGGGGACTCGTGCCGAGGATGTACAAGCCGCCGTCTGTCAACCGCCATCTCGCCGCTCGCGATGAAGGCGACCGGCTCGGTGAAGAGACCCAGGAACTCCGCCACCGCTTTGACGTTGGGTGCGTCGACTACACCGCGAAGAGGAGTCCGAGTTCCTGTCGGGCCTTCTTCCAGAATCACCCCCGTTGAATCGGTCGCCGTCTGATCGTGGCGCTCTCGGGGCACTGAAGACAGCAACGAACGTCCGCCGAAACCTGGGCGACGCATTCAGCCTGGCTCCTTGTCGTCAAAGTGGGACGTTTCGCCGTGGTGACAAATCGCCACGTATCCAATGGACGGCAATCGCACGAATCACGAGAAAAATGGCATTCGACCTGCGGGCTTGGGTGACCCACAGGCGAAGAAGATCAACGCCAAATGGCCGGCTCCTGCGAAAATCGTCAAAAATTATTCTTCGAAGCGCAGATGTCGATCGAGCGCCTGCCGAACTCGGCCGAGTTCACGTAATGGCCAGATTGGGTCCGTTTCGTCATTCGAACATGGGCGCCGTTTTTTGTGCAGATTGACTGCAAACAGATATGGACAAACGCGTCGCGCTGTGACTAGAAATCGTGCGTTCGCATGAGCGAAGGTCTTCGGTGACATTTCGCCAGCGGGGTCGTGCTCGCGACCTTTCGATCAGCTCATCGCCGCCGCAAGGCACTTTCTTCCGGAGATGATTTCGTGACAAATTCAGCCAAGAAGCTCTGGCGGTGGATCGCCGCCGCGCTCGTGCTCGGCCTTTTTCTCGTCCCGAAGGGCGCGCGTGCGCAGACGTCCGGGGCTGGCGTTCTCACCGGCACGGTAGCGGATGCGTCGGACAAAAAGCCCGTGGCCGACGTCGTCGTGACCGCCACCTCACCTGCGCTGCAGGGTGAGGAGGTCGTGGTCACCGACTCCTCGGGCTTCTACCGAATTCCGAGCCTCCCTCCCGGCGGATATACGCTGCGTTTCGAAAAGGAATCATTCAAGCCCTTTTCGCGAGGCGGCGTCGACCTTCGCGCCGATGCCACGCTGCGCATCAACGTCCAGCTGCTTCCCGAAACCGTCAAGGCCGAGGAAGTCACCGTCATCGCGCGCCCGCCGGTCGTCGATGTGGGATCCAGCTCGACCGGCACCACGATCACCCGGGACTTCACCAGTCGAGTTCCTGTCGCCGCGCCGGGCGGCAAGGGATCGGCCAACCGCTCGTTCGAGGCGGTGGCGGAAGTCACACCCGGAGCGAGAACGGACAGCTTCGGTACTTCGATCGCGGGCACGACGTCGCTCGAGAACTCGTACCTCATCGACGGACTCTCGGTGAACAACCCGGGCTATGGCCTCATCGGTACGCCTCTTTCGACCGAGTTCATCAAAGAAACGAACGTCATCAGCGGCGGCTACATGCCGGAGTACGGAAGGGCCACGGGGGGCACGCTCAGCGCCGTCACCAAGAGCGGTTCCAACGAGTTCCACGGGGGTGTCTTCTCTTACTTCAGCCCGGGTGGCCTCGAGGGCAAGCGCGCTCTCGTCCAGCCCCCGGTGGGGACGGTCCTGGGCGAGTCGGAGCTCTCGTACATCGGCGACGTCGGCGCCGACATCGGCGGGCCGATCATGAGAGACAAGCTTTGGTTCTACGCCGGCATCGATGTCTCCAGGCAGGTCTACAACATCCGGCGCAAGTTCTATCGAACGTTGACGAACGGCACGACGGAGATCATTCCCGGCACCGAGCAGAGTTGGAAGGCAGACGCTCAAGCGCTGCAGGCGATCGCCAAGCTGACGTACGCGATCGATCCGAACAACAAGCTCACCCTGTCTCTTCTCGCGGCTCCGGGGTCTTCGGGCGGCGACGGCAAGTTCGGCATCGACCCCAAGACGGGCTATCCGGAGACGTATCCAAGGGCGAGTATCGGCTCGGCGTGGCCGAATGGTACCTACGAGTCGACGGCCCACAAGCTCACCAGTGCCGCCTACGACGCCACCCTCAAGTGGACGACGGAGTTCAACAACAAGCGGTTTCTCGTCGACACCCTCGTTGGCTGGCACCACCAAGAGGAAGACTCGCTGCCTTCGGATGGCAGCTTGCCCGGCTCGGGACAGGGGCTCGCCGCTATTCCTCATACCATCTGGAACCGCAACGAAGCCGGGGGCGGCTTCCACCCCATCACCGACTTCGAAACGTTCCCGAACTCGGGCCTGTGCACGCCGGCGCCAGGACAGCCGACGCTCTGCCCGGTGCCGAACTACACGACCGGCGGTCCCGGCTTCATCAACCAGCAGACCTTCGATCGCTACACTGCGGGCAGCGTCGTCACCTATCTTTTCCAGGGCGCGGGTCACCACATCGTCAAGGCCGGCGCGAACGTCGAGGTGACGACGTTCAAGCACGTCAAGGCTCACTCGGGCGGCGTCACGTACAACGAGCTGGCCGATGCTCCCCTCATCGACGACACCGAGCAGTACGGCGTCCTCACCGGTCCGGACTCCCCATTTTACGAGGAACCTCTGCGCGTCAAGACGAGGTCCCTCAATGCGGGCGGCTTCGTGCAGGACAGCTGGAGCGTCCTCGACAAGTTCACCCTCAATGTCGGTGTTCGCTACGACACCCAGCAGCTCTACGCGGCCGACGGCCACGTGGGGTTGAGCCTTCCGAACCAGTGGTCACCGCGCGCCGGCGTCATTTGGGATCCAACGCAGGAGGGTCGGGCCAAGGTTTTTGCAAACTACGCACGCTACTACGAGAACGTTCCCCTCGCCGTCAACGATCTCACGTTGAGCGGCGAGCCGAGCATCCTATCGCAGCACCGGTACGCCAGTCCGCCGGGCCCCGACAGCTGCGATCCGGCCAGGTCTCCCTATTGCCAGTCGCAGGCAAGCCGGGTCAAGGGCGTGGCGTACGGCGGAGTCTCCGCTGCGAGTCAGTACTGGAATACGTTCGGCGCCGGTTCGACTCCGATCGATCCCAACATCAAGGCGAGCTCGTCCGACGAGTTCGTGGCCGGCGCCGAATACGAGATCCTGAAGGACGGCCGGCTCGGCGCGTCGTACACCCATAGGTGGATGAACGAATGGATCGAGGACATGAGCCGGGATAACCTCCAGACGTTCATCCTCGGAAACCCCGGCTACGGCATCGCGACCGACTTTCCCAAGGCCGAGCGCACCTACGATGCGGTGACGCTCTATTTCATGAAGACATTTACCGACGACTGGCTGATGTCGGCGAGCTACACGATCTCGTACCTTCGCGGCAACTTGAGCGGCCTTTACAACACCGCCAACAACGAGCTCAACCCCAACCACAACGCGGACTACGACACCAAGGCCTTCACCGTCAATCGCAATGGCCCATTGCCGGGCGATCGCAACCACTCCATCAAAGTATTCGGCGCAAAGGACTGGGTGATCGACCCCGCCAACCGAGTCATGACCGGCATGGCTCTTCGCGGGACCTCGGGCGAGCCCATCAATTATTGGGGCAACCACGTCTACTATGGAGAGAAGATGAACATGCTCCTGCCACGCGGGTCGGGCGGGCGGCTCCCCTGGGAGTTCAGCGTCGACTTGAACGTCGGCTACAAGTTCAACATCGACAAGGACAAATCGCTTGGTCTCACGGTCGACATCTTCAATCTTTTCAATTTCCAGGAGAAGACAGCCGTCGACGACAACTACACGCACGCGAACGCCGCCGGGGTGCAGAACGGAACGCTGCGTGACGTCAAGCTCACCGACAGCGGCGCCCCCCTCACCCAGGCGGACGTAAACCCGAACTTCAAGAGCCCGACGGCGTATCAACCCCCGCGCGTCTTCCGGTTCGGCATCCGAGGCACATTCTGAAGGCGGAGGCGAGACTACCGTGAGAAGAAAGAATTTGGCCGTGAACGACAATCGCTTGGCGCAGCCTATTTTCGTCCTTGCCATCCTGGCGGCTATCGCCCGGGTGGCCGCGTCGTGTGCCGACCAGCCGCCGGTCAAGTGCACGGCATCCAGCAACCCCGGTGCCGCTCGGTTCAAGGTGGTGTCGAGCACCGGGGACTGCTCGATGGTCCCCCTCGTCCAGAACAACGGGGAAGTGGTGGGGGTTCAGACGTTCGTACCGCCGGTGAGCGACCCCAATACGTACACCTTGCCCAACTCCGTTGCACTGCAGTCGGAGGAGATGAGCCTTCTCGCCGCCAACGGGGAATCGGTGATGCCGCCGGTTCTCGACGCCGACCCCATGCACCACCTCTACGCGCTCGGCAAGTTCGATGAAGCCTTTCCCGACCCGAACGACATCTGCAAGATTTCCACGGTCTCCAAGGCAGAGCTCAACCTGCCCCTCGTGCCCGCGCACATGGATGCCGATGGCAACCCCATCGACGAGCAGCCTGCGACGCACATCACCTACGAGTGGTCCAACATCCGGATCATCGTCAACGCCGACTCGATCGGAACGCAGACCTTCGCCGACCTCACGTACACCCGCGATGCTTGCACGGCGGCGTTCACGGTTTCGATCATCACGCCCGAAGTGGCGTGCGACACCAACGACATGGCGGACCAGTCGAAATGCGACGCGCCCACCGATCCGGCGATCGGCGCCGTTCCGCCGGGAACGACCACGTGCGAAGACCAGGGTGGGCAGTTTCTGTGTCTGCCCAACAAGACGCAACCTTGACCAGGGATCGCCGCCGCGCACGGAATCGAGGAAGGAGAATGTTCGTGAAAAGTAGAGGTCTCATGGTGGGCCTGCTGGCGCTCCTGGTAGGCGGTCTCGTGTACTGTTCGTTCGGGCCAGACGAGTACGCGGGGCCTTGGCCTCCCGACGCCGCATCGACCGCCGACGATAGTGGATCGACCGACGATGGCGGTGGATCGACCGACGGTGGCGGGTCGACGGATGGCGGTGGGTAGCCTTTCTCAAGGCCGTTGATGTCGAAACCCGAATCCGAAGGACAGATGACGCGGGGCTTCGGGCTCGTCCAGTCCGTCGCGCTGAATGTGGCCAACATGGTGGGGGTGGGGCCATTCATCACCATCCCGCTGCTCGTGGCGTCGATGGGAGGTCCGCAGGCCCTGCTCGGCTGGATCGTGGGAGCCGCCATCGTGATCTGCGATGGCCAGGTGTGGAGTGAGCTAGGCGCCGCGCTTCCGGGTTCGGGAGGCAGCTACCGGTTCCTCAAAGTGACGTATGGGCCCGAGAGCTGGGGCCGTCTGATGGTCTTCCTTTTCATTTGGCAGTTCGTGTTCAGCGGGCCTTTGGAGGTTGCATCGGGCATGATCGGCTTCGCCGGTTACGCGAGCTACCTGTGGCCGGCCATGACGCCGCTCGGGCGCAAGTTGCTCGGCGCGAGCGTGGGGGTCGTGGCGGTGCTCTTTCTTTCGCGGCGCATCACCTCGCTAGGCAAACTGACCGTGACGCTGACGGCAGGAACTTTCCTCACGATGGTGGCAATCTTGTTGTCGGGCATTCTCCACTTCGAAGCGGCGCGAGCGTTCGACGTTCCACCCCACGCGATTGGCTGGAACCGCGGCTTTTTCCTGGGTCTCGGCAGCGCGTCGCTCATCTCCGTTTACGATTACCTCGGCTACTACGACGTCTGTTACGTCGGCGACGAGGTCCGCGACCCGGCCCGCGTCATCCCGCGTTCGATCGCGTACTCCATCGGCTTCTGTGCGATAGCCTACATCGGAATCTACCTCGTCATCATCGGCGTCGTGCCGTGGAAAGAAGCAATCCAGTCGCGGTTCGTGGTATCGGACTTCATGCAGCGCCTCTACGGACCCACCGCCGCCGTGGTTGTGACGCTGATGGTGCTCTGGACGGCTTTCGGCTCGGTCTTCGCGCTGCTGCTCGGTTACTCACGGGTACCCTATGCGGCTGCACGCGACGGCTACTTTTTCCGCCCGTTCGCCCGACTTCATCCCGAAAAGGGCTTTCCTCATATCTCACTCTACGTCGTCGGTGCGATCTCGATTGCCGCATCTTTCTTCGATCTCGAGCAAGTCGTGGCCGCGCTCATCACGACGCGCATTCTCGTGCAGTTCATTGCGCAGATCTTCGCGCTACCACTTCTTCGGCGACGACTGTCGGCCTCGCAGCGGCCCTACAAAATGCCGCTCTATCCGCTTCCTCCAGCGGTTGCTTTTTTGGGTTGGATGTACGTGTTTTTGACCTCGGGCTGGAACTACGTGCTCGCCGGCCTCGCCACGCTCGCGGCCGGCTTGGTGGCGTTTCTCATTTGGTCACGGGTGACGGCAGGGTGGCCGTTCGCCGGCAGCGGCGCCGCGAGGGAACCTAAAGCACTCTAGCCCAAAGAGCTTCCGCCACCCTGCCGAGCGCGCCCCCGTTGACCGAAGGAGTCGCGGAACAATATTGCCCGGCGAGAGGAAGTAACAACGGCAATGTTTTCATTGCTAGTTTCTTGATCGTTTTCAAACGATCGCAACGCTTCCGCACGACCATTTCCAACTCGTTTGCGGAGGTTGGCGCATTGTGCACATCAAGGAATATCCCGACGGGGTCGATCCTGGACGAGGGCAATCGCATGAACGAAAAATCGTGGGCTTCGCTCGCGCCGCTCCTCGATCGGCGTCGTTATGTGGAGTCGCTCGCGGCCGGCGTGAAGATCCGCGCGCATGGCGATTTCCGATTCCTGGCGACGATGAACGACGACGCGTCGACCTTCGATCTGCCGGAGTACATCCATTCACTGCTCATGCCGATGATTCTCTTCGTTGGAGATCGAATCGTTCGTCGTCATGACACACGTACCTGTCTCCTCGAAGGAGGAGATCCAAAAGGTTGAGCACTCAATTGCGATGAAACTTCGTCGATGACCGCCCTCAGGCGCCGCGAAGTCACCGGTTAGGGCTGCCATCGTCTCGATTTTACGGCAGAACCCAGTTTGTCAAATAGCTACCGGCTATCTGCAAGTATTGCTCGCCGTAGTTCGCAGACGGTTCGATATAAGTGTTCTCATACCATTCGTTCCACGTATCAATCATTGCCCATTGCGGATAGTTATTGAATACATCGTTGAGCTGTCCGGTAAAGTAGTTCCCGTTGTTGCGGTCGATGTACCGCGGATTCGGACCACGATCCGACAGGTTTCGTTCGTCGAAGCCGGGCATCGCCGTGGCAATCCAAAGCTTGGGGGCCGGATTGTCTGCAAGGACTGAGTAGCAGCGAACCTTTTCACCAAGACCGGGGATGCCGCCCGAATACCGGACCCCGTCCATCACGTCGATATATTCGGTCTCTTGCTTGTCTGAAACGAGCCAGACATCCTGTCCGTTGGCACGGACGGTCGCCCGGATGGTTGCCCACGTATCAGGGGAGATCAGGTTGGTGAGCCAAGGCATTACGACGGGTTTTCCAGCAACTTTGAGAACATTCGGATGGCTTGTATACTCGCTCGAGATATACGTAAGCCAATCAATTGCGCGCTGGGTGTTGTTCGGGAGATCACCACCGGTGGTTTCGAGGAAGAACCCGAGATAAAAACCCTTCTTCTCGGCCTCGGTCAGCATGATTTTGAAGTGGTCGTCGCTCGTGTGGTGCGGACCAATCCAGGAAACGGTGAATGCATTGATGCCGGCGCTCTTCGCCTGATCCATTTGGCGGTCGATGGCTGCCGGATCATTGGATGCATAGGGCGTTATCGGGTGGTCCTTCAGGACCGGATTCGACCAGCTGTCGAGCGAGTACCACGGATAAAAGAGAGCGAGCCCCATTTTGTGCACCGACACGAGCGGCGCCAAGATCGGCGGCACCTCCTTGAGCGACGCAAGGTCTACCGAAAAATCCAGCGGCTGCTCCTGCTTTGCTATCTCCTTGACGAGTTGCGCGTTCCCATCCACGACCGTGTAGATTCGAATCGTGACCGTCCCCGCGACGCCTTTGGTCAGGGAGAATTGGAATGGCGTATCGAGGGCGCTCGGCGTGATTGCGTAGTCTGCAACGACCTTCAAGTCGCTCCCGAAGGTCGTGTTGAGGCCGAGCTGGCCCTTTTCAACCGCAAGTACATTGGGTGTGCCGTCGATCGACATCTGCCGCGCCTTGATGACCTTCGAGGGGTCTACGATCGTAAGCGCCGTCCAATCCCCCTGGTCGAGAAACTCGATGCGAATGCGGTAATACGGCAGGTACGAAGCGTCGGACGTCGACGCATCACCGGCGGCGTTCGCCCGGCCGTCGATTCCCCCATGATCGGCCACGCCAGGATCGCAAACGGCGGTGCCGCCCGCCATGCCGGCATCCGCTCTGTCCATATCGCGGGTCGAGTCTCCATCGGCCCCGGTAGCGGAGCAACCGACCAGGACCATCGTGGCAAGCGCGAGAGGTGTTTCCATGTGTGCGACGCCCTCGTCACCGTTCGAGCTGTTGCAGAGCCCGTGATGCCCGGCTTCTCGAGAACATTCATGGCTTAGTGGGCGTGCGCTGAAGACGCGATCACACGAATTCTGGCTCGTGAAATTCTTCGTCTCAAGGCACCCAGGTCCTGTCGAGCTTGGGCCCATCGTCATCGCGGTTGGCCCGATGGATCGAGTGGGATGTCGGGTTGTATTTCGATCTAGTGCATCGTTTCGATCGAAACGATGCACTAGTGCTCGCGGCAGATGTCGACGCTCGCGCGGATCCCAACTACCAAAACGGCGGCCGCGCGGGCCAGCCGGACACGAGCTACTTCCGCCTTTCGCCGACCGGCGTGTTGACCCGCATCGGGGCGCGCACCCAACCCAACGGAATCTCGCTATCGCCCGACGGGCAATATCTTTACGTTTTCTCGGCGGAAGCAGGAGGCGGCGGCATCCAACGTCATCAGGTCGCAGCCGACGGCAGCGTCATGACGCCGGCCATGGATTTCAGCCCGCTGCCGAGCGACGGCATGGCCATCGACTGCGCCGGCAACCTCTACCTCGTCGCCAACGGAGCGGTCACCGTCGTTTCTCCCGCCGGCCAACAGATCGGCCAGATCCGCGGGCTTCCGAGCGGCACCGACTTCGTGACCAACGGGGCGTTCGGCGGACCTCAGTCGAAGACGCTCTCCATCACCTCGGCGAAGACGCTCCACCAAATCGTGCTCGACATTCCGGGGATTGCCGAACTGATCGCGCCCGACGGCGCTGCGCGCGGGTTTCGAAAGGAGTGATCCGAACACGGGTTGGCGCCACTCAACCTGCGTGCACTCGGCCTCGTCGCCCACACCCTGCTTCCACCCGTACGCGTGGCTCACGGGCGCGCTGCTCAAGCCGCGGCCCCACGAGAGAATCTCTTGTTGGTCGACTTGCGCCGCCCTTATGGTGGGTCCCGAAACCTCGCGCCGCTGCCCGCCGAAAAAAGTGATCGCAACCGCGTCGTTCGCCCACGCGTGAAGCATCCCTTGCTCCATCGCGCCGAAGAGCGAACGATGAAAAAGATCTCGAACATCACGGAATTCGCCACAATCGGACTCGTCGCCGCATGGGCGCTCGTCGGCTGCGGATCCTCCACGCAGAGCGACGGGCCGGCCGCCGCGACGACGAGCGGCAGCGCCGGATCCCAGGGAGGCGCTACGAACGGCTCGGGGAGAGCAATGGGGAGCGGCGGCGCGATGGGAACAGGAGGCGCCCCCGCGGACACGGCCGACGCGCACGGTGGCGCAGCTTCGACGGACGACGCTTCGCCGGAAGCGTCCGCGTCGGTGGACGGAGGGCCGGTCGTTTCGAGGGACGGCAGCACGAGCGACAGAGCGCCGGGCTCGGACGCCGGCACCGCGCCTTGCACCGAAAGCACCCTTCGCCCGGGCAATACCAACGTGATGATTCCCTACGCGGGCGGCAATCGCGATTACATCGTTCACGTTCCCGCAAGCTACACGGGCAAAAGCCGCGTTCCGCTGCTCATCGACATGCACGGCTCGGGTCAGAACGCCACCAACCAACAAGGAACGAGTGGGTGGAATCGTAAGGCCGATGCAACGGGATTCATCGTCATCTATCCGAACGCGCTGAACGCGCGATGGAATGCGGGCACTTGTTGCAGCCCGTCGGTCGAGCAGCACGTCGACGACGTGGGGTTCCTTCGCGCCGTGGTGGCGAAAACACTGAAGGACGGCTGCATCGATAGCAAAGGGGTGTACGCGAGCGGTCTGTCGGGGGGAGGGCTCATGTCCTATCGGTTGGCGTGCGAAGCCGCCGACGTCTTCGCAGCCGTCGCGCCGGTCTCGGGAGCCACCGTCTTCAGTCCGTGCAAGCCGTCGAGCGCGGTCTCGGTCGTCGCCTTCCGCGGGCTGAGCGATCCGTTGGTTCCTTACAACGGGGGCATGCCTCTTCAGTGGTATTTTCAGGGCGCCAAGGCCGACTTCGATCAGTGGAGCATGATCGACCAGTGCATGGGCCCGGTCACGATGTCACACCGCATCTGCCAAACCAACACGCAATGTTCCGGCGGTGCGGACGTCACGCTCTGCTCCGTCAACGGTGGCCACGTCCTCTATGGGGACGCCTCCAACGACGGGGCCCCCGTTCCCGATGTGGCGTGGGAAATCTTCCAGCGCCACGCGCTGCCGTAGCCCGGCGCGGCTCGGGTGCGTCGGAGGGGGTCAGCCTCCCTTTTGCGAGCGGTGGGCGGTGATGCGTGTCGATGCAAATTACATCATCTTGATGCGATTCGATGCTTTTTGCATCACCGAACCAAACGCGGTTTTTCGCTTCCAATCGAACCTACCGTGACTTAACAGCTCTTCGTGACGCTTGAACGTCGGGAGTCGTTGCGCTCACGCCTCACGCGCCATGGGCTCGAAGGTAGCCGGCGGCGGAGCCGTACACACCGGTGCCTCACCGCCTACGGCAACGTCTACTTCAGGAACGCCGTCCAGTTGACCGTGGTTCCGTAGAGCAGCGTGTCGCCCCACGCCTCGATGTTCAGCGTGAAACCGGCGGTGTCGATGGCGCTGGTGGTGACGTTGACCCTCGCGTTGAAGCCGTGATCGACGTCGAGACGGGTGATGCCGACGGTAACTTGGGGAGCTTTGGCGAAGGGCTGAGCGAAGGCGACTCGCTTCGAATACGTGCGGACGCCGGATCCGAGGTGGAGCGTCCAGTCCGCCAGCGAGTAACTCGCGCCGAACGTCCCGGTCTGGAGGAGCGCACCGAGTCCCGAGCGGAGCTGCGCGACGCTCGCTTCGAGGGCGCTGATTCGATTGTCGAGCGGCCCGGCCGCGGCGCTCGCCGAATCACTAGCGGTCGCATGCCCCGCCTCGATGGCGAAAGGAACGGCGCCGAGCTTCGCTCTGCCGAGGGAGACTCCGTCGACGAAGACTTCGACCCAGAGGTCCGGGGTCGCGTTGATGGCTTTGGCGCACGCCGTGAGGTCCATTTGGAAGCCGCCCGCGACCAACGTTTTCATCTCGGGTCCGGCCGTGCACTGGATCACTCCGTCGGGCGTGGCGCGGTTGAACAGCGAGATTTGAATTCTCTTGATGCCCGTTAGCGGAACACCTCCGGGATCGGACAGCACGCCGGCGTAAGTCAGAGCGTTGGACGTCGGAATTCCTGCCGCGTACGCACCGCCCGCGAGATATCCGAGGACGACTCCCATCGACAACGCCGAAGCTCCGGCTGTCGCGAGACGCTGTAGGTTCATGGTACGATACCTCCGCTTAGGCAAAGCGAGCCGTTGCAGGTCGGACCAGCGGGAACCGCCCATCCGCTTTGTCGGAGCACGATCGATCCCGCCGGCGGGCTCCCGGCGAGCCGGCCGATGCCTCCGCGTAACACGATCCCGGATCCCCCGGCCGAACCGCCGCCCGAGAATCCGCCCATTCCTACTGCCCCGCCAGCTCCGCCCGCGCCCGATGCGCCGGACGTGGCCGCGGTGGAGCCGGCGTAGCCCGCACCCGCCGACGATCCGTCGTACCCCGTTTCGCCCGGTTCGTTACCGAGAATCGCGTTGCATGCTGCGCCCCCCATCGCGAGAACGATACTGAAGTACAGTCCCCGCAAGGTTTTGACCCAGACCATCTCGTCGCGCTCGTTCACCCGGCGACGATCGCTTCTTGCGAAGAGCGTGCCGAGACCGATCCGCCGCGATCGAGACCGTGCGGGCATCGATTCCGGACGCTTCGTCGCGCGCCGTCGCTTCTGCGCCGCTGGACTGCCAACCGGTGGTTGGCGCACGGAGGTTGCTTCGGTCGCGGACCTTCGGGTTCAAAATGCGGCGCTCAGGTTGAACGAAGAGAGGACCGCGGCGTGGGGTCCCTTCGGATTTCCCACGAGGCCGATTGCGCCGGACCGTAGATCGATCGCCGTCCCTTTCGTCTTCAGAATCTCCAGGCCGACCGACACGCCGGCCGCGAAGTCGACGTGCCGCTCGACCCCCGTAACGCCCGTTCGCCAACCGATGAAGGGATTGAACCAGCGGCGGCGGCCCGCGCCGAGAAGAGCCGAGTAATAGTCACCTCCCACGAGAAACGCGAACGCGTATTTGCTCTCTTCGGGCTGCGACCCGCAACAGCTTCGATCGAGCTCGAAATCGAAGACGGTGCCTCGCGTGAGACCGGGAGCCGAGCTGAAGAGATTCCACGTCCGCGTCATGGACCTCGAGGGTGACGTCGCTCAGCTTCACCTCGCGCTGGCGAATGGTGCCGACCGTCCCGAGCGCATCGAAGAATTGCTCGAATCGGGCGCTCGGGATCCGGACGTTGAGCTGGTCCTGGGACCCCCTCCGACGCGCAACCACGATGTCGCTGGGCGGTTCGTTCTGAGTCGACTTCGGGCGGACGCCCGCCGCCGAGCACAACGGTGTCGCCAGGGGCGAGCTGGTGGTGGCCGCCCGCTCGCCAGGCACCGCTCAGCGTGCGAATGGGAACGCCGAGTCGGCTGGACCGTTCGGGCATTTGATGAAAAAGTCGAATGGTGGGACATTTTCGACGATGCGACTCACCCGCAACATCTGATGAGCGCGGCAGGTCGGTCCGCTTTTGGATCGGCGTCGCCCTGCTCACCCTTGCCGCGATTATCGGGTTTGTCTGGGCCTGGCCCGCGGCGTCGTACCTCGGTTGGGCTTTCGCGATAGGACTCGCCCTGGGAGGCGCATTCTCCGTCTACGAATCGGCCGTGGGGTGACACGTACGCGCTCAGCCGACTGAGCCTTAGGGTCCCCACCGGGGATGGGTGAACCCCCTCGCCTTGAGGCGACGCCTTGAGGAGGCTTGCGGTACTTTGGGATGATGCAGGCGTACCGTCATGGGTCGCATACCGTCTACCAGTGCCAC
>Ga0137375_10005277_pt1 | contig 15348 bp, 13 predicted proteins | sample SagtaG_24_FD_104936 | JGI IMG/M metagenome (GOLD analysis project Ga0137375, IMG submission 104936) | Vadose zone soil microbial communities from Sagehorn Ranch, Mendocino, California, USA - Sage1_R_113_16 metaG | ecosystem: Environmental > Terrestrial > Soil > Vadose zone | place: USA...
AACGTGTTCCCGAACTTCTCGCTGCTCGGCAACCACATCCAGGTGTTCGAGCCGGTATCGGTCGATGAAACGAACGTCACCTGGTACGGCACCGCGGTGGTGGACGAGGAAGGTGCGCTCGGCGGCGCGGTCGACGACATCAATGCGTTGCGCATGCGCACCATGGAGCAGTTCCCGAATTTCGGCGAGGTCGACGACCTCGCCAACTTCGAGGAGATCCAGCGCGGGCTCGCCTGCCTCGAGGACGAGTGGATCTACATGCACCGCGGGCTCGGCATCCCGGGCCGCGTGAAGACCGGTGCCGACGGCGTGATCACCGCGCCCGCCACCGACGAAGCCTTCATGCGCGAATACATCAAGGAATGGAAACGGCTGATGAAGGCACAGCCCAACATTGCGGTGAAGCGCGAGCCGTGAATAAATTGGCGACCTTCACCTCCACCGGGCCTCATCCTTCGAGACGCCCGCTTCGCGGGCTCCTCAGGATGAGGGCGGAGTAAGTGGACGCATCACACGCGGAATCACATGACAACGCAGCTCGTCCACGACCCGTCCTCCAGCTCCTACTACGTCACCGACGCGTTCTACCGCGCGCTGATCGAACAATTCACCGACTGGCAGCGCGACGAGCGCGCGATCGCCGATCCGGCCGAGCGCGAGCGCTTCCGCATGCTGATCGAGCAGGAGGCGCGGCTCCTCGACCAGCTCAAGTTCGACGAGTGGCTGGCGATGTATTCGCCCGAATGCATCTACTGGGTGCCGTCGACGCCGGACGTCGGCGATCCGCGACGCGAAGTCTCGATCTCGTTCGATGATCGCCGCCGCATGGAGGATCGCATCTTCCGCCTGCGCTCCGGCTATGCCTGGTCGCAGGCGCCGAAGTCGCGCACCGTGCGGATGATCTCGAACGTCGAGGTCTTTGCGGCCGACGGCAGCGCGCGCATGGTGCGCTCGAACTTTCTGATCAGCGAGTTTCGGCCCGACGGCGTGCGCTTCCTGTCGGGCTGGTGCGGCCACCGCTTCGTCGAGCAGGGCGGACGCTGGCTCATTGCCGTGCGCCAGGTCAATCTGATCGACTGCGACCAGAACCTGCGCAACCCGAGCATCGTGATCTAGCTGGCGTATGTTGCTCGTTTTGTCTTTGTCGCCGCTGTTTTCGTCTTAACAGCCGCTTCGGCTCCTTTTGATGCCATCCTCGCTCGCCTTGAGCGAGGAGGAGCTTCGGAACCGGCCGTCTCGGCCATTTCCAGCCCGAACAAGGCGGCGACATCGCTGTCGTCGAGCACGTTCGCTGCGGCGGGCGCAGCTTTCGTCAGGGAAATGTCCTCTCCTGCCCCAGCGAGCAGGTCGCTTTCATCCACGCCGCGGAGCACAAACAGGAGCTGAGGCTTTTCGTCGAGCCTGGCGCCGACGCCATAGAGCGCCGCCGCGACGTGCTTGCACATGTCTGCCCAGTCCGGACAGCTGCAGGACAGCTCGATTTCATCGGGAGACGGAAACAGGCCGTCGCCCTCCCGACAGACCCGGTCCATGACGCCCTTCGCCAAGCGGCCCTGCAGCAGTTCGACGAGGGAATCGATGCTTCCCGCGCAATCCCGGCAGATCGATTTCCAACGACCCTTTTTGACGGGCGCGATGCCGATCTTGATCTTGTAGAGATCGGAGCCGGCGACGAATGCCAAGACCTTGCCCTTCGCGATCTGCAGGTCGACGACCGAGCCGTTGCGGACATAGCTCCGGCCGCGCGGCAGGCGGTTCGCATAGTCGCTGTAGCGCTCGAGATTGTCGCACCAGGACTTGCCCCAGAAGCTCTTGGCGATGGTGCGCCCTTCGATCGTCACCGGCGCGACCGATTGTCCCTTCTTTTTGAGCCTCTTCAGCTCTTGCTGGGCCTGGCGCCGCCTCTTTGCCACCGGAACATAAGGCCGAAATTCGTACCAGCTCATCCGTCAGGCCTCCTTCATCGCCGCCGAGAGATCGAGCGCTACGAGGTTGAGTAATTCGGCATCCTTCATCTCGGTCAGCAACATGTCCGCGCCGCCAGTCAGAAAGTCGCCGGCCAGCTGCGTCTTCGACGCGATCATCTGGTCGATCTTGTCTTCGACCGTGCCGCGGCAAATGAACTTGTGCACGAGTACATTCTTATTCTGCCCGATTCGAAAGGCACGGTCTGTAGCCTGGTTCTCCACAGCCGGATTCCACCAGCGATCGAAGTGAACGACATGGGAGGCAGCGGTAAGATTGAGTCCGCTCCCGCCCGCTTTGACCGACAGTACGAAGAACGGAACGCGTTCATCCTCCTGGAACTGGCGCACGAGATCCGCGCGTTTCCTGACTTCGGTCTCGCCGGTGAGGACGACGCCGGGCCGTCCGAACACCGAGCCCAGGAAAGCCGCCAGCGGCGCGGTCGTCTCCTTGAACTGGGTGAAGATCAGCGCCTTCTCCTGCCGGGCGGCGACGACCTCCGCGATATCGCGCAGACGCGCGAGCTTGCCGCTGTCCTCCTCGGTCCAGGCGCCGTCGCCGAGCCACTGCGACGGATGATTGCAAATCTGCTTGAAGCGCATGAGGAAAGCCAACACGATGCCCCTGCGCTGCATGCCGTCGACATCATCGAGCTGACGCTTGAGCTCTTCCACCGCCTGCTGGTAGAGCGCCGCTTGCTTGCGGCTCAACGGGCAGAACACGTTCATCTCGGTCTTGTCGGGCAAATCCGCGATGATGCTCTTATCCGTCTTGAGGCGCCGCAGAATGTAGGGACGCACGAGCTCGCGCAGCGGTCCGTAGGGATTGTGAGGCCGCTCGGCCAGCCCCTTGGCGAAGGACGAGAACTGCTTGGACGATCCCAAGAGTCCGGGATTGATGAAGTCGAAGATCGACCAGAGGTCGCCGAGCCGGTTCTCGATCGGGGTGCCGGTAAGGGCAATGCGCGCCTCGGCTTTGAGACGCTTCACCAGTCTGGTCTGCTTGGCGGCCGGGTTCTTGATGGCCTGGGCTTCGTCGAGGATCACGATGCGCCACGGCGCGTCGCTGAGCCACGGCGTGCGTCCCAGATACCCGTAGCTGGTGATGACGAGGTCGACACTGCCGAGAGCGTCCGGGCTGTCGGCCCTGCGCTTCTCATTCGGCTGCGCCGACGGATGCGCGATGAGCGCCTTCAGGGTTGGCGCAAACCGCGCAATCTCCGCGGCCCAGTTGGCCAGCAATGAGGCGGGAGTCACGAGCAGACAGGGCTTGCTCTTATCGCTCTCCTCGTTCTTCAGGGCCAGCAGCAGCGACAAGACCTGGATGGTCTTGCCGAGTCCCATGTCGTCGGCAAGGCAGGCCCCGAGCCTGAGCTGTACAAGCAGGTAGAGCCATTGCACGCCCGCGTGCTGGTAGGGCCGCAGCGTGCCTTGCAGCGATCGGCCGGGATCGACACGCGCCAGTCCCTCGGGACCACGCAAGCCCGCGAGCGTTTGCGCCAGCCAGGGACCGGCGACGGTCTGGCTCCAGTCGAGGTCGGCTTGATCGCTATCCTCGGCAATGCCGGCTCCGGCCAACATGCGCATGGCCTCGCCGAATGACAGGCCGCCGGAGGCGGCGTGGCGCTCGACGGCTTCGAATTGCTCGAGCGTTCGGGTGAGCCGTTCACGGTCGACTTCCACCCATTTGCCGCGGATGAAGGCAAGTCCATCGGATTGTGCCAGCAGCCGCTTGATCTCGGCCCGGGAGAGGGTTTCGCCGTCGAGCGTCACCTCCATTCGGAAGTCCAACATGGCATCCATTCCCAGCTTGGACGGCGCCTTGTCGCCGACGGTCGCCTTCACCCGCGGGCGGGCGGGGCGGTTCATGCGCCAGCTCGCCGGCATCCGCACGATCACCCCGGCGGTCTCAAGCGCAGGAACGTCCTTCAAGAATTGCACTGCTTGTTGCGGCGTCCAGCGCAGGGGATGAAAGATCTCGCCGGCGTCGACCATCCCCTTCAACCAGGGGCAATGCTCGGCCGCGCGTTGCACCGGCATCAGCAGCGAAAGGAGACGCTCGCGGTTCTTTGCGCCCGAATACTCTTGCAGAGCCTTGCCGAGCGGCAGGTGCTGGGCCTTGGCAGCAGTCGAAAGCCTTGTCGTGTAGGTGGCCAGAAACGCGAACGGCGCTTCCTCGTCCTTCCGGTTCTCGGCAAGATTGAAATGCACGCGGCCAACCAGGTTCCAGGCCGGTTGACGGCGTTTGAGGAACTCTTGCACCGGGAGCTTGGCTTCGCTCAGCTCGGTATCGAAGGCCGCATCCATGCTCCGCCAAAGATCGGCGAGCACAGCGGCCGTCAGGTATTCCGCGCCGGTCATTACTGGGACGGCCGCTGCCATCCTGTCGAAGGTGCCATCAACTGGACTGGGCACAGGGGGTTTGGCGCCGCTCTCGCCGATGCCGGGGAGCGCGCACAGTGCGGTCACGTAGTGAGTTCCGAGCTCCCGCCAATACGACAGTACCGGGGGGAGAGCGGTGCCGATCTCCTCGATGCCGAGCCCCAACAGTCCGTGCCCTGGGCCCCGTGAAAATGCGTACGCCAGACGCGCGCCCTGTTCGGCCGGCAACGCCAGCGTCTCCCCCGTATCCGCAAGGATCAGCGAACCATGTGGCGTAAGAACGGGAGCCGGAATCATGACAGCTGCGTGCTCACGTCTGGTCGGATGTGCGGAAAACGCGTCAGCCGTGAAAGCACGAAAAGCCTGAGTGGTCGAGCCTCAGTCGAAACCCGGTGCGCTTATTCACAGCCGGTTCGGAATAGCGGGAACTTCCCGCAATGCTGTTCGGGATCTGGAATGAACGAGAGCGCCTTGGCCACGCAACGTGCGCACGCTTCCGCTCTCGGCTGGGTGTCATTAGACTGCGGCACCCAGTTTTCGGCACGCATGCGGCGTGCCATGCCATCGGCGGGGAGGGCAGCCATGAAGCCTCATGCCTTGATCGCAGCCTTGCTTGTGCTCGCACCCGCGCCTGCGTTCGCGCAGACCTATCCCACGCCCAGTCGCACCATCCGGCTCATCTCTCCCAATCCGCCGGGCGGCGCCAACGACACCATCAGCCGCATCATGTCGGCGCGCATGTCGAGCATTCTCGGCACGCGCATCATCATCGATAATCGCGGCGGCGCCGGCGGCGTGATCGGCGGCGAGCTGGCGGCGCGCGCTGCGCCCGACGGTTACACCTTGCTGACCGGCTCGGTGTCGACGCACTCGTTTGCGCCGATCATGACGCCCGATCTGCCCTACGACCCGATCAAGGACTTCGCGCCGATCTCGATGATGGCGGTGGTGCAGAACGTGCTCGTGGTCAATGCAGAACTGCCGGTGAACACCGTGCAGGACCTGATTGCGCTCGCCAAGAAGAGCCCGGGCACGCTCAAATACGCCTCCGGCGGCAACGGCTCGACCAGCCATTTCGCGGTCGCGCTGTTCGTGAGCGCGGCCGGCATCAGCAAGGACACCGTACATCTGGCGTACAAGGGCGGCGCGCCGGCCATGATCGCCACCATGGGCAACGAGACCCAGTTCTATTTCGGGCCGATCCCCGGCATGGTCCCGCAGATCAAGAGCGGCAAGGTCAGGGCGATCGCCATCACCGGAGAGACGCGCTCGGCGAGCCTGCCGGAGGTGCCGACCCTGATCGAGGCCGGCTTGCCGGCGGCCGAATCGTCCGGTTGGTTCGGCCTGATGGCGCCGGCGCTCACGCCGCGCGCGGTCATCGACAAGCTCAACGAGGCGGTGGGGGCCGCAGGAAAAAGTCCCGAGGTGCTCCAGGGTCTCGGCGCGCAGGGCGTCGAGCCCGCCAGCAACTCGCCGGAAGAGTTCGCCAGGTTCATCGCCGACACGCTGGAGCGCTACCGCAAGGTCGCCAAGGAAGAGAATCTGAAATTCGAATAGGGAGAATTCGCGTGGGGGAAAATGTCATGCCGGCGGTCACCGTCGATCCGCAGAACGTCGTCGTCACCGAACCGGTGAAGGATTCGCCGTTTCCGGTCCAGCTCATCTATGTGGAAATGCTCGACGGCGTCTATGCGCCGATCGGGCTACGGCTGCCGTCCGGCAACGGACCCTTTCCGCTGGTGCTGTTCGCCTCCGGCAACGGCGGCGGCGGCATGGCGGTGGTGCGCGACTTCACGCAGAACCGGAGCTGGACGCAGGAGCAGTTCCTCAAGGCCGGCTATGCGGTCGCCTGGCTGCGCTATCGCGCCGAAGTCGACTACGCCTACGACAAGATCGGCAAGCTGATCGAGGACCGGCGGCAGAACCGCCAGCTCCTCAACCGCGGCCCGCTCGAATACGAGGACGTCATCGCGATCGTCTACTACGTGAAGACGTTGCCGGCAATCGACGCCGACCGCATCGGCTACATGGGCATGAGCCACGGCGGCGAGATGGCGTTCAAGATCGCATCCGAATATCACGGCGTGCGCGCGATGGTGGCGTGCGAGCCGGCGGCGCACGAATTCCTCCGGCTCAAGCCCGACGCCACCGCGCGCATCAACCCGGCGACCGGCCTGCTCGACGTCGAAAAGATGCTGATGCGCGAGCCCGCCAAGGTCCGCGCCCGGATCACCGAGGACGTCGCCCGGCAGCGGATCAGTACGATCACGACGCCGATCTTCGTGCAGGGCCGCAACAGCGACGAGCTGCAGGGCATTTTCCGGGTCTGCTACGACCTCCTGGTCGAGCTCGGCAAGGATACCAAGTGGGCGACCTACGAGCACGACGTGCACGGCTTCGTCTACGCCCGGCGCAACGGCGAGGGCGCCTACGACCCCGATCCTGTGCAGGTGCAGGCGGTCAAGGACTCGATGGCGTTCTTCGACAAGTACTTGAAAGGGTGATGCGGAATTTGAAGGAGGCCACATTGACGCGCAATAGATTTGCATCGATGACGTTGGCATTGCTGCTGGCGCTCGTCGGCATCGTGGCTGCTTCGGCGCAAGACCGCCCCGGCTACACGCAAGTTCCGAGCGACGATCCTGAAATGACCGAGGCGAAATCGAAGGCACGCGCAACGCTGGTCGAGTTCTGGAGCAAGCTGGCGAATCCCGGACCCGGGGAGGGCGGCTTTGCCCTCAAGGTGGCGTTGCCGATCAACGCCACCGACAGGGAACACATCTGGGCGATCAATATCGAACGCAAGAATGGAAAGATCTTCGGCGTCATCAGCAACGAACCGGTGGACCTGAAGACCATCAAACGGGGCCAGCGCATCGAAATTGCCGAAAACGAAATCTCCGACTGGACCTACCGGCGCGACGGCAAGATCGTGGGCAACTTCACGATGCGTCCGCTGCTGAAGCGCATGCCGGCCAAGGACGCCGAACGCTATCGCGCGATGCTCGCCGATCCTTGATCGCGGCGTAGCCGGTCAACCGACGAGCGGCAGCCGCACCGGCTCGCCGGTCGCCACCGCGCGCTCGATCGCGAGCGTGGTCTCGAGATTGACGCGCGCTTGCTCGGGCGTCGTGTGCACGGTCGGCTGCCCGGTCACCAGTGAATCGAGCCAGGAACGGGTCTCATTGCCGAGCGGTCCCCAGAAATCGCCGACCGCCCAGTCGCCCGCGGTGTTGCTGCCGAGAAACGCCATGTTGATCTGGTGGTCGGGCACATAGGCGTGCGGGATGCCGCGGTCCGAATAGAGCAGGTGATCCATGTGGTCGTCGTCGATGATCATGGTGCCTTCGGCGCCGAGCAGCTCGACGCGGTCGGACTGGCCGAGCGTGGGATAGCCCGCCGGCAGCGCATAGCTCACGCCGAAATTGATCACCGCGCCGTCGGCGAACGTGACGATCGCCCAGGTCACGTCGTGCGCGCCGTAGCCGGCCGCGCGGAAAATCCCGGTCTGCCCGCGCGCCACCACCTCGACCGGACGGTTGCCCTCCAGGAACCAGCACATCAGGTCGACGTAGTAGGTCAGCACGTCGACCACCGGCGTCGCGTGCGGATCGCGCTTGAGGATGGCGAACGCCTGGGCGCGCGAGTTGTAGACGCGCGCGAGGCCGCCGACCACGCGTCCGAGCCGGCCCTGCAGCATCTGCTCCTTGGCGCGCAGGAAGCATTCCTTGAACCGCCGGCTATAGCCGATGCGCAGATGCCCGCCGGTCTCCTTTAGCGTCGCCAGGATCGCGTCGGCGTCGGCAAGCGACATCGCGATCGGCTTCTCCACCAGCACCGGCTTGCCGAGCTCGAGCGCGCGCCGCACCGGCGCGGCGTGCTCGCCCTCCGGCGTCGACACGAACACCGCGTTCACGTCTGGATGCGCGATGATGTCGTCGTTGTCGCCGGAATGGACCTGGGCGCCGGTTTGCTCGGCGAGCGCGCGCGCACACGCCGGGTCGCGGTCCGCGATCGCCAGGAAGCGCACCGCCGGATGTTTGGCCGCGAGCCGCGCGCGCAGCGTTCCGATGCGGCCGGCGCCGACGACCGCGATGCCGAGCTCGGCCTGGTTGCTGCGCCCGGCGGCCATCGTCGGTGGGCTTAGCCGCGCGCGCGCAACAGGGCCCGCAGCGTCTCGATCGTCGACGTGTCGGCGACGCCGTCGATCCGCGCCGGCCGAAAATGGCGCTGGAAGGCGGTGATCACATCGTGGGTCATGCCGTCGAGATAGCCGGTCGGCTCGATGCCGTAGCCGTAGCGCGCGAGCAGTTCCTGCAGCTCGCGGATCGCAGGACTGCTTTCACCCAGCACATGGATCTCATTGTCCTTGTTGATCGGCGCGGGGTTGACCCACAGCCCGATCCCGGAATCGTGCAGGACCTTCCAGGGGAATTTCTCGCCCGGGTCCTTTTTGCGCGTGGGCGCGATGTCGGAATGGGCGAGCACCCGGTCGGCCGGAATGCGGTGGCGCGTGAAGATGCTGCGGCAGAGCGCCGTCACCGCCGCGATCTGGCGGCGCGGAAATTCGGGATAGCCCTGATCGTGTCCCGGATTGGCGATCTCGATGCCGATCGAGCACGAATTGACATCGGTCTCGCCCGCCCAGGACGATTGTCCGGCATGCCACGCGCGCCGCGACTCCGGTACGCACTGGATCACACGGCCATCTTCCATCACCACGTAGTGGGAGGAGACCTCGCTCATCGGTGCGCACAGGTGCTGGACCGCGGCTTCCGCGTCGGACATGCCGGTGTAGTGCAGCACCACCATGTCCGGCTTCATGCCGGCCTTGCGCTCGCCGTGGTTCGGCGACGCTCGTACTTCTGCGACCACGCAGGAATCGGGACGAAATTCGGACACGAACAGGACCATACGCGTACCACCCGTTTCTAACGATGCCGGTCTGGGACGGTACGCAAGACGAATTAACAACGTCACAGCGGGGGCTTTCGGCAATTTGCGCCGAAAAGCGCCTTGGAGACAAGCCGCCGGCATCCTGCGAACCACAGTTGCGGTAAATTTGGTGCGGCTGTGGTAACGGCGCCTCACTCAGGTTGTGGCCGAAAGCCACCGACGGCGCTTGGTTAACGAGAGGCACGAAGGCGGCCCGGACTGGCCTCGGGCCGATCCGGACCGCCTCCCAAGGGAAGGGCCTGCACCCGTCCCACTACTCGGAAACGCTACAACTCCGACAGTTACTCACCCCGCGCCCTAGCGCTGGCTGGGCGGCGTCATCGGCGCGCGATCACGCGACGGCGCCTGGCCCGTGGTCGGTGTCGGGGCCTTGTACGGCTGGAATTCGGCCGCGTTCTTCAACTCGTCCTTGGTCATCGACAGCTTGAGCTTCATGTTCTCGCGGTCGTTGGCCGGCTGCAGCTGGAACGACGCCGGCGCCAGCGCCACGTCCTTCGCGCCGATGCCGAGGAAGCCGCCGACGCCGATGACGTAGGCAAGCACCTTGCCTTCCTTGTCGAACAGGATGTCGCTGACGTCGCCGATCTTCTCGTCGTTGCTGCCGATCACGTTGGTGCCCTTGAACTTGGTCGCGAGCATCTGATCGGCCGTCTGCTGCGTAACGACCTGGGCCTTGCCGGCCGCCGCAGCCGACGGCGACGGCTGCACCTTCGGCTGTTCAGGCATCTGCGCGAAGGCAGAGCCCGCAAGCAGCGTAAGCGCCGCGGTCGTCATCATGAGTTTCCTGAGCATTTCGTTTCTCCACACGAGTTTCTGAAATTGAACACGGGGAAAGCGCTGTCCTCTGCGGGGCCAGCGTCCTGTGTTGCGTCAACTCGCGAATCTCGGCGGTGTTCCGCCAATTTTTCGGCGCAAACGCGCAAAGGTGTACGGAACTTTCACCGTTCCATCGTAAATCGAATGTGCGTGCGTGCGCGAACGCGAGACAGTGCATCGCACGCAACATTGTCGCCAACAGCAGCGCGAAGAACGAGTCGTTGTCGACGCCGGTCGCTTGCGCGAATGTCATTCGACTCGGAGTGGCGTCGGGTGAAGCGACGCGTCACGATGCGCATGCCGACGCAGAACGCCTCGCTGATGTGGAGGTCTCGGCCGACCTTGGCGAACTGCACACGCGTGCGGCGCACTGCCGCGCCGCCCGGATCCCCAGGTCCCCCGGCCCCCGTCGTCCTCAACGATTCCTTAAGCCTGCGCACCGTTAATGAGCCGTTGCAGGGTGGCCGGCTGGGCGGTCGCCGCGTGGCCCAGTTGGGGGCTGTTCCATTGACGCCCAAATAGTCCCATGATAACCCATGTTATCCCATACGCGGGTACGGTGCTTGAGCCCTCCCGCCATGGGCCGGCGTGCGCCGGCGCGGACATCTGCGCGGCGCCTGCCGAGGCGAAGCCGGAGCAACCGGCCGGGCTGATGGGGCGTCATGGACCGGTTTGTGTCGCATTACATGCTGCGGCTCGACGCGAAGGGGCGGGTGTCGATCCCGGCGCCATTCCGCGCGGTGCTGACGCGCGACGGCTTCGAGGGCCTTTATTGCTACCCGACGCTGGACCGGCCGGCGCTCGATGCCGGCGGCAATGCGCTGCTGGCGGAAATCGAAGCGCTGATCGCGCGCTTCGCGCCCTATTCGGAGCAGCGCGAGCAATTTGCGGCGGCGCTCTACGGGACGAGCGAAGTTTTGAAGATGGATGGCGAGGGGAGGGTGATGCTCACCGAGCCGCTGAAGTCGCATGCCGGGATCGCCGACGCGGTCGCGTTCGCCGGCCTCGGCCACAAGTTTCAGATCTGGGAGCCCGGCCGTTTCCGCTCGGAACTCGCGGAGGCCACCGAGAAGATCCGCGCGCTCAAGAAGCAGCTTGGCTCCCGGGTAGCGGCGGAGGGTCCGCACGGAGCACGGGAATGATGGCGGGCAGCGGCAGCGGTTCTGCTGTCGCTGGCGGACTGGCCCGTCACATTCCCGTGCTCGTCCGCCGCGTCGTCGAATTTCTGGCGGTGCGCGACGGCGGCGTCTATGTCGACGCGACCTTCGGCGCCGGGGGCTACACCCGAGCCATGCTCGCCGCCGCGAACTGCAATGTGATCGGCATCGACCGCGACCAGAGCGCGGTCGCGCGCGGCGCCGGCCTGGTTGAAACGAGCGGCGGGCGGCTCACGCTGGTCGAAGACCGCTTCTCCAATCTCGCCAGCGTCGTGCGCGGCCTGAGCCACGACGCGGTCGACGGCATCGTGTTCGATCTCGGCGTCTCCTCGATGCAACTCGACGAGGCCGAGCGCGGCTTCTCGTTCCACCTCGATGGCCCGCTCGACATGCGTATGGGCGGTGCCGGTCCGAGCGCCGCCGACGTGGTGGCGCGCGCCTCCGAGCGCGATCTCGCAGCCATCATCGCAACGCTGGGCGAAGAGCGCCATGCCCGCGCCGTCGCCCGCGCGATCGTGCGCGAGCGCGGCGCTGCGCCGATATCCACCACCCGTGCGCTCGCCGAGATCGTCGGCCGGGTGGTGCATGCACGGCCCGGCGCCATCCATCCGGCGACACGCACCTTCCAGGCGTTGCGGCTGTTCGTGAACGAGGAGCTGCACGAGCTCGCGGAAGCGCTCGCCGCCGCCGAGTCCGTGCTTAAGCCAGGCGGCCGCCTGGTCGTGATCGCCTTCCATTCGCTCGAAGACCGCATCGCCAAGAGCTTCCTCGCCTCCCGCGGCCGGCGCAGCGCAGGCTCGCGCCACATGCCCGAGGCCAAGCATCCGGCGCCGAGCTTTCGCATCCTCACCGGCCGGCCGGTCATGCCCGACGAAACCGAGATCGCCGCCAATCCGCGCGCGCGCTCGGCCAAGCTGCGCGCCGCCGAGCGCACCGACGCACCGGCCGGCACCGATGCCGGCGACCTGCTGCCGCGATTGCCCGCCCTCGCCGACGTCGTCAGTGGGAGGCGCCGATGATGCGGCTCCTCAACATGTGCGTGATCGCGGCGCTCGTTGCCGCCGCCGCCTATGTCTACAAGGTCAAGTTCGAATCCACCCGCCAGGCGGAGCGGCTTGCCAATATCCGGACAGAGATCCGGCGCGAGCACGACCTCATCGCGGCGCTGCGCGCCGAGTGGTCGCGGCTCGACAGCCCGGCCCGCATCCAGGATCTCGCCAAGCGTCATCTCGCGTTGAAGCCGATCGAGCCGCGCCAGTTCGACCGGTTCGACACGTTGCCGGAGCGCCCGCCCGACCTGGTGCCGCCCGACGCCTACGACCCGATCGGCATCCTGATCGACAAGCCCGAGATCGCCGAGGTGCCGCCGGCGACCGTTCCGGCGCGCAAAGGCACGACGGCGAGCGTCCCCAAACGGACGACGCCGAGCGTCCCCAAAGGCACGACGGCCAACGCCTCGGTGCCCAAGGGCACGACCGCCAGCGTCCCGCAGCCCAACAGTAGTTCGATGAGTAAGAGGTAGCGCCATGCATGCAGCGGCCGCACCCGCGCGTCAGATGCCGGCTGAATCCTGGAGCAGCCGGCTCATGCGCACGCTGCTCTACGGGCGCAACGTCGACCGCGCCGCCAAGGCGCGGGCGCGGCTCGGGCTCGCCGTCCTGGTGTTCGCGGTCGGCTATTCGGTCATCGCCGGACGTCTCGTGCTGTTCGCGGCCGTGCCCGACAGTCACCTGGTGCGCCGCTCGAGCGCCGCCGACGCGGTCGCGACCGCGCGACCCGACATCCTCGACCGCAACGGTGAGATCCTGGCAACCGACGTGCGCGCACCCTCGCTGTTCGGCGAGCCGCATCGGATCATCGACGTCGACGAGGCGGTCGAGCTCCTCACCGCAGTCATGCCCGATCTCGACGTGGCGGAGCTGCGCGAACGGCTCTCCTCCAGGCGCCGCTTCGTCTGGCTCAAGCGCGAGATCACGCCGCAGCAGCGGGCGGCGATCCACCGCCTCGGGCTTCCCGGCATCGGCTTCATGTCCGAGAACAAGCGAGTCTACCCGAACGGCGTCGGCGCCGCTCATGTGATTGGTCACGTCAACATCGACAACCAGGGCATTGCCGGTATTGAGAAATGGCTCGACCGCAGCGGCCTGGCCGACCTGCACCTGGCGGGCCTGGCCACCGACCGGCTGCAGAAACCGGTCGAGCTGTCCGTCGACCTGCGGGTGCAGCACGCGATGCGCGACGAGCTGGTCAAGGCGCGCGACAAGTTCAAGGCCAAGGCCGCCGCCGGGCTGGTGATCGATCCGCGCAGCGGCGAGGTCATTTCGATGGTCTCGGTGCCCGACTACGATGCCAACAATCCGCGCGAGGCGCTCGATCCGACCCGCATCAACCGCCTGACCACCGGCGTGTTCGAGATGGGCTCGACCTTCAAGGCGCTCACGCTCGGCATGGCGCTCGATTCCGGGAAGATCAGCCTGCGGGATTCGTTCGACGCGCGCTCGGCACTGCAATACGGCAAGCACACGATTCATGATTTCCATCCGCAGAACCGCGTGCTCACGGTGCCGGAAATCTTCACCTATTCCTCCAACATTGGCACCGCGCGCATGGCGCTCAAGCTCGGCGTCGAGCACCACAAGGCGTTCCTGCGCAAGATGGGCCAGCTCGACCGCCTGCGAACCGAGCTGCCGGAAAGCGCCGAGCCGCTGGTGCCGCGACGCTGGGGCGAGTTGAACACGGTGACCATCGCGTTCGGCCACGGCCTCTCGGTCGCGCCGCTGCAGGCCATGATGGGGCTCGGCGCGCTGATGAACGGCGGCTATCTGATCCCGCCGACCTTCCGCAAGCGCACCGAGCAGGAGGCGATGGCGCTCGCCACCCGCGTGGTCAAACCGGAGACCAGCGAGAAGATGCGCTACCTGATGCGCCTCAACGTCGAGAAGGGCACCGCCAGCAAGGCCGAGGTGCCGGGCTACTACGTCGGCGGCAAGACCGGCACCGCCGAGAAGGTGGTGGCCGGGCGCTACTCCAAGACCAAGGTGCTGACCAGCTTCACCGCCGTGCTCCCGGCCGATCAGCCGCGCTACATCGTATTGATCATACTCGACGAGCCGCAGCCGACCCCGGAGACCCATGGCTACGCGACCTCGGGCTGGAATGCGGTGCCGGTCGGCGGTGCGGTGATCGCGCGTATCGCGCCGTTGCTGGGGCTCCAGCCGCGGTTCGAATTGCCCGCGTCCGACAAGCTGATCCTGGCGAGCGTGAAGGAAAGTCGCTAAACCGGCGACTCATGAAGCTCAAGGATCTGCTCACGGTCGATGCCCTCAGCGACGCGCGCTTCGACGCGCTCGACGTGGGCGGCATCACGGCCGACAGCCGCACCGTCAAGCCGGGCGACCTGTTCGTGGCGATCGCGGGTTCCAAGGACGATGGCCTGCGTTTCGTGGCGCCTGCGATTGCGGCCGGCGCCACCGCCATCATGGCGGAGCGGGTCCCTTCCGCGCCGCTGCCCGACGGCGTCGCCTTCGTGCGGGTCGGCGATACCCGCCGGGCGCTCGCGCTCGCCGCCTCACGCTTTTTCCCGGACCAGCCCGAGACCATCGCGGCGGTGACCGGCACCAGCGGCAAGACGTCGGTCGCCGCCTTCACGCGCCAGATCTGGACCACCACCGGCGAGGCGGCCGCCAGCATCGGGACCGTCGGGCTGGTCGCGCCCGGCCGCGAGATCTACGGCTCGCTCACCACGCCCGACCCGGTGGCGCTGCACCGCTCGCTCGATGAGCTCGCCAGCGAAGGGGTCACGCACCTGGCGATCGAGGCGTCCTCGCACGGCCTCGACCAGCGCCGCCTCGACGGCGTGCGCGTCGCGGCCGGCGGCTTCACCAACATCAGCCGCGACCACCTCGACTATCATCCGTCGCTTGAAGCCTATCTCGAGGCCAAGCTCCGCCTGTTCAAGGACCTGGTGCAGCCGCGTGGCGCTGCCGTCATCTATGCCGACCACGAGCACGCGGACGTCGCGGTCGCGACCGCGAAGCAGCGCCGGCTGCGGCTGCTCACCGTCGGCCGGCAGG
>Ga0137375_10005280_pt1 | contig 15344 bp, 18 predicted proteins | sample SagtaG_24_FD_104936 | JGI IMG/M metagenome (GOLD analysis project Ga0137375, IMG submission 104936) | Vadose zone soil microbial communities from Sagehorn Ranch, Mendocino, California, USA - Sage1_R_113_16 metaG | ecosystem: Environmental > Terrestrial > Soil > Vadose zone | place: USA...
GTCACGACGCGACCCGCTTGAAGGTGGCGACGTATCGTGTCCGCATGGCGGATGCCAAGATGATCCTGACGGCAGCGGACCGGGAAGTGACGATCACGAACCCACACAAGATCGTCTTCCCAAAGAACGGTCACACCAAGCTCGACCTTGTCAGCTACTACCTCGCACTGTCCGACGGCGCGCTGCGTGCCATTCGCGGTCGGCCAATGGTGCTCAAGCGCTTCGTGCACGGTGCCGAGGGTGAGGCGTTCTTCCAGAAGCGTGCACCCCAAACCGCCCCGGACTGGATCGAGACGGTGCAGCTCAGCTTTCCGTCCGGGCGGACCGCCCGTGAGGTAGTGGTCGGTGACGCGGCGCAGCTCGCATGGGTGGTGAACCTCGGCTGCATCGACCTGAACCCGCATCCCGTGCAGGCAGACGACCTCGATCATCCTGACGAGCTCAGGGTGGACCTCGATCCCATGCCCGGGATCGGCTGGTCCCAGATCCGCGACGTGGCCATGGTCGCCAAGGAGGCTCTCGATGACTTCGGGCTCGCGTCGTGGCCAAAAACATCCGGCTCGCGGGGTTTCCACATCTATTGCAGGATCGAGCCCCGCTGGTCGTTTACGGATGTCCGCCGCAGCGCTGTTGCGCTCGCACGCGAAATCGAACGCCGGGCACCGGGAATCGCCACCAGCAAGTGGTGGAAGGAAGAGCGCCACGGCGTGTTCGTCGATTACAACCAGAACGCAAAGGACCGCACCGTCGCCTCCGCCTACTCGGTCCGCCCAACTCGAGATGCTCGCGTGTCCGCGCCGTTGACCTGGACGGAGGTGCCCAGATGCGAGCCCGGCGCGTTCACGATCGACACCATGCCCGCGCGGTTCGCCGAGATCGGCGACCCCTGGGAGGGGATTGACATGTCCGTGGGGTCGCTGGAGCAATTGCTCGAACTGGCCGCCCGGGACGAAGCGGCGGGGCTTCCTGATGCGCCCTGGCCGCCCCACTACGAGAAACAGGCCGACGAGGCACCGCGGGTGGCCCCGTCAAGACGGCGTAACGAGTCCGGCGCTGGGCGTGGCAGCAGCGCCACCGGTGGCGGGGGCACTCGTGGCGCGGGTGTCACCCGTGGCAGCAACGCCACGACCGGCACGGGCGGCACAGGCCGCCGAAAAAGCAAGATGCCGCTTATCGAAATCGCCAGGGCGGCAACCAAGGCGGAGGCGATGGCAGGCCTCGAGCGCTGGAAGGCGCGGCACCCGGACGTGTGGCCGCTGCTTGGCCCGGCGGACGTGCTCGTCGACTCCATGCGCGGACGCAGCTCCACCTGGACCCGGGTCCGCCTCAACCTGCAAAATGTGCCGCAAGCCCAGCGCCCACCGCAGGAACGGCTCGAGGTGGATTACGACCCGTGGGCGAAGGGCACTCGGTAACCCCCCGCGCAAAACCCGCCCCCCCCACACTTGTGGGTGGAGTGCGCTCTACGGCACCTGCACGCCCGTGCCTGCCTGGTCGGCAAGCAGAGCTCGCGCGATCTCACGCACGGCGAACCGCCGCAGCTTGCCTGTCGCTGTCGTGGGGAGCGACTCGACAAACAAGACGGTGCGAGGCCGCTTGAATGCGGCCAGCCCTTCCCGGCAGAACCCGACGAGTTCCGGAGCGGTGGTGCCGGGCGTTCCCGGTGCGCGGACAACACAGGCGACCGGCAGCTCAAGGCCCTCGGCGTCGGACAGCCCGACCACTGCCGCCTGGGCGACACCAGGATGTTCAAGCAACCGCCCTTCCACCTCGGAAGGTGATACCCAGATGCCACCTGCCTTGATCATGTCAGTGGTCCTGCCCAGGCAGGTGTAGAAGCCGTCGGGCGACCGCTCGTACACGTCGCCGGTCCGCAGCCATTCGCCCTGGAACACCTTGCGGGTGACCTCCGTACGGCACCAGTACCCGAGCGCGGCTGATGGCGCCTTCAGGTACAGATCGCCCGGCGCGCCGTCGGGCACCTCCCGACCCTCCTCGTCCCGGATGGCCGCCTCGTAGCCGGTCACCGGCGTGCCCGAGGTGCCTGGCTGGACGAGTCCGGCGCGGTTCGAGATGAAGATATGCAACGCCTCAGTTGAGCCGATACCGTCAAGGATCTCCACACCGAACTGATCGCGAAAACGCCGGTAGATGCCAGCGGGCAGGGTCTCGCCGGCCGACACCGCGAGCCGAACAGGACCCGAAGGCGGCGCAAAAGTACCGGGCGGCAGCTGCGCGGCGAGCAGCGCCGAGTAGAACGAGGGCACCGCGAACAGCAGCGTGGGCCGGTATTCGCTGACCCGCTCGGCCACAAGCTGAGGGGTTGGCCGCGCGGGATCCAGGATCGTGGTCGCCCCGGCCGCGAGGGGGAAGAACGCCGAGTTGCCGAGCCCGTAGGCGAAAAACAGCTTGGCGACCGAGTAACAGCGGTCATTGGCAGTAATGTCGAGCACGTCGCGCGGATAGGCTTGCGCGACGTAACGGATATTGGCGTGCCGGTGAATGGCTCCCTTGGCCTGGCCGGTCGTGCCCGAGGTGTACAGCCAAAGCGCGGGCGAGTCCGCCCAGGTCGGGTACGGCGAATGGTCTCCATAACGGCTGCCGCTGGCCGTCATCTCGGCCAGCCGTGTGACGCGGATCCGTGGCGGGAACGTGGGTGGCTCGCCGCCCGACGGCACATTGGGCAGGCCAGCTGGAACATCCCCGAGCACTACGTCGCGCACCTCGGGCGCCGCGGCAGCGGCTTGCGCCGACGCAGCGGCGAACTCGCCGGATACAAAGAAGATGCGGGCACGCGCGTCGTGCAGCAATTCCGCGAGTTCGCCGCCCGTCAGCATGGTGTTAACCGGGACAGCGACCGCGCCGATCCGCATGACCGCCAGAATCATCGCGAGCAGGTCTGGGCTGTCGGACGCGACCATGACCACCCGTTCCTCGGGCCTGACCCCGAGCTCGCGCAGCCCAGCGGCGACATGCCGCACCCGAGCCGCCAGCCCGGCGTAGGTCAAGGTGCCTGCCGGGCCGGTGACCGCGATCCGCTCGCCGCGGCCCTCCGAGACGTGCCGGTCGACCAAGTAGGTACTCGCGTTAAGCGGGTCGGGCATCGGGCCTCCCTGAAGTTATCCCCAGAATCCCATCCACCCCTTTCATACCTCTTGACAACCCGCCAAAATTGGCAGTAGGGCAACGCCCCCAATGGGAGGGCGGGCCTTGGAGGGCGGGCCTTGGAGGGCGGGCCTTGGAGGAGGCTCACGGCTCAGCGGGTGGCCCTCGCAGGCGTGGCGACCGCTTACCTGATGATCACCACCGGGCACGCGGCGTGGTGGGCGACCTTCCTGCTCACCGAGCCCAGCATAATTTCCTCAAACCCGCCGCCGCGGGTGCCGACCACCAGCAGGTCAGCATCCTTGGATTCGTTGATAAGCACCTCCGCGGGAACACCGCTGACCGCCTTCACCAGCACTGCTGGCGGCTTCGGGCCGTTGAGCTGTGCGGCTACCTTGTCCGCTGCCTGCTGCGCCGCCTCTCCAGCCCGCTGCCGGGCTGGCTCATCCTGCGGGTAGTGGAGATCGGCGAGGCCCCAATGGTCCTTCGCGATCTGGAACACCGTGACGACTGTCAACGGTGCATTACGCAAGCCGGCCTCGTACATGGCCCACTCGAGCGCACGATGTGCATGGTCGGAGCCATCGACACCGACAACAATTCTAGACATGACATGCTCCTTTGATATGTTGCCATTTGAAACGCTAGGCTCACTCGGCGGTACCACCAGGGCCGCAGCTCCCACGCTGGAAGGACGTCCGACCCGCCAACGTGGGACAATGGTCCGTAATATGTCTTAGAGCCTGTTTGAGAACCCGGTTCGCTGTGCTCGTCTGCGCGCCTGCGGCACGACGTAGAGCGGGTCATCCGCGCCCGGCTGGCCAGGCCGCAGCCCGAAGGCGTGCCTGGAAGGCACGTCGAGGGCGGCAACGCTGCCGGCTGGGATGCGGGACCCTGTTTGCCGTGCGCGCCTCCGGCGCGACGCGAGCCGGATCGGGGCTCTCAAACTGGCTCTTAGGCTCAAGGGGCCATTGATGGTTAGGCTGATCCCGTGGCTAGCGCAGCGGAACACAAGGGCAAGATCCGCGTATTCCTGCTTGACGACCACGAGGTCGTCCGGCGGGGCGTCCGGGATTTGTTGGAAACAGAGGCCGATATCACCGTGATCGGTGAGGCCGGAACCGCCGCGTCCGCGCTGGCGCGCATCCCGGCGTTGCAGCCCGATGTGGCGGTTCTCGACGTGCGACTGCCGGACGGCGACGGCGTTACCGTCTGCCGTGAGATTCGCTCACGCATGCCCGAAGTGGCCTGCCTGATGCTTACGTCCTTCACCGACGACGACGCCCTGTTCGACGCGATCATGGCCGGCGCCGCAGGGTATGTGCTGAAGCAGATCCGCGGCACCGACCTAGTCGGCGCCGTGCGCACGGTTGCGTCCGGCCAGTCCATGCTCGATCCTCGTGCGGCCAGCCAGGTCATGGAGAGGCTCCGCAGCCACGCACAGCATCCCGATCCGCTCGCCGGGCTGTCCGGGCAGGAACGGCGGATTCTCGAGCTGATCGGCGAAGGCTTGACCAACCGCCAGATCGGTGAGCGCATGTTCCTCGCCGAGAAGACCGTCAAGAACTACGTATCTTCTCTGTTCGCCAAGCTGGGTATGCAGCGGCGCACCCAAGCCGCCGCTTATGCGGCGAGGTTGCGCGAACAGCCCGGCGCTGCCGAGACGGAGTAACGGCCGCGACCCCAGGATCCCCCCGCGGACCCGCTCATCGTGCGCGCATCTGGTCGTCCGCGGAGATCGACATATCCGGCAGCGGCACCCGCCATTCGAGCTCAGTGCCTCCGCCGGCGGTCGGCTCGACCTGCATTGCGCCGCCGAACTGCTGTGCACGTTCGGACAGGTTACGCAGACCGCTCCGTCGAACGCTTCCGCCGATCCCGACACCATCGTCACGCACGCGCAGCACAACGTGCCCCCCAGCACCGTTGCCGCCGCTCGCTTCGATAGTCACGTCGACCCGGCCGGCCTTGGCATGTCGGGCAGCGTTCGACAGCGCCTCACGCAACGCGTTGAGCAGTTGCTCGGCAAGTTCGCGGGTGATCACATCGTCCAGCGGCCCGGAGAGCCGCAGCGACGGGGCGAAGCCGAGCGGCCCGGACATTTCGTCGGCCACCGCCAGAATCCGGGCCCGGGTGCTGGGTGGCTTGTCAGACGTGCGCGCCTGGAGGGCAAAGATGGTGGCTCGGATGTCCTTGATGGTCTCATCCATCGCATCCACCGCTGTGCGCAACCGGGTAGCGACCTCTGGCCTGGCGATCAATGGCATCGCGCCCTCCAGCGACATCCCGGTCGCATAGAGCCGCTGAATTACCAGGTCGTGCAGATCGCGAGCTATCCGGTCCCGATCTTCGAACACCGATAGCCGCTCGGACTCCTTGCGGTGCTCGGCAAGCTCCACGGCCACCGCCGCCTGCGCGGCGAACGTGGCCACCATCTCCGCTGCCGCTGGGGCAAAGGGCTGCCGTCCAGGTGCACGGCCCGCGGTCAGCACGCCGCGCACGTTTCCCGCGGTGCCAAGCGGGACGACAACGGCGGGGCCGAGATTCAGCTCCTCGCGCGCCTCGCGCGCAGTCCGGTTGTCACGGCCGAAATCGGCCAGGCTCACCGGCTCCCCCGTCGCCATCACGTGGCCGGACAGCGATTCTTCCCGCGGCAGGACCAAGCCAATCGCTCCATCGGCGCCGTCACCCGTCGCGTACTCGATCACGAGGGCGCGCCCATCCCTTTCTGGCAAGGCGAGCACGACGAGATCCGCGCCGGACAGTTCGCGGGCCAGCTCGGCGATCAGGCTGAGCACCTCGTCCGGCTCGGTGCCCGACAGCAGCCGCGAGGTCACCTCACCGCTGGCGCGTAGCCAACGCTGCTGACGCCGTGCCTCGTCGTACAGCCGCGCGTTTTCCACCGCCACACCCGCCGCCGCGGCGAGTGCGATAAGAACGGCCTCGTCGTCCTCGTCGAACTCACCGCCGCCCTTTTTCTCTGTGAGGTAGATGTTGCCGAAGACGTCGTCCCTGACCCGGATGGGAGCGCCCAGGAAGCTGCGCATCGGCGGATGGCCAGGCGGGAAACCGTACGAGGCCTGATGCTTCGATATATCGGCGAGCCGCAGGGGCCGCGGCTCGCGGATGAGGAGCCCGAGAAGCCCTCGCCCCTCCGGCCAGTGGTGGATAGCGGCGATCTCCGCCTCGCCGACGCCCACGGGGACGAATTCGATTAGCTCCTGGTCCTCACCGATCACGCCGAGCGCACCATACCGCGCATCCACAAGGTTGACCGCCGCCTCGACGATCTTCTGGAGCACCATTTCCACGTCAAGGTGCCCCCCTACCGCGACGACCGCCTCAAGTAGGCCATGCATTCGGTCACGCGCCGCGAGGACCGCCTGCAGACGTATTTGCACCTCGGCGAGCAGGTCATCGAGGCGCAAATGCGGCAGCACTGGATGGGTGTCCGTAGGATCCACCGGCCGCTCCTCCATCACCACAGCCACCCCGAACCCATCGCGGTGCCGTGATCCTCACGGTAACCCGTAACCGACCGTAACGCATCAAGGCGCCACGATGTTGGCCCGGTGCCTCCCGCTGCCCAAGGTGCGGCGTGGCCTGGTGCCTGATCTCGCCATTTTCGTGACGCCCAATATCCTCCATTACCGGGACTAATGCCCCTAGCCGTGGTTGGCCGTGCTGGAAATCCTGCGGGCATGACGGCACGAACGGCAGGAAGTAGCCAACCAGCCGCCCGGTCGGCGGCACCGACCCGGGAGATGGTTCGGCGCTTCGTCGAGTCTGCCGTGGCGGCGCCTTCTATGCACAACACCCAGCCGTGGCGGTTCCGCTACCACGAAGAAGATCAAACGATCGGGGTCTACGCTGATCCGTCACGGATGCTGCGCCATGCCGATCCGGAAGGCCGCACTGTGCATATCGCATGCGGAGCCGCCCTGTTCAACCTGCGTCTAGCCGTGGCCGCCTCGGCCAGGGAACCCATTGTGCGGCTGCTTCCGCGCCCGCATGAGCCGTTGCTTCTCGCCACCGTCAGGGTGGCGGGGAGGTATCGCGCGCGGGAGGGCGAGCACGAGCTGTACACCATGATCGGCAAGCGGCACACAAACCGCTATCCGTTTAGCGACCGGCAGGTGCCAGCGGATATTCTCGGCGAACTCGCGGAAGCAGCGAGGGTCGAAGGTGCGACACTGCACGTCCTCGGCGCCGCAGCCACCCAGCGGGTGCTCGAACTCACCGCTAAAGCGGATCTTGCGCAGCGGCGGGATCCCGCATACCGGTCCGAGCTCGCAGCGTGGGTCGGCGGCCAGCGAGACCGCGACGGGATACCGGACACCGCGTGCGGCCCGCGAGTCGCCGACGGCTCACTCCCGCTGCGCGACTTCACCCTCGGCCGCTCCCCGGGACTGGTACGGTATGCCCGGTTTGAGGGATCGCCGCAGCTGACGGTGCTTTCCACCCGCTTCGGCGACCGCGCCGACTGGCTGCGTGCCGGGCAAGCCCTGCAGCGTGTGCTGCTGCTCGCCACCGCTCGGGGGCTCGCTGTTGGGGCGCTGACCCAAGCACTGGAGACCGCCGACGCGTGGCTGGTCAGAGATCCCGCTTCCGATATCGAGCATCCGCAGATGGTGCTGCGGCTCGGCTACAGCAGGGCCGCGCAGGCCAGCCCACGTCGCCCAGTCTCGGAGGTCGCCCCCGAGCTAAAGGCCGATGGCGCGTGACGGAGGTCTGCCATTCTGCGTTCGCTGACCCGCGGTGCCATGACGGAGGTGATCGAAATGCTCGGACCCGGTGTGGTTGTCGGCTTCGACGGCTCGGCTGCCAGCTCGCGGGCGGTGGAGTGGGCCGTCCGTGAAGCAAGGATCCGCGGTGTACCCCTCACCGTCTGCCACGCGTGGGAGGTACCTGTCCACCCGGTGACGCCGACCGAAGTAGAGCCCGCCAGAAATTCCGCCAAGCGCATTCTGGCGCGCGGCGTGGCGGTGGCGGGCTGCCAGGGTCCCGGCATCCCGATCGCGAGCCGACTGCTCGCCGGACCTGCTGCTCCCGCGCTGGTCTATGCCGCCGAGGGCGCCGAGTTGCTCGTCGTAGGAGCCCGCGGCGCGGGCAGCTGCGCGTGGCTGGGGCTCGGCTCGGTGAGCTCGCAGCTGACCATGCACGCCAAGTGCCCGGTCGAGGTGGTGCGGGGCGACGGGAGCTGGCGCGGCCACGGCATTGTGGTTGGCGTGGACGGCTCGGCGTGGTCAGAAAGCGCGGTTGGCTTCGCGTTCGAGGAGGCGTCCCTGCACGGCATGCCGCTGACGGTGGTGACGAGCTGGTGGGAACCCCTGGCGTCCGTGGCGTCAACGATGCACACCAGCACCGAGATGGCCAACTTTCTGGACATCACGCAGATGCGCCGTGGCGCCGAGGTGCGCACTGAACTTGTCACGAGCCGGTGGCGGGAAAAGTATCCAGACGTGACGTTCACTTCGTCCCTCGCCACCGAACCGCCTCGCACAGCTCTGCTCGCGGCCGCCGAGCGTGCTGCCCTCCTCGTCGTCGGCGCTCGGGGACTTGGCGGGTTTCCCGGCATGCTGCTTGGCTCCGTGGGCCAGGCGATGGTCGATCACGCACCGTGTCCCGTCGCTGTAATCCGCTCCGAGTAGCCTACGGATGTGACGCACAAGGAAGAGCGCACGCTGTCAATTGGGGCGCTGTCACGGGTCGAGGGCGAAGGTGCGCGGCTGCTGGTACGCCTCGATGATCCGCAGCGACTCTTCCATCGCGTAAACGATCTCGACCGCGCGCACGATCACACTGCGGAACGGATTGTCCGAGGTGGGTCCGAGCCCGCCGCCCGCGCCGCCTGGCTGGCCAGCGGAGACAACTTGCCCGAATTGAGTGAGTAGCCTGCCTGTGGCCCGGTCAGGTAGGCAAGCCGCGATGACAACGTCGGACCAGCAGTGATTCAGCGGCTAAACGGGCAGCTGCCCGGCGGCGTTGAACTGGTGATGAGCGATGGTAATCCGGCCAGGCTCATCGAGGCGTGGTCGAATGCTTCGCTCGCGATCGTCGTGGATGCCGTGCGGGCGGACCCGCCGCAACCGGGGCGGCACCACCGATTTGTGCTTGACGGGACACCGGGTGCTGGGGCCGGCTGCTGGGGCTTGGTGCTGGGGCAGGGTTAGGCGAGCAATGGGGCCGGGTGCTGCGGCTCGAGAATCTCGGCAGCGACCGGGCCAAGCAGGTCTCCTAGAATCTGATGCGAGTGAAGCAGCAGGTCGTCCACTGTGATCATGCCGACGACCTCTCCTTCCTCGACTACGGGCAGCCGACGGATCGCGTATTTCCGGAAAATACCGACGATCAGCTCGAGATCATCACAGGGCCCGATGGTAATTGGCGGGGCTGACATAACCTGCCCTACCGGCGTCGTCCCCGGCAGCCCCCGCGCGAGCACCCGCAGAGTTAGATCGCGGTCGGTCACGATTCCGGCGACGCGCAGGCCGTCGGTAATGATCAGGCACCCAACGCCCGAGTAGTCAAGGTGCTGTGCGGCTTCACGCACCGGGGTCATCGCGGGAACGACGACCGTCGGTGTCGACATCACATCTCGTACCTGCATGACGCCCTCCGCAGTCGTCTCGTCCTGCTCGATGTTGCGCCTAGTGGCGGTACCCGGTGCCACGGCATTACGGCCTCTCCATGGGGGACCTTGGACCCGTGGGACGCTTCCGAGCCCTGGCCCTGGCAGTGACTGGCGGGGTGGGTGAAGCGGCAGCGCCCTGTGCGACGGCCTTGGCCTGCAAGATGGGCCTTTTGACTCTGGGCGCGCGGATCAGCTGCGCCCACGGTGAGACGAGGTGATACGGGAAAGGAGCTTTGGGCAATGCACAAGACCCTGGCGCGGGACGTGATGAGCACCGATGTTCCGGTGACCCACCCCGCGGCGCCGTTCAAGCACCTCGTCGCTCTGCTCAGGAACAGGCAAACGGATGCGGTCGTGGTGATCGATCAGGCGCGCAGACCCTTGGGCATCGTTACTGCCGCGGACCTGATCATCAAGGAAACGGACCCGCAAGGGTACGGCCCGCGGGCTCACGATCCCTACCGGGGTCGCGACCGCAAGAAGGCCACCGGCGCGGTAGCCGCCGAGGTGATGTCGGCACCGCCAATCACAGCTTTCCCACAGACCACGGTCATTGAGGCGGCGCAGGGTGATGCGGCGGCATGCAATTGCCCAGCTACCGGTTATCCAGCCGACGACCGGCGTCCTGGTCGGCCTCATCACACGGTCTGACACCCTGGATGCTTACCTGCGGCGTGACGACGAGATCCAGGAGGAAATCAGAAGAGAACTCCTCCGCGGCGAGTTCGCCTCAGCCGCACCGGACGTGACGGTCACCACCCAGGCCGGCGTTGTGACGCTGAACGGCCATGTTCAGCGGACCTCGGCGGTGCCACGTCTAGTCCAAGCGGTCCAGCAGGTGGAAGGCGTCGTCCGGGTTTCCGAGCACCTTAGCTGTGGCACTGACGACCGCTTCCCTGTGCCGCCGCTCAGCTAGTGAAGGCCGGAGGGACGCACCCGGGCACACCTCAAACAGGCTCCTAGTCCCCCGGATATGGGTTAATGTCCCTAACGGAGACCCCCTGCCCGGCGGACCGTGAACATTGAGGACTTCGCGGCCCAAGCGGGAGGGCACCTGGTGAAACAAAGCCTGCGGCTTGGCCGCGTAACGGGGATCCCGGTCGGGATGCATCCGACCCGTCATCGCCATCCTAGTGCTGATCACGGACATCCTCGTCGTGAGTATGCACGCGGACGGGGGTAACGATGATTGCCACGGAACCGGCCACCACGAGGTGGGCAAGGCTTGCCCGTCGGCTCGGGCTGGACCGCAACCCGCTTCGCCGTCGGATCGACCACGCTCACACCTGCATCATGGCCGGGTTGCTCGCGGCCTTCCTCATCGGTGCGCCACTCTCGGCAATCCTTGGCAGCCACCTGGAGCGCGCCGCGGGCCAGCGCGTATGGCAGGCACAGCAAACCTGGCAGCGGGTTCCCGCCGTCCTGCTGCAGAGCGCACAACCAGACCCCTACGTGGTCTATGGGTCAGCGCTGACCGCGTGGGTAAGAGCGCGGTGGACGGCACCGGGCGGCTCTGCTCATACGGGTGAGATTCCCGTCAGCGCAGACAAACCGGCAGGCAGCACCGTGCGGGTCTGGGTCGACAGCACTGGCCACGCGATGGGCACCCCGCTCAGCCGAGGTCAGATCAACAGCCGGGTGCTCGCGGCAGCGGTATTCGCGCCTCTCGGGATCGCGCTGTTGCTGCTCACCACGGCTGTGGTGGCGAGCGTCGTGCTCGAGCACCGAAGGCTACGCGAATGGGAGACGGCCTGGGTATCGATCGAACGGCAATGGAGCAGGCGCAGTTAGCCACAACCTGTTCGCGATCCGGTCGATGCAGGAACCGCGAGAGAGAAGGTGAGATCCATGAGCGCACTGGCGCGCATCCAGACCAGCGGATTGTTCCAAGGTCTGTTTGATTGGCTTGGCTCGCCGTTCTCCATGCTGCCGCCCTTCGTGGCACAGCCCATGCGGCTCGAACACTACGTCGGCGAGGGCCACTATGTGGTGCGCCGAGCTGCCAGGAATTGATCCGGCAACGCAGCTCGAGGTCACCCTCTCCAAGGGCATCCTGACAATCCACGCCGAACGGCACGATGAAACCGAGACGAGACACTGCTCTGAATTCCACTACGGCGTTTTCTCCCGCCACATTCAGCTGCCCCCGGGGGCCAACGAGGATGACATCAAGGCAACCTATGATAAAGGAATCCTGGAGATCACGATCGGGCTCAAGCAGAAGGCGAACGTGGCTGGCCGGCAGATTCCGGTAAGGGCCGCAAGCCACGCTTGACAAGCGAGCGCGGGACCCCCATCGCTAGCTCTGAACGGTGAGCTGGGGAAGATCGGCACCGGCCATTGCTGCGAGCATTTTGGCGCGAACCTCAGGCAGTTAGTGGCGGCAATTTCGGTGTGACGAAGGTCCTGCCAAACTAGGCCATGCGACCTTACTAGGCTCGGACGTCCAGCCTCCCAAGGTGGGCCGTTCAGCGTTCCTTAACAGGGAAAATGGACCCTTACACCCACGGCGCGAAATGGCGACACTGAGGGAAGTGAATAACAGACCATATCAAGATGGTCTGAACCGACATAGGAGGCGTACAATGCGCCGCACCACGTTCGACGCCCTGCTTACGGTGGCAGGGCTAGGCTTGGCGGTCGTCCTACTGATCGCCGGTGCCCTACTCACCTGGGGATACACATTCACCAATAACCAGGTGCACAACCAGCTCGTGGCGCAGAAGATCCACTTCCCGGCCAAGGGTAGCGAGTCATTGACCTCACTTCCGGCCCCCGACCGGGCCGCAGTGTCGGCCTACGCGGGCCAGCAGCTGGCGAATGGACAGCAGGCAGCGGTTTACGCGGATCACTTCATCGCGGTCCATTTGCAGAAGATTGCCGGCGGAAAGACCTACGCGGAGCTGTCGGCTCAGTCTCTGGCCCAGCCCAACAACACCAAGCTGGCCGACCAGGTGCAGACCATGTTCCGTGGCACCACTCTGCGGGGCCTGCTGCTCAACGCGTACGCCTTCTGGAAGATGGGGCAGATCGCGCTGATCGCGGCGATCGTTGCCTTCGCCGGGGCTACGCTGATGCTGATCCTCGCGGCCTTCGGTGTCGCCCACCTGCGCCGGACGCCCGCCTCGGCGGAGGCCTTCCCGGAGCTAGGCAAGCACGTAGAACCGCAAGCAGCCTGACCGCCCAGCACGAGACAGCCTGCATGGGCCCCACAACCCCCGCCGATGTCCGGTCGGCGGGGGTTGTGGGCTGAGTGTCACCCCATGATCCGCTACATCGGAGAGTTCTCAGTCAAATGTACTGAGAACTCTCCGATACAAGGGATCATGGCAATTCGCACCAGGCTCCAGCGGTCCGCCGACCGCAATCGGGCGAGAATTTGCTCACGCGCCTGGGTTTCAGAGCAGACCGGCGATCTTGGGGACGCCGTCCGGGGGGTAGCTCACTCGGTCACGCACATCAACCACACCCTCGACGTGCCTGACCGCCTCGATCAGGTGAGAAGCGACGGCATCGCGCTCGACCTGCCCCGTTATCGTCACAATGCCCGACGTCACGATGACATCGAACGCGTTGGGCTCAAGCGCGAACTCATCAACGAGGATCTTCTTGACCACCTCGTCGCGGATCTGGTCGTCGGGCCGGGCGAAAACGCTCAGCACATCGACACGGCTCACGATCCCTACCAGCCGGTCCATGTCGTCCACCACCGGCAGCCGCTTTACCCGGCGCTCATACATCAGCCTGGCCGCTTCGGCGACAGGCGCATCCCGGTTGATCGTCACGGCGGGCTTGCTCATGAGCTCACCGGCGGTCACACCAGCGGCCTTGACCTGCTCCCTGCGGCGCCGCCCGGCCCACGGCCGCACAGATGCTGCTGACGAACCCACCGGTGCCGCCTCCTTGAGCAGCAGATCGGCCTCGGACACCACACCGAGCACGTGGCCGGCCGAATCCACAACCGGGAACGCACTAACGCGGCGACGCCGCATGACGGTGACGATGTCCTTGTAGTCGGCGGTTTCATGTACAGCAACCACGGACCGGGTCATCACATCTTTAACAGTGCTGTTCATGGCGATCGCTCCTCCGTTGCCGCCATGTACAGCACATCAGCGCCCGATCTTCGCACGCATCGGGCAAACGGCTCGCGGCGCAGGGACGAATGTCACAACGGGCAACGGACCCTGCAGGACCGGGCGCACGCACCCGGCCAGCTTTTTGCTGAGCATTGCCTTAACGGCTGCCGCGCGGCGAACCCGCATCTGGCGTGCGGGCGGTCACGCCGCGGACCGCGGGCCGCCTAGTTCCGCCCGTGGCGTTCCTCGGACCCGTCCGGCTCGGAAACATCCCGTGTGGCCGCCGCGAACGCGGGTGCCGCCGCATTGAAGGTCGAGAAAACCCGCTTCACGCTCGCGTCGGTCATGCCCAGGCCGCGCAGCCGGGCAATCAGCGGGCCGGTATCAGTGGCCGCCTGGCCACCAAGAGAGCCGAACTAACCGTAGCAACCGCGGTCAAATGCGGGGCAGATCGCGCCACAGCCTGCCTGGGTCACTGGGCCGAGGCACGGCGTGCCATGCGCGACCATGATGCACACGGTGCCCCGCGCCTTGCACTAGTAGCAAACACTGTGCGCAGGTATCTGTGGTTTCCGGCCGGCCAGCTCGGCTCGTGCGTAACTGACGACAGGCCGTCCCGGCACAACAGAAGCGGTCCGAACTGGCAGTGGCCACACAGGCCGATACCACAGCGTATGTTGCGCTCCAGCGACAGCCTGATGTCGTGCGGCGCCATCCCCCGCGACATGAGCGCCTTGGCCGACAACCTCATCATCACCTCCGGCCCGCACACAAACGCCGTCGCGCGGGACGGATTGAAATCCGCACGCCCAATCAGTTGGCTCACGAACCCAACGTGGCCGTTCCATTCCCGCACCGGCTGATCGATAGTGGCCTGCACATCCACACCACGCCTGCGCCAGAGCGTCAGCTCGCTAGCGAAGATCAGATCAGCGGGTGACCGGGCACCGGCCAGCAGCACGATCCTGCCGAACCACTCCCGCTGGGCCAGCGCCGCCAGCGCACCGGCCGCAAAGGTGCCAACCCGATGCCTCCCGCGACGACCACGACGTCCCGCCCCGCCGCAGCGTGCAGGCCCCAATCCGTTCCGTACGGACCGCGCACGCCAACCACGTGACCGGGCTCGGCGGTGCACAATGCATTAGTGACGGCACCCACGGCGCGCACCGTCTGGGCGAGGGGTCGCACTGCCAATACCGCTGACAGAGACGGGCACCTCGCCGACCCCGAAGGCATACAGCATGGTGAACTGACCCGGCCGACAGGTGACTATGGGCTTGTCCACTGGCTGGAGCGCAAAGGTCCCGTGTCGCGGGTTTTCCGCATGCCGCGAGGCGACCCGGTAGCGCGCAGGAACCATCGCTGTGGTCATCGCGCCACCCCGGGCCGACCGTAAATGTCAAGCAACCTGATCCGGGTGGCCTGTAGGCGGTGCACGACCACGGCAATGAACCTGCGAGTGAGCTCGTGGCCGAGAATTGGATCCGCGTCGCACATCACCCGCACCGCGCGGCCATCCACCTCAA
>Ga0137375_10005284_pt1 | contig 15335 bp, 15 predicted proteins | sample SagtaG_24_FD_104936 | JGI IMG/M metagenome (GOLD analysis project Ga0137375, IMG submission 104936) | Vadose zone soil microbial communities from Sagehorn Ranch, Mendocino, California, USA - Sage1_R_113_16 metaG | ecosystem: Environmental > Terrestrial > Soil > Vadose zone | place: USA...
ATCATGAAGGAGGTGCAGCCGACGCACGTGTTCCACGCGGCGGCGTTCAAGCACGTTCCGCTCATGGAGTTTCACCTCGCCGAGGCGGTCGAGAACAACATCCTGGGGACCTCGACGACGCTCGAGGCGGCGCATGCGGCGCACGCCGGCAAGTTCGTCCTGATCTCGACGGACAAGGCGGTGCGGCCCTCGAGCATCATGGGGGCGACGAAGCGGTTCGCCGAGCTGCTGGTGGCCGAGACGACGCGCGCCAACGGGATGAAGGGTGTGATCGTGCGGTTCGGGAATGTGCTCGGCTCGAACGGCAGCGTGGTGCCGCTGTTCCAGCGCCAGATCGCGGCCGGGGGTCCGGTGACGGTGACGAGCCGCGAGGCGACGCGATATTTCATGACGACGCCAGAGGCCGCGCAGCTCGTGCTCCAGTCGGTCGCGCTCCCCGAGTCCGCGGGCAAGGTGGCGTTGCTCGACATGGGGACGCCGGTACGAATTTGGGATCTGGCGGAGCGACTGATCCGGATGAGCGGGCTGCGGCCCGGCGCGGACATCGAAATCCTCGAAACGGGACTCCGGCCGGGCGAGAAGTTGCACGAGGAACTGTGGTGGGATTCGGCGAATGCGAAGCCGAGCAGCCATCCGCAGATCATGTTGGGAGATGTGGGGATTTCGTGGAGCCAGACGCGAACGCTCGTGCCGCTCATCCGCGAGCTGGTCGAGAAGGACGATCCGATCCTGCTGCACCAGCTCCTGCAGGAGAGTGTCGGACTGACGAACGGAGTCCACGCCGTGCTCCATCCCGAGCGATCGCGCACACGGCCGCACCGGTCGTCTGGCCCGCAGCAGGCGGTGAGCGGCGTTTGAAGGGTCCCGGGGTCGGACGCGACCCAACTGCAAGCGTAGTGCCTCGGCGCGATACCCACTTGCCGTTCGCACTTCCTGATATCACTGACGAGGAGATTCAGGCAGTCACGGCCGTATTGCGCTCGGGTTGGATAACGACTGGTCCCGAGGCAAAGGCATTCGAGCAAGAATTCGCTCGCTATATCGGAGTCGCCCACGCCGTAGCCCTGAACTCCTGCACTGCCGCGCTGCACCTAGCCTTGGAGGCGCTGGGGATTGAGGAGGGGGATGAAGTGCTTACGAGCACCATCACCTTCACGGCGACGGCCGAAGTGACCGAGTATCTCGGGGCTCGATCGCGCTTCGTGGATGTGGAGCGGGACACGCTCAATCTCTCGCCTGATCGCGTTCACGACGTCATCTCGCGTGAATACGTGCGGCGGGACGGAGCATGGCGTCACCGTGACACGGGGGGCAGACTGCGGGCCATCGTACCGGTGCACTACGGCGGCCATCCCTGTGACATGGACGCGCTACTCGCCATCGCCGCCCAGCACGACTTAAGGATCGTGGATGATGCGGCGCACGCGCTGCCCGCCTCCCTCGGTGGACGGCGGATCGGCGCCCTAGGCTGTCCGACTGCCTTCAGCTTCTACGCCACCAAGACGTTGACGACGGGCGAAGGCGGGATGTTCTGCACGGACGACGACGCGTTGGCGGACCGGGTCCGCCTGATGTCTTTGCACGGGATCAGTCGAGACGCGTGGAAACGGTACGCGGCGGACGGCTCCTGGTTCTACGAAGTGATCGACGCGGGGTACAAGTACAACCTCACCGATATCGCAGCTGCACTGGGGCGCGTGCAACTCCGGCGAGTTGAAGCGATGCGTGACCGACGCCAGGCAATCAGCACGTGCTATCATCGCGCGTTTGCCTCCTTGCCGGAGCTGGAGGTGCCTCGCGTGCGCGAGGGGTTTGAGCACGCGTGGCATCTGTATCCAGTGCGGTTGCGCCTGGATCGCCTTAGTATCGATCGGGGACAGTTCATGGAGGAATTGCGCCGCCGGCAAGTCGGAGCCGGTGTCCACTTCATACCGCTGCACCAGCAGCCGTTCTACTCGCGCCGTTACGGATACCGACCGGATGATTTCCCGGTGGCGGAAGCAGAGTACCCGCGCCTCATATCGCTGCCCATCTATTCCCGGATGAGCAAGAAAGATGTAGAGACTGTTGTCGCTGCCATCGCCGAAATCGTGGACGAGTCTCGCGCATAGGTGACTGAATCTGGTTCGGCCGCTGACGGGGGGTGGTCGAAACGGTGCTTCGACGTTGTCATGTCCGTTGTGCTGTTGCTCGTACTCGCTCCCGTTATGATGCTGTGCGCCCTCGTTGTGTACCTTCGGGACGGAGCTCCAATTCTGTTTCGGCAGCAACGCGTGGGGCGGCACGGTCGCTCGTTCTGGATCGTGAAGTTCCGTACGATGCGGCCGGGAGCAGGGGGCCACGTGACGGCGGCAGGCGATCCCCGTGTGACAGGCGTCGGCCGCGTTCTTCGTCGGACGAAGCTTGACGAGTTGCCCCAGTTGTGGAACGTGCTCGTGGGCCACATGAGTTTGGTTGGCCCGCGACCGGAACTGCCAGAGTACGTGGCTCTGAACGAGCGAGCCTATCGCGCCATCTGGAACCTACGACCCGGCGTGACCGATTGGGCCTCGCTCATTTTCCGGGATGAGGAAAAGCTCCTGCAAGGACACGCAGCGGAGCTGCACTTCTACGAGCAGGATTTGCTACCGCGTAAGCTGGCGATCGCGCGGCTATATAGCCGCAGACGTTCCCTCCTGGTCGACCTTTGTCTGGTGCTGGCGACGGCATGCACGGCGATCGGCGTTACCACTGCCGTCCACCAGCTGATAGGCAAGGGGTTCATCGAACGAGCGCGACAGTTCCGATAAGGGCGACGTCAACGTTCAGTTTTTCGAATAACTCCAATGTAATGGGTCCGCATCCAGGGGATTCTCTCGAGCAGATAACAAAGCAACCAGGAGTAACGAGCCACGAGCCGAGCTACAGGTGGTGCGAGGGTCACGCGCTCCAGCATTACCGTCGTGTTTGGAAACAGCTGGACGATTTCCCGCTTCTTAATCGCCCTCACGTCGGCATTGCTGGGGTTGTTGACGTGATAATCGTACCACAGGATAAGGCCATCGGGTTTGAGCACGCGAAGCATCTGTGCGGCGATGCTCCGTCTCATGTTGTCGGCAAGGATCGACGTGAATACCGTGGATTGCAGGACAAGATCGAAACTAGCGTCCGGCGCGTCGAGCTCCACCGCGTCGCGGCATTCTAGAACGACTCCCGGAGGGCATGCCTCTCTGGCCATGGCGATGCGGTTCGGCAACATGTCGATGCCGACAATGTTCTCCGGCCTCGCACCCCACTTAACGAACTCGAGAATCCAGTACCCGCTTCCACATCCGATCTCGAGGATCCGCGTGTGGTCGAGGCCTTCGAACCCCTGCTGCTTGAGGATTTCGAGCACCTTGCGCTCCCGTTGCTGGACAATGAAAAGATGCCCCGGATTAAGCCACGAGTAGCGCTTGTCGCCGCCCCGACGAGCGTATGCAGCCCGGATGCGGTCCTCTTCAGCGAGAAACCCCTCGGAGGATGCGCCCTGCGCTTCTGGTCGATGCATGTTCATCGAGACGTCGGCAGGCGCTGGAGACGGTCACCAGCATTGCGTCTCAGCAGCACAAAGTCGAGCACACCCTTCAGGAAGCCGACGCCGTACCCGAGGTGGATGGTGGGGAACACGACGCAGAGCGCGAGTGCACAGCGCACTCCGTGCGTTCGGGCTCCGCGGATCGCGCTGACTACGACCGCCGCGAAGTATGCTAATAGCAGCGCTCCGAGGGCCCATCTCATCGGTCCCCAAAAACCAGCCGCCCCGACCAATCCGGCCAAGCTGATCACGAACAAAGGTGGAGCCAGTTGTCGTGCGGTAAAGATCCGACCGAGCTTCCTAGCGGCGAGGGGTTTGAAATAGCCGTACTGATAGAACATGCGTCCCAGGCTGCGCAGCGTCCCGCGCGCGCGATAGTACGAAACGATCTCTGGCACTAACAGAATGCGACCACCGTGCCTGATGAGTCTGTGATTGAACTCGTCGTCCTGATTCCGAACGAAGTCTTCGTCAAATCGACCAATCCGATCAAATACATCGCGCCTGTAGCATCCAAACGGGACCGTGTCGACCCACTGCGGTTCGCGGACTCCGATCCGGAAGTACGCATTACCGACACCGAATGGGTGCGCCAGTCCGACCGCGATCGCCTGGGCAACCGGGGTTGGGGCGGCGGGAATCGTTAGACATACACCCCCGACATTGTCGGCGCCGGATTTTTGAAGCCACGCTACCAAGCTTGGGATGTAGCTGGCAGGATAGGTATTGTGCGCGTCCATGCGTATAATCACGTCGCCGCGCGCGCGCACGAGCCCAATGTTCAAGGCGGCTGCCGTTGTGCGCTTCGTGTTGCTTAGGAGGCGAATGTGGGACCACCGGCGCGAGTACGCCTCGATGAGCGAGCAGGTGCCGTCTGTGCTCAAGCCGTCCACGACTAGGACTTCCATTAGGTCTTTGGCATACTCGCTTCCGACGATCGAGTCCAGACACGGCCCGATAAATGCGGCTTCGTTAAGACAGGGTACAATTATGGTAACCTGTGGCTGAGCACTTGCCGCCCCCGAGCGAGCGGTGTTCTTGGGGCTGTGAGCGAAGGAGGCCGCTCCTTCGCTAGCAGGTAGCAGCATCACCAGGCCTAAAACGTGCTTGGGAAACGATCGACCGAGCACATCTGCACTTCATTCCGGTGACAACGGTGGTGTGTGCTGTTCGGGCGGAGGGCGCCAGGGCGGTTGTGCCTCGACGCAGGTCGCTCCTGCGGAGGGATTCGCTGAGCGTCGTCAGTCTGCCACCACGACTTCGGCCGACCGCTCGTGGGGGATCGCGGTTCAGCACGGAATCAGACAACCACCGACTTACACTTGCTCGTTGCGTGCTCGTACGGCAACGGATAGGATGGGTCGTGTATGACCAGGAATTCACGGAGTCTCCAGCTTGAGGCAACGATGCGCCTGCGCTGCGGTGCGGTCAAAACCATAGGGAGCACAGGTCACTTCCGCAAGGCTGCAGACATCGGGATCGGTGCCTCGCGACTCGCTTGTTCTCCGCTTTGGACGCCCCCTGAGCACCCACCGGGCAAGGCCGCACCGGGATCCTCATCGGGGATGCCGTGCGCGCATTGATCACTGGGGGGAGCGGCTTTGTTGGCCGTCATCTCTGTGATCGCCTTACTGCAGCAGGGTGGGAAGTGTTCGTTTCCGCTCGGTCCCACGCCGGAGAGCGACGGTTGCACGGTGCCAAGATCTCCCGATTCGCACCAGTGGATGTGCGAGATTGGGAAGGTGTCAAACGGGTCGTTGGGGAAACGAAATGCGATGTCCTGTTCCATCTGGCCGGAAGCGGCGACGTTCACCCCTCTCGAGATCTGATCGCCACGAACGTACAAGGTACCGTGCACGTCCTTGATGCCCTTGCTGAAAAGTGCCCCGATGCGCGTGTAATCGTTGTTGGGTCGAGCGCGGAGTACGGTGACCAGGGCAGCGATCCAATTCGCGAGAACCAGGTTCCCAACCCCAGAGGGCCGTACGCAGTCTCTAAGCGGTGCCAGACGATCCTTGCCCTCGATGCCGCGAACCGAGGACTCGATGTCCAGGTGGCTCGCCTGTTCAACCCGATCGGCCCAGGGCAGTCCACCGGCTACGTGCTTGGGTCCTTGACGCACCAGTTTAGGTTGATGCGTGAGGTGGGTCAGGTCAGCAGAATCAGGCTTGGACGCACCGACACGGTACGGGACTTCATTGATGTGCGCGATGTAGCGGAAGCGCTCGTTCGACTGGTCGAGAGAGGATGCTCAGGAGAAATCTACAACGTGGCGTCGGGAACGGGCCGGACCATCGCTCAGTGCATCGAGACGCTGGTTCGCCTCACTGGGATGAGACCTGAGCAGGAGGTTGCCCCGGAGCTTGTTCGCCCCAGCGACGTCCTCGTAGCGGTTGCGGATACCACGAAGATTCGTGCTCACACGGCTTGGCAGCCGGCGCGCACGTTCGATGAGAGTCTAGCCGATAGTCTAGTGCCAGACGCACACGAGTGAAGACGATGAGGGAGCCGTGATGAGCATGCCACACCTTCGAGGGGACACGGTCCTGGTGACGGGCGCGGGTGGATTCATCGGGTCGCACCTCTTCGAGCGTCTGATTAGGGACGGGGCCCGCGTTAGGGCATTTGTAAGGTACAATTCGCGAGCGAGTATCGGCGCCCTGGCGGATGTTGATGCGAGAACACGGGATGAAGCCGAACTGATGTTCGGCGACATACGTGATGCGGAGACGATCGCACGCGCCGCCCGCGGGGTGTCGGTCATCTTTCACCTAGCCGCACAGATTGCCATCCCCTATTCCTATTTCGCACCAAAGGACGTCTTCGAGACGAACGTGCTGGGGACGCTCAACGTGCTGGAAGCTGGTCGCCGCGCTGGCGTACGCAGGATCGTACACACGTCAACGAGCGAAGTCTTCGGGACTGCGCAGTACGCACCTATCGACGAGCGGCACCCAATGCAGGGACAATCACCGTACTCGGCATCAAAGATCGGAGCGGACCGCGTCGCCGAGTCGTTCTTCCGTTCCTTCGCCTGCCCTGTCGTGACCGTGCGACCTTTCAACACGTACGGCCCGAGGCAATCCATGCGTGCCATCATCCCCACGATTATCCTTCAGCTGCTTGATGGCACGGGGGTTCTCAAACTGGGCTCTTTGACCCCGACACGCGACTTTACCTACGTGGGTGATACGGTCGCTGCGTTTCTCGCGGCGGGCACAGCCGCGGAAGTAGAAGGCCTTGAGATCAACCTGGGCACGGGGACAGAGATCTCCGTCGGAGACCTGGTTAAGCTCGTCGCGGAGGCTATGGAGGTCGCCGTCCCACGCCTTGAGTGCGAGGCTGAGCGTTTGCGCCCAGAGCGGAGCGAGGTCGAGCGACTTGTTGCAGATAACCGACAGGCACGGGAGGTACTCGGTTGGAGTCCGATCGTCCCCTTGGTGGACGGGATACGACGCACCGTAGATTGGCTTCGCGCGCACCGCGACTGGTACCGTTCCACACATTTCCAACTCTAGTACGAGAGCCTTGTCGTGATCGAGCACGTGATCATACTCGCCGGCGGACGCGGCACTCGGCTAGCGCCCTACACAACAGTGTTGCCGAAGCCCCTGATGCCAGTGGGTGACGTTCCGATCCTGGAGATCGTCATTCGGCAGCTTGCTGCCCACGGTCTCAAACACATTGTCGTGGCTACGGGCTACCTGGGTGCGTTGATCGAGGCGTATTTCGGCACTGGAGAACAATTCGGCGCTGACATCTGCTATTCAACCGAGACTGAGCCGCTGGGTACTGCCGGCCCCATCGGCCTCGCGCGCTCTAAGATTCCGCGGGATGACATCCTTGTAATGAATGGCGATCTTCTTGCGGATGTCGACTATACGGCCATGGTTCTCTACCATCAAACGGCGGGGAATGCCTTGACGATCGGTGCGCATCTAAAGACTCACCACGTTGACCTAGGTGTACTGGATGTGGACGCAGACGGGCAGCTTTTGGGGTATCGTGAGAAGCCAGTGCATCAGTATCTCGTGAGCATGGGGATTTACGTGATGCAGCCGGCCGTGGTTGATATGGTACGAGGCGGTGAACGGTGCGACCTTCCCGACCTTGTGCTCAGGGTTCTTAGAGATGGGCAACGCGTCGGCATCTACCGCCATGAGGGCACGTGGCTCGACATTGGGCGGCCGGAAGACTTCAGGGAAGCTGTCGCTCTCTATGAGTCTGATCCGTCACGCTTTCTGCGTCGAGTGCACAACGGGTAGGATGAGTGCACGGTCCTTCCGGATCTCCTGCCTTGCCGACGCTGCCTCGCCGCATGTACAGCGCTTTGCGGCGTACTGCGTGGAACGAGGGTGGGAGCTTGAAATCCTGTCATTCCAGCAAGCTGCCATCCCGAACGCCGTAGTTCGCGAGCTGAAAAGCGGCGCGCGCTCGATTGATGGATCTAATTGGCACCTCGCTTTGCACGTTCCAAGGCTCCGGCGGGCAATTCGTCGGTTTCGCCCGGATCTCGTTGTCGCACACTACATCACGAGCTACGGGTTCTTGGCTGCTGTCTCGGCAGGGTCCGCTCCCATAGCCCTCTGGGGTTACGGGTCGGATCTTCTGATTTCGCCGTCCCGGAGTTGGCTATCACGCACGGCGGTACGACACGCCTTGCGACGGTGTGCCGCGTTGCTCGTGGTGTCGCCGCAGCTTGCTGACGCTGCGACGACCCTCTGGCCCGGGGTGGCGGCTCGTACGCTCATAGTGCCCTTTGGTGTGGATCCGGAGCGTTTCCATCGGCGGGATCGAAGCGAGGGGGAGCCCGGTCCTCGGTGTGTGGCGCTCAGAGGTTTTGTGCCGAACAGTCAGCCGATTCTCGTCTTGCAGGCGTTCGAGTTACTGGCTTCGCGCCATCCAGGGGCAACGCTTGTGATGACGGGAGATGGGCCTTTGCGGCACGTCCTGGCAGACGTAATTGAGCGATCGCGTTTCCGTGACCGAGTGCGACTGCTCGGTCGGGTGGATGGCGAACGGGTGCCAGATCTCTTGCGAGCCGCGGATTTGTATGTCGCTCCAACTTTCTCGGACGGAACTTCGGTGAGTCTGCTCGAGGCGATGGCATGCGGCGCGACTCCGGTTGTCTCCGATATCCCTGCCAACCGTTGGTGGACTCAAGATGGCGTGAACGCGCTGCTCGTGGATCCGTTGGCGCCGGCCGACGTGTGGGCGCGGCGGCTCGAGGAGGCATGGGAGTCCGGGGAGTGGCGTGAGGCCGCAGCCGAACATAACAGCCGCATCGTTGCTGAGCGTGGCATTCTACGACGCAACCTCGATCATGCCTTCGAGTTCATTAAAGTCTGCTCTGCAGCCTAGCGAGCGATTCTGAAGCTAGCTCTCTTGCTCACCAGTGACTCGTATAGTTTCGTGTACTCCCGGGCCGCGACACTAATATCGAATCGCTCTTCAGCTCGCCTCAAGGAGTTCGCGCCCAGGGCACCTCGGAGCGCGCTGTCTTCGTAGATGCGGCGCAATGCGGTTGTGAGAGCAGCTGCGTCGCCCGGTGGCACGAGGAGACCGCTCAGACCTGACTCGACCAGTTCCGGAAGGCCCCCGACTGCCGTTGCAATAATGGGCGTTCCGGCAGCCATCGCCTCGAGCACGGCGAGCGGATTGCCCTCGCGGTCGGATGGTAGGACGAACACATCCGCCGCGGCGAGCACCTCCGCGAGATCGGTACGGAAGCCAAGGAATCGGACAGAGTCGCCTAGGCCAAGATCTCGCACGCGATCCTGCAGAACCTCGCGGAGTGCGCCGACGCCGACGAGGAGCAAGTGTGCCGCACCGCGGTGCAGGGCGCCCTGGGCGAAGGCCTGTAGAAGCAGGGCGTGGTTTTTCTCTGGGCGGAATCCGGCGACGCAAACAAACAGGACGTCCTCCTTGGAAAAACCTTCGCGGCGCCGCCAGACATCCCGGGCCGCTGCAGCTGCGCGGTAAGCTTGGACGGAGACCGCGCTAGGGATCACCGTCACGGCGCGCAGCCTGAGCGCTCGGCAAAGGACGTTCGCTACCTCTTCGCCAACGGCCACAGGGACTACCCCAGCGCGAAACGCCAGATGATGCACCCAGCGGTTCGCCTGCCTAGCCTCGTACTCCCATCCGTTGTTGACGGTGTGGACTTTCGCACGCACTCGGTGATAGAGCGACGCCGGAAGGACATAGGGGAGCACGTACTGGTGAGTGTGGACGACATCCGGTTCGAACTCACGAAGCGTGCGATGGACTCCAGCGTACACGCTGACGTCGAATCCTGTCCGCTTGTTGAGGCACGTGAGCGGGACCCTCCCCGTTCTCAGAGCGTCCTCCAAGTCGGTTGGGAGGGCGGTCTGGGTGAAAGACAGCACCGCGACTTGGTGACCCTGCGATGCCAGCGTTGTTGCCAGCAAAGCCGCGGTTCGCTCCGCTCCCCCAGGCGCTAGGCTGGGAACGACGTGTAGGATGCGCAAGGGAGGCACGATTTGGGGGTGGCGGCTCCGCGGCCGAGGAGCGTGTCAGCCGTGGTGCACACGACGCGGGGCACACCGGCAAGAAGGCCATGAGGTATCCTCAGCTCCATTTCTGCGCCAACGATGCCGATGGTGAAGCAGGGAGTCAATGTCAGGCCGGCGCAGCGGTGAATCCGTGCCCGCCAGCGTCTGCCAGCTTAGTAGGTACCCTAGTTTGGTGCTCATGCTAGACCGGCACATCTCGGCGGCGAAGGAGCAGGTAGAGACCGGTTTCGCCGAGGACAAGAACGGTGGCGAAAGAGATCGCTGCGGTCGTGGCGTTCGGAGGCAACACGACTAGCAGGAGTCCGAGAACGAGGAGCCTTCCTACGTTAACGCGAGCGTCCAAGTCCGGGATACCGTGCGCATGCACCATCATGGTGAACAAGCCGAGCTGTATCGTTACCGCCGTCGCCCCCCCAAGCAGGAGGAACAAGGGCGCGCTCGACTGATAGGCAGGGCCCATGACAAAGTACAGGGCGCCGGCGGCGGAGATGACACCGAGGCCCAGGCCCCCCAGCACGATTGGAGTGAGCTCCAGGAGCCGTCGGTTCCAATCGCGTCGCTCGTGCCGAGTGCGGAGCGCTGCGACGCGGGGCAGCAACGTTGTACGAACTGCATCGTTCAGGAGTGAGAAAAAGGCCAAGATAGATAGCGCCGCGCTGTACAGTCCCACGTCCACAGCGCTGGATCGGCGCGCGAGAGCGAACTGCGGTAACCGGGAAAGACTCGTGAATGTGAAGGTAGACACGGCGACCCACATGCTGTAAGTGGCGGCACGTCGCAGCCGCGTGAGTTCTGCGGACCAGCCATCCGTCGGTGTTGGCGTCAGGACGCTTCGGTGGGACGCTGCGAGGTTCCAGCCGAGTAGCGCTACCAATGGGATGGGGTACAGGATCGCGAAGACGCCCATTCCAGTGACGGTTCCGGCGATGACCAACACCGCAGCCGAGATGAGTCGAAGAAGGCCGTAGAGCACCGTGAAACGAGCGAAGGTCCCGAAGTCGCCCCCGGCCTGCTCACCTGCGCGCACACCCACCCAAAGGTTTAGTAGCGCTCCAGAGACGATGGCTAGGGCGACCAAGTCGGTGCTCCCGGCCAGCAGCGCGGGCCCCCAGCGCACGATCAGCGTGCTAACGGGGTAGCTTAAGGCTGCCGCGAACAAGAGGAGGGCGAGCTTGACCCGCAATACCGCGGTGACCATGCGCAGCCCCTCGGTCCGGTTTGGTTCTGCGTTGTAGATGCGAACCAGGGTGAGACTCAAGCCGAAATCGAGAGCGAGCGCCAGAAGGGTCGCGGCCGAAACGGCCAAAGCGAACTTGCCAAACTCTGCAGGTCCGAGCTGCCGGGCTGCGAATACCGTCACGCCGAGCGAGACTGCGTTGTTGAAGGCACTGGCTGCGAGGATCTTGAGCGACTGGTGCGCGGTGTATCCTCGCAGGACAGGTGGTAGTTTGAGCATCCGTTGACTGGATCTCGTGCTCGGCCTAACGGCCGTTCCGGCCGAACCGGTTCAGACCGTCAGGGTCGCCCCGACCGAGAGTGGCGAAGAGGTCCCAGAACCGCCGGTACTCCTCCGCCGTCTCGCGGCCCGCGCCCCACACATGCTCGATCAGAAATGCTAGGTTGAAGGTGGCAGGGCCACCTGGTTGCGCGACCTCAACCATCAAACGCTCCACTCCAACCCCGTCGGGAGTCGGTGGAAACTGGGGAACCCGAAGTCCCTAATTGGTCGCCTTCGGCGAGGTGCATCACGCTCGGCGTCCTTCGCGGATGCTTGGGAGGGGGGCCGGCACGGCAGCCATTCGACGCCACACGCTCTGGATAGTCCAGAGGATCACACAGGGGAGGACGTACGCGCGCGCCCACTGGAAGACGACCGTCGCCGATTGGTTGCTGGGGAAATTCAGCATCAGCATCGGCAACGCGCCAGCGTAGGCTAGCAGTGCGACGACGGAGCCGGTGCGTCGTACTCGTACCCAAAAGTGCCGCGCTATGCGACCGTACAGGAAGAACGACATTGCCACACCTGCGACTCCAAAGTTCAGTAACCCTTCTGCCACCGGTGAGAAGCCGTACCCCCCGCCTGTAACCCACACGTCAGCGTAGAATGTCTCCATGCGCCATTGAAGTGGGCTAAATCCTATCCCTTGGAGCGCACGGGGCAGGAACGGGACAGCGCTGGCTAGTGCGTCTAAGTAGGAGCGCCCAAACTGCAAACCTGGCCCCCCATGCTCTAGAATCTCAGCGAGTGATCCGCTTGGGGCTTTGAACTGGCTTACAGACCAGGGTGCCAGCGCTGCCGGATTTTGGATCACCACTTTCCACGTTTCGGAGAGGGCTCGCCCCAACCCCTCAGCCAAAAAGAAACGGGCCAGACCCACATAATGGACGACCATGATCCCGGCGAAGAGTCCAAACAAGACTCGCCGATGCGGGATTGGGCGATGGCCGTAGTGGTACAGCACTACTCCGAAGATGAGCGAGAAGACGATTGGATTGCGCTGCCCAGCTTTCAGCAGTAGCCACGCCACGGCAGCGTACAGGACCACACTGGTTAGAACCAACCATCGAGAACGGTGCCTGACGCCGTAGAAGCCCAGCATTGCAGATCCCAAGAGCCACCACTCGAAGCCCGATCCCAGGACGGCGGCTCGACCAAGAATCACGTTCCGTTCGCCGCCGTATCCGACTGCCACCATGCCCGCAACTCCTCCAAACGCCGAAACCTGCGTGGCCATCGAGGGAATGGCCCCCGCCAACAGCACGAGCGCAGCGATGAGGAAGCTTGTGCTGGGAGCCGGCGTGGCCGCTTCGGGCACAGAGCGCGATCGGGCGGGCTGGCGACCACTAGCTGGGGGCACGAGGGTCAACCCGCAGCGGAGTGCGATGACCGCCAGGGTCTGCAGAGCGAGGTATTGTGTCCACGTGTCGACACTAAACGCCGACCAGTCCGTCAGCGGCGCTAACGCGAACACACCGTACGTCAGGGGGACTAAGACCGACGGGTTGAAGGCGTCTTCGCGCCTTCTTAGGATGTGCAGGAGTGTCGGACCGAAGCTCGCGAGCGCGATCACGCACACCAGCGCGGCTCGAATGCCCAGCGCCAGCGCTCCAAGGAGGCACGAAGCTAGCCCGACGCCGATCAGGAGTCTCTGAGCAATTCGAGATCGTGCGACCTGCGGGCTAGCCTCTACCATGACCTTGGAACCCGCCCGCGCCAATGATTCGCTCAGCTGACGGATTCAGATCTAAGTCCGCGGCCGAGCTCATCGGGAGGCGCGGGGCCTGGCGGCGGAACCGCGCCTTCCCCAGATACCTGCCGCAAACCTTCTGAAATCCGAGCGCATCTGATCCACTAACCGTCTGAATTCAACGTACTCCGCCCGATTCTCCCGTCGTATGTTGTCGAAGTACTCAACGCCAATTCCCAAGAGGACGCTGAATATCAGTCCAAAAGCGGTCGCGACTATGGCGAGCGCTGTGCGCCTCGGATGGGACCGCCGTTGAGGCGGCACCGCCGGATCGAGTACAGTGAGTACGGGGGTATCGTTGACCTCCTCAATCCGGGCGGTTTCGTATTCTCGGGCCAGGGTCAAGTGGACCTCTTGCCGAAGGTCCAACTGACGGCGGAGGCGTCCTTCTTCGACTCGTAACTGTGGCGCCTGCTCCCAGGAGCGATTGCGCTCATAAAACGTTCTGAGGTCCTGCTCGGCGCGTCGCACGGAATCCTCGACTTCCGCAAGTCGCTTCTCGACGAACACGCGTCGCTGGCCAGCCTGAGATTGGCGGTGTCGTGTGTTGAACTCGTTGAGATACTCAACAACGCGATTTGCAATCGCTGCTGCAAGCGCCGGATAGCGACTGTCTACGCTGACGCGAACAATGCTGGTTTGATTGTCGGCGCTCACTGAGATCATTCGCTGGAGGGCGCGTACTCCCCTCTCCACGCTGTCTACGTACGTGCGCCCGGTGGTGCCTAGAATGGTCAAGAGCGAGACTGTATCTGAGACACCTGCAGCGCCGGCTGGATCTGCGTAGGTGCTCAGCAGTACGCGTTCGAGCATGGCTCGGCCCTTGATCAGTTCGGCGTAGAAGCGCGGAGACCGACTCCCCTCGGTCGCCATTGAGATTCCAAGCTGTCCGGCTAGTCCGGCTATTCCTGCCGGCAGTCGTTGTTGCGTCGGTGCCTCGGGCACAAAGGTTATTGTCGAAGTGAAAGTTGGTCCGATCAGCGTGGAGACGGCGACCGTGAGGAGAGCCGCTGCGATCGGTACGCCCGCGACGAGCCGCCAGCGCTTGAATAGAATGTTCACGAGCTGAAGTAGGCCTGGTTCAGACGCATCCGTCCATTGCGGGGCTGGACCTGGTTGCTCCGCTAGGTGGGCGCTACTCATCGATTCTCATTGGTTCTCAGATCGTGTGTGGATTCGAGGGGCCTAAGATGGGGAGCAACTCTTCGCGATGCAAGGGATTAGGCTACTTCTTGTGCCTTCGCTCGGTCCATTCAACGGTTGCGAAATGGTCGAGACATCTTGTGGCAGAAAGTCCTACCCTAGGACGTTGAAAGAGGGCGCGGCATTTACGGCACCGAAACCGTGGCAGTGTTCGTAACAGGACCGATCGCCGCGATGAGGTACGTGCCAGAGCCCGCTGGTGCCGTGTAGTGGCCGGAGCTCGAATGGTTCCTCCGCCGGGTCCATCCACGACGATCCAAAGCGAATGGTGTCTTCGGAGTCCGCGACCGACCGCTGCATGCTAAGGGCGCCCCACTGGTCATAATAGGAGTTCCTACGAGAGCCGGGTTGCCTAGGCAACCAGCCCCTCGCCCCGTATCTTTTCACGTTGTTGCGCTCGTCCTTCGCCCTTGAGGAGTTTCGAGCACGCCGTGGATCCTGTACTGACGGATAGCGTGTCTCCCGCCGAGCCGTCCCGGGCCGTCAGGTCCGGGGGGCCGAACGCTGCGGTAAACGCCCCGCAATACACGCCGCGCCAGGTCCAGCACCCCCGGCTCTCGCTCCAGCGGCGTGCGCCTTCTACGCTGCGCCGCCACCTCGCGCGCGCCGTCGGGCGCTTCACCGTCCTCCTGACCGCCGACCTCACCGCCTTCGCCATCCTGCGCGAGCTGTATCGGTCCGTCGGTGAAGGGGCGCTGCTCGGCACCTGGATCAGCGACACGGTGCAGCAGCTGCTCCCGGCCGGTTACCTGGAGGGCTGGCAATATGCCCTCGCGCTCGTCCTCGGTCTCA
>Ga0137375_10005288_pt1 | contig 15331 bp, 13 predicted proteins | sample SagtaG_24_FD_104936 | JGI IMG/M metagenome (GOLD analysis project Ga0137375, IMG submission 104936) | Vadose zone soil microbial communities from Sagehorn Ranch, Mendocino, California, USA - Sage1_R_113_16 metaG | ecosystem: Environmental > Terrestrial > Soil > Vadose zone | place: USA...
CACGATGGATGTGGGTCAGGGAGGGGGGGGGTGTTGGGGGGGGGGGGGGGGGGGGGGGGGGGGGGTGGGGGGGCCGGCCCCCCCCCCCACAAAACCCCCACCCCAACCACCTGTCAAGTTGCCAAGAACCTTGTCTAAGCGCATAAAAAGACGGGACATTTTAGCACGTTAACTTGAGAAATCGACACTCGTTCGCTGGATACTACAAACTGCGTATGGCATCGGCGCCTTGGATAGTGCCAGCGCGCGGAGGTGTGAGCACAACGTGAGCCTCAGCCGGTAGACCAGCGGGCCGTCAGCATGGTAAAAGAATGGTTAAAGAAACGTCAATAATCGTCGGCCAGGCTGGCTGGCCCACGGCTGAAAGGAGCACCTTTGTGAAGCGCCTCGTCTCCCTGCTCACCCTGATCTGCCTGCTGATCGTCGTCGTGCCGCAGATCACCTCGGCGGCCAGCTACACGACCAGCGCCAGCGCCACGCCGTCGACTGCGGCGCGCGGCACCACCGTGAACATCGACGTCGGGGTGACGAGCGCCGCCGCCGCGAACCTGCTGGTCGATCTGGAGGTGTACCGCCCGGATGGGCAGAAGGCATTTCAACAGTATTGGGACAATCAGTCCTTCTCGGCAGGACAACAGCGGTCGTTCCGCGGCTCCTGGGCGGTGCCCGCGGATGCCGTGCTGGGGACCTACGCCGTCAAGATCGGCCTCTTCTCGCCCGGCTGGGGAACGCTGTATCAGTGGAACGACACAGCCGGCCAGCTGGGCGTGTCGAGCGCTGGGACCAGCGGTGGGACGGGCGCCGGAACGGGTACGGGCCTGACTGGCCAGTACTACGACAACGCCGACTTCACCAGCCTGAAGCTGACGCGCACCGACGCGACGGTCAACTTCAACTGGGGCGCTGGCGCGCCGAGCAGCGCCATAGGTGCGGATACCTTCTCGGTGCGCTGGCAGGGGCAGGTGCAGCCACGCTTCTCGGAGACCTATACTTTCTACAGCACCTCGGACGACGGAGTGCGGCTGTGGATCAACGGCCAGCAGATCGTCAATAACTGGACCAACCACGGGTCAACCGAGAACAGCGGCACGATCGCCCTGACCGCCGGGCAGAAGTACGATCTCAAGCTGGAGTACTACGAGAACACTGGTGGGGCGGTGATCACGCTGTCCTGGTCGAGCTCCAGCCAGCCCAAGCAGATCATCCCGCAGGGCCAGCTCTACCCGTCCGCACAGACCGGCCCGACCGCCACACCGGCGCCGACCGCCACACCGGCGCCGACCGCCACGCCAGCGCCGGGGACCGGCCAGTACTTTCGCACGCTCCCGCCCGGCGCGGCGCTGCCCAGCGATGCCGCCTGCGCCGCGGCGGTCACGCGCCGCCCCGAGAACAAGCGTGTGAACGCCACCTACGACGCGACCCGCGGCAACCAGGGGCTGGGGAGCAGCTTCTTCAACGGCGACGACCCGCGCGCCAATTCCCAGATCGCGCCGCGCGTGAGCGGTGACTTCAGCGGCACCACCGACGAGATCTTGCAGTGGACCGCCTGCAAGTGGGGCATCGACGAGGACACCGTGCGCGCCCAGGCCGCGGTCGAGTCCTGGTGGCGCCAGACGACCACGGGCGACTGGACCAGCGACGCCAGCCGCTGCGCGCCGGGGCATGGCCTGGGCACCGACGGCCAGGCCGGCCAGTGCCCCGAGAGCTGGGGCATCCTGCAGAACCGCTATCCATACGAGCAGTCGGCCTGGCCAGGGATCCAGAGCTCGACGGCATTCAACGCCGACACGGCCTACGCGATCTGGCGGACCTGCTACGAAGGGTATGAAGGCTGGCTCAATACTGTGGATCGCGGCCAGACCTACGCGGCTGGCGACCAGTGGGGCTGCATCGGGCGCTGGTTCGCCGGGCGCTGGCACACCCAGCCGGCCGAGGACTACATCACCAAGGTCAAGGGGTACCTGAACGATCGGATCTGGGAGCAGCCGAACTTCCAGGAGCCGTAGCATCCGCCGGCGGGGGCTTGGCTCGATATATGAGGCAGGACGAACGACCCAGGAATGGTCGTTCGTCCTGCGTTTTGCTGCATCCATTGGATGCGTAGCTCGATCTGCTTGCGAGAAGTTGAGTATGGAAGGACGACGGCAATTCTTGAAGAACGAGGCTGGAATAGCATACCTCGTATATTCAAAAAAGCCCCGTACTCTATCAGCCAGACTGGAAGATTGAAAACAAACAGACTACCGCCAACCAATCCCATCGCCGCGCTCACGCTGGCGCGCTACCCCTGGCGGGGTGCCTACGGCGCGCTGCTGCGCATGGGGCTCACCCGGGTGCTCTTGCCGCGGACTCCGGGGCTGCGCTTCTGGCAGCTGCTCGGCAGCGCGCGCGGGCTGGCGTTCGGCCCGTGGGAGCCGCGCCGCTACGGGCTGTTCACAGTCTGGGAGTCGTCGGCGGCGCTCGACGCGTTCGAGCGTGATTCGCCGGTGATGGCCGCCTACCGTCGCGCCGAAGAGCTGTGGACGGTGCGGCTCGCGCCGCTGGGCTGGCACGGCGCCTGGGGCGGGGCCGACCCGTTCGCGGGCGCGCGGCCGGCCGCGCCAATCGCACCCGACTTCGGCCCGCTGGCGATCCTGACCCGCGCGACGATCCGGCCGGCTCGCCTGCGCGCCTTTCGCGCGGCCGCCGCTGTCGTGGACCGCGATCTCGTGGGACGCCCCGGCCTGCTCGCCGCGATCGGGCTGGGCGAGGCGCCGCTGCTGAGCCAGGCGACGTTCAGCCTCTGGTCGAGCCTGCGCGCCACGCGTGGGTTCGCCTACGACGGGGCCGCGCACGTCGACGCCATCCGGCGGACGCGCACGGAGGGCTGGTACAGCGAAGAGCTATTCGCGCGCTTCCAGCCGATCGCCTCGTATGGAGCGTGGGATGGCGTAGACCCCCTGCTGAGTTTTAAGTTATGAGTTTTGAGTTTTGAGTTACAGGGACGATCAACTCATAACTCAAACTCATAACTCACGAAAAGGTGCGGCCCTTCCACGTGACGCCGCGGCCGCTGCGCAGGCGCAGCAGCGCCCGCGCGGCCAGCCCGAAGTAGATCACCATGCCGATCGGGAGCAGCGCGCCCCACCACGGGCCGATGCGGTAGCGCCGGCGCGCGAGCCAGCCCCAGCAGAGGATCGCCAGGGCCGCCAGCAGCGCGCCGTGCAACATCAGAACGGCGCCGATCGGCGCGCCTGGCCGGCCGAGCGCCAGCAGCGCGCCGATCACGAGCAGGGCGCCGGGCAGGAAGACCGCCAGCGCCTGGCGCATCGACACCCAGGACGAGCGGGCGCCGCCGCTCTGGTAGCCGGCGACGGCGTTCTTGCCCAGGCCCTCGGACAGACTGGACCAGCCGTCGTACATGCGCGCCGCGATCAGGTCCGGCGCGGCGGCGGCCTCCAGCCGGTAGCCGGCCGCCTTGAGCCGCTGCCCGAGCTCGGTGTCCTCCAGGATGCTCGCGCGCACCGCGCGATGCCCGTCGACCGCCGCGTAGACCTGGCGACTGATCAGCAGGCACGGCCCGTTCGCGAACGCGATCGGCGAGCGTGGGTCGCTCACCTCGGCGAGCGGGTAGAGATCGTAGAGCAGCGCGAAAAACGCCGGCATCACCAGCAGCTCGGCGGCCGACCCGAGGCGCAGCAGCGGCATGAGCGTCAGCAGGTCGAGCCGGCGGCCCACAGCGCGGGCGATCAGCGCGGCCAGCAGGTCCGGCGCGGGCAAAACGTCGGCGTCGAGGAACAGCAGCCACTCGCCGCGCGCCCGGCCGGCCGCCTGCCAGCAAGCCCAGCACTTGCCGGCCCAGCCCGCGGGCAGCGCCGCCCCCGGCACGATCTCCAGCGCCGGCAGGCCGGCGGCGTAGCTCCGCACGACGTCGGCGGTGCCGTCGGAGGAGTGATCGTCGACGACGATCACCTCGAAGCCGCGATACGTCTGACGCGCCAGCCCATCCATACAGGCGCGGATGCGGGCCGCCTCGTTGCGGGCGGGGATGAGCACCGAGACCAGCGGCCCCACGCGCGGCAGGTCCGGGTCCGGCGCGAGCGTCGGCGCCAGCAGCTCGCGCAGCGCGTCCTGCGCGTAGAACGCCGCGGCGAGCAGGCACAGCATGGTAAGGGGTAGATAGAGCAGGAGCATAGCCTTAGACGAGGTTTCGCTTGGCGGCAATCAGCTTTACAGTTTGTCGCAGGTCGCAGGTCGCAAGATGAAGACATATGCGGCCTGCGACCTGCGACCTGTGACGCACATTGTAACGCGCGCAAGAACCTTGTCTTACGTTTCAAATGGTCCTTGTTGTATAATAACCGATCATGTGACCTATCGAAAAGCCGACGCCTATGCGCCTGTTCCGTCGTAGTCTGGACCTCGCCCTCGCCGCCCCGCGCGCGGCCTCGCCGGATGACCTGAACGCCGTCTCGCGGCTGCTCAGCCACAGCGCCCACCGATTCACCGGCTTTCCGGGAGTCGATCTGCCCGCGCTGCTGGCCGCCGCCCCGGCGATGCTGCTGGTGGCGGGCGGCGAGGTCTGGGCGGCGGCGATCGCCGGCTGGCGCTCCGACGCGACAACCTGGATCCGCGCCCTGGCGCTGGCCGACGGCCTGCTGGTCGGCCCGGCGATGGACGCGTTGCTGCCGCCGTTCCACGAGCTGCTGCGCACGCAAGGGCTGCGCCAGGTCTTCTACGCCGGCGACGAGGCGGCCGACATCTGGATCCAGCCGGCGCTCTCGACGCGCGGCTACACGCGCGAGACCGACGTGGTGGTCTACGAGAAGAAGCAGCTGGACGTGCCCGCGCGCGGCAACCGGACGGTGCGCGTCCGCCGGGCGCAGCCGGTCGACCTGCCGGCCATTTTGCGGGTCGACCAGGACTGTTTCGCTCCCCAATGGAACAAAGACGAGGACATCCTCGGCACGTCGATCTTCGAAGTGCCCTACTTCGTCGTGGCCGAGCAGGACGACACGATCGTCGGCTACGCCTTCGCGACGGCGCACTACGACGGCCAGCTGATCCACCTGGTGCGCATCGCCGTGCTGGCGGCCTACCAGGGCCAGGCGATTGGTGTCCGGCTGCTGGCCGACCTGGTCGAGTGGGCACGCGCGCACGGCGCCGACGTGCTGACGCTGAACACACAGGCGCATAACTCCGCCGCGCAGCGCCTGTATGAGTGGTTCGGATTCGAGCGCACCGGCGAGCGCCAGACCGTGCTGCGCTTCGACCTGGGACAAAGAAGATTCGACTGATCATGAAAACGATCTATCTCACCCCAGCGCTGCTCGCGCTCGCGCTGCTCGCCGCGGTGCTGGCTGGCGGCTCGATCTACGCGCGGTGGATCGAGAATCGCTACGTCCACATCCTCGCGCCCGAAGAGTTCGACCAGAAGTTCCTCGGCAGCGCCCTGCAGCGCGCGGCGTTTCGCCAGCCCAATCTCCTGCCGGTGTACGGCAGCTCGGAGCTGACCATCCAAAAGCCGTATCAGCAGCCGTACCGCGCCATCACCGTGTTTCGCGGCGAGCCGACCGGCTTCACAGTCTTCCCGGTCGGCCAGGGCGATACGACCGATCTGCTCATGCTGCAGCGTCTGGCCGCGGCTGGGGCCGATCTGCGCGGGAAAAAAGTCGCCATCTCGCTGACGCCGACCTGGTTCTACGAGCGGCGGAGCGAGCCGCGCAGCGCCTACGCCGGCAACTTCTCGCGCCTGCACGCCGGCGAGCTGGCGTTCAGCACCCGCCTGAGCTTTGAGCTCAAGCATGACGTCGCGCGGCGGATGCTGCACTATTCGAATACGCTCGAACACGATCCGCTGCTCCGGTTCGCTGTCGAGAACCTCGCCGACGGATCGCCGGCCAGCCGGGTGCGCTACTACCTGGCCCTGCCGCTGGGCATGCTGCAAAACCTGGTGCTGCGCCTGCAGGATCACTGGGAGATCCTGAACTACATCTGGTCGCGCCCGGACATTAAGCCCGACCAGCCGCCGCCCGCCGCGCCGCCCGACTGGCCTACAATGCTGGCGGTGGCGGAGCGCACGACCCGGCAGGTTACCGACACGAACCCGTTCGGCTTCGACAACGGCGACTGGCACGATCGCCTTGCGCATCGGGTTGCCGCGAAGCACCACACGCTCTCCGACAAGGCCTTCCGCAGCCACATGCGCCAGTCGATCGAGTGGACCGATCTGGTGCTGCTGCTGCGAACGCTGCGGGAGCTGGGCGCCCGGCCGCTGCTGCTGAGCATGCCTATGAACGGGCCGTACTACGACTACGTCGGCGTCTCTGCCCTGGCGCGTGCCGACTACTACGCCCGGATCCGTGCGCTGGCGGGCCGCTATGGCGCCGCGGTGCGCGACTTCGCCGACCACGACGGCGATCCGCTGTTTGTGCTCAACGCGCGCGGTCACCTCATGCCCAAGGGCTGGGTCTACTACGACCTGGCGCTGGATCAGTTCTTCCACGATCAGCCACTGCGGTAGCGCCGCTGATTCCTTTCGTGATATTCTTTACATATTCCTCACCGCGCCCTCATCTGGATTTCAGCTTGATCCGGCAAGATCGGCGTGAAGGTCTTTTGGGGGCGGGGCCGCGCCGTGCCCCCACCCCCACCCCCAAACGACTGACTGTAAAGTCAAGGAAGAATGGGTGCGCGCGTATGTCGACCGCTGACCAGGTTCTCACGATTCTCGAAGACGTCATCGATGACGCGGACATTCGCCAGAATCTCGACGTCCGGCTGTACGACAGCCACATCCTCGACTCGCTCAAGACCGTCGAGCTGATCCTGGCCTTCGACGATGCATTTGGCATCGAGATCGCCCCGACCGCCTTCGAGCCCGAGCAGTGGGCGACGCCGCGGCGGATCGTCGACTACGTCGAGCGCGCGCTGCAAGGACAGGTTGTGCGGTCATGAGCGCGGCGGCCGACACTCCGCCCCGTCCCGCGGCCCCGCGGCGCTGGTCGCTGTCGCTCGGCGGAATTCTGACGAAGGGAAGGGCGCTCTGCGCGCGGCCGGGCGTGCGCCTTTGCGCGCGGACGATCTATTACCTGGCGATCCTGGTCGGGCTGCTGCTGATCTACGGCCGCGGCGACTTCTCGACGCCGCCCTTTATCTACCAGGGGTTCTGATGGATCTCTTCGCACAGATCGACCGCTGGGCTCGGCGCGCCCCCGAGCGGCCGGCCCATATCAGCGGCGCGCGCGCGCTGACCTACGGCGAGCTGATCCGACGCTCGGACGCGCTGGCAGCCTACCTGGCGCACGCGCTGCCCGACGACGGCGCGCCGATCGCCGTGGTCGGCAACAAAGAGCCGGAGATGCTGATCGCGTTTCTGGGCGCGGTCAAGTCGGGGCGCCCCTACGTTCCGCTGGATACCTCCCTGCCGGCCCAGCGGATCGAGCGGATCGTCGCCAGCTCCGGCGCGGCGCTGACTCTCACGCCCGCGCGCGTCGCCGAGCTGTCGGGCGGCGCAGACCCGGCCCCGCCGCGCGGGCACGACCCAGCCGAGCCGTACTACATTATGTTTACTTCGGGAAGCACCGGCGATCCGAAGGGCGTGGTGATCACACTGGGCTGCGTGACCAACTTCCTGGGCTGGATGCTGGCCGAGCAGGAGCTGGGCGCGCCGGGCGAGGTCTTTCTGAACCAGGTGCCGTTCTCGTTCGACGTGTCGGTGATGGACCTATACTTCAGCATGGTCACCGGCGGGACGATGTTCAGCATCACGAAGGACGACGTTGCCAAACCCAGGCAGCTCTACCAGGCGCTGGCCGCGTCGGGCGTGACGATCTGGGTCTCGACGCCGTCGTTCGTGCGGCTGTGTCTGGCCGACCGGGGCTTCGACCAGGCGATGCTGCCGCGCGTGCGCCGGTTCATCTTCTGCGGCGAGACGCTCGCGCCGGAGGTCGCCGCGCAGCTGCTCGACCGCTTCCCCGAGGCGGCCGTCTGGAATACCTACGGCCCGACCGAGGCGACGGTCGCGACCACGTCGGTGCGGATCGACCACGACATGCTGGCGCGCTACCCCGCGCTGCCGATCGGCCGCCCGATGCCCGGCACGCATATGCCGCTGCTCAACGCCGAGGGACGGCCCGTCGCGCCCGGCGAGCGCGGCGAGCTGATTATCTCCGGCCCGAACGTCAGCCCCGGCTACCTCGGCCGGCCCGACCTGACCGAGCGAGCCTTCTTTCTGCTCGACGGGGTCTGGTCCTACCGCACCGGCGACATCGGCCACGAGCAGGATGGGCTGCTGTTCTTCGACGGGCGGCGCGACAGCCAGATCAAGCTGCACGGCTACCGGATCGAGCTCGGCGACGTCGAGGCCCATCTGCAGGCCCTGCCGGAGGTGTGCGACGCGGTGGTCGTCGTGAAGCTGAAAAACGACCAGCCCGACTCGCTCGCGGCGTTCGTCATCTTGAACGAGCGCCCGCCGGGCGGCGATCGCCAGGTCGCGCAGGCCCTCGGCGATCGGCTGGCCGAGCGGCTGCCGCGCTACATGGTCCCGCGGATCTTTCGCTTCCTGGATGCGTTCCCAATGACGACCAACGGAAAGGCCGACCGGCGCAAGCTCGCGGAGCTGCTCGTGTGACACCCTACGCCAACTTTCTCTACTTCGGCATGCTGCTCTACCCGGTGATCCCGACGGTCATCCTGGGGCTGCTCGGCCGGATCTCCTGGCGCTGGATCCTGCTGGTGACGCTGGCGGTGCTGTTCGTGCAGTACAGCGGCACGCTGCGGATCGCGCGGTCGGTCGCCATCCGCGAGATCTGGGTCGTCGTCGCCTACACGCTGGTCGAGTGGCTGGTCGCGCGCGGGTTCCTATGGGCCCGCGGACGGACCAGGCGGCGCTGGCCGTACTACGTCGCCCTGGGGCTCGGCCTGCTGCCGCTGCTGCTCGCCAAATTCCTGCCGCTGCTCGCGCCGGGAGCGCTGTTCGGGTTCCTCGGCATCTCGTACATCACCTTTCGTACCCTCGACGTGATCTTCGGCGTTCAGGATCGGCTGATCGCCGAGCTGCCGCTCGGCCAGTACTGCGCCTACCTGCTGTTCTTCCCGGCGATCTCCGCGGGTCCGATCGACCGCTACCGGCGCTTCGCGGCGGATTGGAAGCGCCAGCGCAGCCGCGCCGAGTTTTTGCAGGACCTGGACGGCTGCGCCCAGCGCTTCTTCACGGGGCTGCTCTACAAGTTCATCCTGGCCTATCTGATCAGCACATACTGGATGGACCCGGCGGCGCGCAGGCATGGGCTGCCAAGCGCGATCTCGTATATGTACGCCTACAGCTTGTACCTGTTCTTCGACTTCGCCGGATACAGCGCCTTCGCGATCGGGCTGAGCTACCTGTTCGGCGTCCACACGCCGGAAAACTTCAACCGGCCGTTCCTCGCGCGCGACATCCGCGATTTCTGGAATCGCTGGCACATCAGCCTGTCGACCTGGCTGCGCGACCATGTCTACATGCGCTTCGTGCTGGCGGCGACGAAGAAGCGCTGGTTCGGCAACAAGCACATCACGTCGTACCTGGGCTTTCTCCTGTCGATGGGGCTGATGGGCCTGTGGCACGGCGCCGAGGCGCACTACCTGCTCTACGGCCTGTACCACGGCACGCTGATGATCGGCCACGACATCTTCAGCCGCTGGAACAAGCGGCACCGGCTCTGGGGTGAGGGGCCGCTCTGGCGAGCGGCCGGGGTGGCGATCACGTTTCAGCTCGTCTGCTTCGGCTTCCTGCTGTTCTCGGGCCACCTCGGCGCTACACCCGCTCGGGCGGCGCTACGCTGAGGTTCTCGGCCGACACGGGCCGGCGGCGCCGCCCATTCCCCCGCCGCGCGCGGAACAGCACCGCCAGGTAGAGCGCGAGGCCGAAGTAGAACGAGTTGAGCGCCCGCACGTCGAGGAAGCTCAGCCCACCGCCTGCGCTCTGCCGAACCCGGTCCAGCCAGGCGCCGATCAGCGGGAGCCCCAGCTGATCGAAGCCGGCGATCGCCAGCGCGCCGAGGATCGCGCCGGGCACGCTGCCCGCCCCGCCGATCACCACCATCGCCAGCACCATCGCCGAGACTCGAAAGTCGAACTGCTCGGGGTCCACATAGCTGAAGATGCTGGCGAACAGCGCACCCGCGACGCCGGCGATCACCGAGCCGATGATGAAGGCCTGGTGCTTGGCACCCGTCGGGTTGACGCCGCTGCTCGCCGCCGCGATCTCGTCCTCGCCGATCGCAGCCCACGCCCGGCCGATCCGCGAGCGCGCCAGCCGGTGGCTCGCGCCTGCCACCAGCGCCACCACCGCGCAGACCAGGTAGTACGAACCGACCGGGCTCGACAGGGCGTAGCCGAGCAGCCGCGGCGGCGGGAGCGCCGAGATACCCTGCGCGCCGCCGGTCCAATCGTCGAGGTTCACGAAGACCTGCGGGATGATCAGCCCGAACGCCACCGTGACGATCGCCAGGTAGTCGCCGCGGAGCCGCGTCGCCAGCGCGCCGTTCAGCGCGCCGAAGATCGCGGCGACCAGCGTGGCAATCGCCAGCACGATCGTGTAGTCCAGCCGGGTCGGGATGAAGGCGGCCAGCCGCCCGCCGGTCAACATCGCGACGGTGTAGCCGCCCAGCGCGAAGCAGGCCGCGTAGCCCAGGTCGAGCATGCCGGCGTAGCCGAGCACAATGTTCAGCCCCAGCGCCAGCAGCACGAACAGCAGCACGCTGATCGCCACGAGCTGCAGGTGCAGGCCGAGCCCCAGGTCGAGCGCCGGGTAGATCAGCGCCAGCCCGAGCAGCCCGGCGGTCAGCCAGCGCCGGCGATCGTCGCCGAGGCGCCGCTCGCCCGTTCCGGCGTCGGTCGCCGCGGATCGGTCGTCCTGCTCGTCGCTCGCCAGGCCGGTCGGCCGGATCGTCAGCAGCCCGATCAAGATGAGCATCACGATCACCGGCGTCCACTGGGAGGACAGAAAGTAGTCGCTCAACGCCGCGAGCACGCCCAGCAGCAGGCCGCTCAGAAACGCGCCGCGCGGCCGGCCGATGCCGCCGAGGATCGCCGCGGTAAACGCGAGCAGGCCGCTCTGAAGGCCGTGCTCGGTGTAGGGGTGTGCGTAGTAGATCGAGAACATAAACGCCGCCGCGCCGGCCAGCGCGCCGCCCAGCGCGAACACCTGGCGAATCGCGCCGTCGCGGTCGACCCCGCAGAGCTGGGCCATCTCCTCATCCTGCGAGCAGGCGCGCAGCGCCCGGCCGGCCCGCGTCGCGCGCAAGAACCAGCCGACGAGCAGCGCCAGGGCAACCGCCAGCGTGAGCACCAGCAGGTCTTTCACGGTGTAGATGACGTTCAGCTTCAGACCGGCCGCGCGGACAAGGTCAACGTGGGGCAGCAGGTCGGGCAGGCCCAGGCGTGGAACCTCCGGCACGCCCGGCACGCTATGGTGCGCGCCCGGCTGCGACTTGTCGGCGGTGCGCCAGAGCAGCGCGGCCTGGTAGAGGATGAACGAGAGCCCGACCGTGGCGATCAGCGGCGCCAGGCGCGAGCTGGCGCGAAAAGGCCGGAACGCGACTCGCTCGATCGCCACGTTCAGCACGGTTCCGCAGGCCACCGCCGCGCCAAGCGCCAGCGCCAGCCCGCCGAGCAGGGCCAGCGCCCCGCTGCCGGGCAGTAGGCCGAGCCAGCGCACGACTACCACGACCACCACCGTGGTGAGGGCAAACAGGTCGCCGTAGGCGAAGTTGATCGTGCGGACGGCGCCGTAGACCAGCGTCACGCCGATCGCGTTGAGCGCGATCACCGCGCCGTTCGAGAGGCCGATCACCAGGATCTGCAGCAGCAGATCGCCGCAGTGCGCGTTGATACCGCAGGTCATAGCAGCCGCCGATCTTTTTATGGTATTATAACCACCGTGATGGTTAGAATGTAGCCGATCATACCACGGCTGTCAAGCTATAGTCTTTCAGAAGAAGTATCCGAAAGAGGAGGGGCTTGGGGAGGGCCTGCGGCCCTCCCCAACACCCCACCCGCTTTATGAAGGGCTATAGCGCGCGATTGAAGTGTAAGGTGGGATGGGTATGGCGGAGATCAACACGCACGCCGGCAATGTCCGGCTGATCGGCGGGCGGCTGTGTCTCAACTTCGTGAACACAGCCGACGACCACGCCAGCGCGTGCCCAAAAGAGTACTGGGTGAGCTACGCCGCGCTGGTGGCCTGGAGCGCTCACGCCGGCATGCTCGACGCGTCGGCGACCACCGCCGTGCTGGCCGAGGCCGCGCGCCGGCTCGACGCGGCCGATGCGGCGCTGAGCCGCGCGAAGCTGCTGCGCGGCGCGCTGTACCGTATCTTCAGCGCGGCACCGGCCGGCCAGCCGATCGCGGCGAGCGACCTGGCGGCGCTGAACGACGCGCTGGCCGGCTCGCCGCGCCGGCCGCAGCTGCTCCAGGCGCCGGCCGGGCTGACCTGGGCGTGGGGCGGCGGCGACCCGCTGGAGCGCGTGATCTGGCCGGCGGCCTGGTCGGCGGCCGACCTGCTGACCTCGGCGGAGATCGCGGCGGTGCGCGGGTGCGCCGGGGAAGGCTGCGGCTGGCTGTTCGTCGACACCAGCCGCAACCGCAGCCGGCGCTGGTGCTCGATGGAGGACTGCGGCAACCGTGCCAAGGCGCGCCGGCACTACACGCAGCGCCGGGCGGCCGTGGAATCCGCGGATAGCGCGGTTGAGCGCGGATAGCGCTCGTTCTCTCTTTCAGGAACGCCCGCTGGCGCCTGGACATTGCGTTCGGGTGTGCGGGCGGGGCCAGGTACCCGCTGGGTGCCCCGCCCCCACACCCCCACCCACAAAACCGCCTTCCCGCCGGTTCATGTGTTATACTGCCAAAGTGCATTGCCTGAAATCAAAGCGATGGTTAAAGAGGTCCTATGGAGGAGATAAAGCAAGCCGTCGGTCGCGTGATCGACAACGTCGAAGGCGTGATCGTCGGCAAACGGAAGGCGGTCGAGCTCGTGCTGATCGCGCTGCTGTGCAAAGGGCATGTGCTGCTGGAGGACGTGCCAGGCACCGGCAAGACCATGCTCGCCAAGGCGATCGCTCGCTCGATCGGCTGCTCGTTCAAGCGCATCCAGTTCACGCCCGACCTGCTGCCGTCGGACGTGACCGGCATCTCGATCTTCAACCAGCAGACCCGCGAGTTCGAGTTTCGGCCCGGACCGGTGATCGCCCAGATCGTCCTGGCCGACGAGATCAACCGCGCGACGCCCAAGACTCAGAGCGCGCTGCTGGAGGCGATGGAGGAGCGCCAGATCACGGTGGACGGCACGACCCACATGCTGCCGCAGCCGTTCATCGTGCTGGCGACCCAGAACCCGATCGAGTACGAGGGCACGTTCCCGCTGCCCGAGGCGCAGCTCGACCGCTTCCTGCTGCGCGTCCACCTCGGCTACCCCAACAAGATGGACGAGATCAACATCCTGCGGCGCCAGCGCCAGTCGCACCCGATCGACGCCGTCGCGCAGGTCATCTCGGCCGAGAAGCTGCTGGACCTGCAGGAGCGCATCAAAGAGATCTACGTCGACGACCTGATCGAGGACTATATCGTCTCGCTGGTGACCGCCACGCGCCACCACGAGGATGTCTACCTCGGCGCGAGCGCCCGCGGCTCGCTGGCGCTCTACCGCACCGCGCAGGCCGCCGCGACCATGGCCGGGCGCGACTACGTCATCCCCGACGACGTCAAGCTGCTTGCCGAGCCGGTGCTGGGCCACCGCCTGATCATCAGCCCGGCCGCGCGCATTCGCAACGTCACGGCCCCGACGGTGATGAGCGACATCCTGAGCGCGGTGCCGGTGCCGGGGGCGCGCGCCGGGCGGCGCTTCGAGCGCGAGGCCGCTGCTGCCGTGGCGAGGTGACGAGGCAAGGGGCCAGAGGCAAGGGGCCAGAGTGGCGCACTCCACTTGCCCATCGCCTCTCGCCTCTTCCCTTGGGCTTGTGTAAAGACTTATCATCGAGTATAATCTTCCTGACCCGGTCGCGCGATACGCACGTTTGTTATGCTTGCCAGGCTGAACGCAGAGCAGCGACCACCACGATTCGGCGCATCGATTCGCGGTGCGTCTTACGACGACCGATAGCTAAAGAGAACCAGCTTTCGCGCCATCGTCAGATCTGCGAATGGGAAAGGTCTCTGCTGTGAGCCCAACCTCAATTGTGCTCGTGCACGCGCATGCACTCTTTCGTGAAGGGCTGCGCCACTACCTGGCAAGCCTGCCGGACTACCGGATCGTGGGCGAGGCGAGCAACGGCCAGCAGGCGATCCAGATCGTCGATTACACCGACCCTGACCTGGTACTGATGGAGGTGGACCTGCCGGGCGTCAACGGCCTGGAGGTGGCCCGCGCGATCAAGCGCACCCATCCGCACATCGGGATCGTGCTGCTCAGCGCCTCGATGGACGGCCAGCATGTGGTCAAGGCTATTCGCGCGGGGGTCGCCGCCTACGCGCCGCGCAACGTCTCGCCAGAGAAGCTGCTGCGCGTGCTCAACCAGGTCCGCCACGGCGATTACCCGATCAACGATCTGGTGCTCTCACTCCCCGATGTCGCCGCGCAGGTGCTGATGGCCTTCCGCCAGATGGCGGTGGACGAAGACACCCAGAGCATCTACTCGCCGCTCTCGCCGCGCGAGCTGCAGGTGCTTGAGCTGGTCGCCGCCGGGCGCACCAACAAGGAGATCGCGGTGCAGCTCGACATCAGCAACCAGACCGTGAAGAATCACGTCTCGTCGATCCTGCGCAAGCTCGCGGTCAACGACCGCACCCAGGCGGTGGTCTACGCTATGCGGCGTGGCTGGATCAAGGTGGTGTTGCCGGGGGATTAACATAGAAGTCAGAAGTCAGAAGTCAGGAGTCAGACGTGGTCATCCCGTCCTCCTGACTCCTGACTCCTGACTCCTGACTACTGGCTACTGTATGAATCGTCACTACGCGCTCGCCCTGTGCCTGTGCCTGCTGCTGATATTCGCCGCCGGCTGCGAGCAGACCTCGATCGCCGAGCAGGAGCAGATCAAGAGCTTCCAGACGCTCCAGGCGTCGACGCCGTCGGCCACGCCGCCCCCTAGCGCAACGCCAAGCTCGACGCCGACGCCGAGCCCGACCCCGACTCTCGGCCCATCGTCGACCCCGACGCAGGCGCCGCCGCCTACTCCTTCGCCCGCCCCGACGGTGACGCCGCTTCCGCCCACGCCCACGCCGAACCCGGCGCTGGCGAACTTCAGCCTCTGCACGCAGACGGCCGGCACGGCCGACGGCGGCCGCTTCTCCGCGCGGATCACCACGATTACAACCA
>Ga0137375_10005296_pt1 | contig 15320 bp, 4 predicted proteins | sample SagtaG_24_FD_104936 | JGI IMG/M metagenome (GOLD analysis project Ga0137375, IMG submission 104936) | Vadose zone soil microbial communities from Sagehorn Ranch, Mendocino, California, USA - Sage1_R_113_16 metaG | ecosystem: Environmental > Terrestrial > Soil > Vadose zone | place: USA...
CGTCCGCAGCGCGAGGAGCAGCGGCACCAGTTGGTAGGACCGGGGAGTGACGGCGAGCCGCGCGAGGCTGCGGAACGGACCGCCGCTGGAGCGAAAGCCCAGCCGCAGCGCGCTGCGGAGCAGGCGGGCGCTGGCCGCATCACCCAGGTCGGTCGGATCGGGCGGGTCGAACGTCGCCGCTTCCACCGCCTCGAGGTTCGGCAGCACACCGGCGATGTCGTCCTCGCCGCCACCAAGGGGGCGGAGCAGGAGCAGGTCGTCGGCGCTGTCGGGCAGCACCACCCACTCGCGGCCACGGGCGCGGACGAGCGAGCCGATCGCAAAGGTCGCGCTGCTCACCGCGGGCTCCCGAACACTGTGGGCAGCCGTCGTATCTGCGCAAGCCAGTCGTCGTCTCGACGGAAGCGGATGACTCGCCAGCCGCCGTGGGCCGCGAGCCGTTCCTCGGCGTCCTCGTCGGCGAGCTCACCGTGGCTGTCGTCCAGCTCCACGAAGACGCCGATCGCGCCGTCGGCCATCCGGTAGATGAAGTCGGGGCGCGCCTGCGCCTCGGGAACGAGCACGTCGGCTTCGCTGGGTTCACGGTAGCCATGCTCTCGGAGCAATCGCAGGAAGGGGTGCCCGGTGCTGCCGACGATCGGTGCGTCCTGGGTGATGGCCTGGTGCTGCGGTACGGTGGTGCTGTCGGCGAGCGGCAGCAGCAGCGGCAGGACGACGTGCCGGTCGAGCAAGGCGTGCTCAGGCTGGTTCGCGTAGGAGAGCAAGCAGTCGTAGCACGCCTTCTCGCATCGTTCCGCGCTGGGATCGGCAGCGTCGAGATCGGTGCCGTTGAGGTCGAAGTGCAACAGTCGCAGCGCTTCCCGCGCGACCGAGTCGAGCTGGTCGGCACCCACGAGCAGCCGCAGCACGCCCGCGCCGCCCTCGGCGGACTCGTAGAGCAGGATTCGCCGCCGCTCCGCGGCGTTAGGCAGCGCCTCGGCGGCGAGCTCGGTGTCCTCCAGGTCGTACACTGCCTGGATGGCGCGCTTGAGCGCCCATTGCAGCCCGGCCAGTGCGAACCTCGACGTGGGAGCCGCCCATTCGACGACGAGCGCGTTGCGCCGGTCCTCGACGTAGGGAATGACCAGCTCGGCGGGGCGTGTGGCGCCTCGCATGGTCGGTGCACCGGGGGTGGTGGGTTGGTCGCTGCGGCGGGCCCACCGGCCGCTGTCTGGGTCGAGGAAGTAGCCGTCGGGGGTGCCGGGGCGGCGGCGGCGCAGCCCGACGTTCATCCGGCGGATGGTGGCGGTGTCGGCGTAGCTGAGCCGGGCCAGCAGCGTGCCGTCGGGACCGACCACCTTTGCCTCGTGCCGGGCGTCTGGCCCGGCGCTGGGCAGTGCCACGGCGGTGACCAGCTCGAAGCCCTGCCGGCGGCGTTCTTCCTCGTCGGAGGAGATGCGTTCCCGGCGGCGGGTGGTTGCCGTGGTCATCCGAAGCAGGTTGGGGATCGCCGGGCCGAGTTCGGCGCCGCAGCTCTCACAGACGTCGTCGCGCTCGTCCCACAGTGTGCCGCAGGTGGCGCAACGCTTGCCGCGGTCCAGCGCGAGCTGGCCGTCGGACTCACCGCGCACCGGCGGGGTCACCTTGACTACCTCGTAGCGGGACCCCTCGTGGTACACGAACGCGCCGGGCCCGAACTCGCTGATCGCCAGGAACCGCGGCCTGGACAGATAATCGCCCTCCCGCTGGCGGGCGCCGCGGCGGGCGGGGATGAAGGCCGACACTGGCAGCCGGGGGAATGAGTAGCCCGGCAGAAAGCCCTCCGAGGCGAAGTAGCGGTAGCTGTAGAAGTCGCCGTACTCGACCCCATCGCCCTCGTTGCGCAGCAGATCCAGCTTGGCCGCGGCCTCCCGGTGGCGCGCCCGCGCGGTGTTGACCGCCTCGGCGGACGCCCCCGCGTCGCCGATCACCCGGTTCGCGGCGTGCAGCTCCGCCTGGGCGGCACGGAACAGCTCCCGCCACCGGTCGCAGGCCCGGTCGAACTGCTCGAGCGCGCCCTCGACGGTCCGCTGCACCCACTCCTCGTCGTACCACGGTGCCGCCGCGACTTCGGGGGTCGCGTCGAGCACCCGTCGGGCCCGGGTGAGGGCGCGGCGTCGCGCGCCCGGATCCGACATGGTCTCGCGGACGGCTCCGGCGAGCGTCAACGACGGCTGCTCACCGGTGACGTCGAGCAGCTCCACCAGCGAACGGCCGAGCGGCTGACGAGTCTCAGCGAGCCAGATGGCGTGCACGTGGGACCGCACCAGGTCGGCGTTGGCCAGGTCCAGCCGCGGCGGGGCGACCGAGCCGGCGACCAGTAACTGGGAGCGTCGGAAGTAGTACTGGTCGTGGGCGCTGCCGGTCGTACAGTAGGTGATCACGATGGCCGGCTGGCCGTTGCGCCCGGCGCGGCCGGACCGCTGCGCGTAGTTCGCGGGCGTGGGTGGCGCGTTGCGCAGCACCACCGCGTTCAGCGTCGCGATGTCGACGCCAAGCTCCATCGTTGGCGAGCAGAACAGCACCGGCAGGCTCGCCGTCCGGAAATCCTCCTCGCGCTGCTCGCGGACGATCGAGGGAACCTGCGCGGTGTGCTCGGCCGCCCGTAGCCCAGACAGGCCCGCCGCCAGCGAGCGGTAGAAGTCAACAAAGTAGGGGTTCGGCGCGCCGCCGGTGTCCCCGGCCACGTTGCGCAGCGGGTCTAGGGCACGCGTCGTCCCGTCGCTGGCGCACCAGCGCAACGCGGCAGCGTTGAGCTGGTAGGCGATAGCCCCCGAATCCTCGTCGACCGGATGCACGACCCCGTAGCCGGCGAGCTGCTTGAGCATGTCCGCAATCGTCTGCTGCGCCTCACCGACCGATAGCGTCGTTCCGGCGCGGCCGATCTCCCGGCGCAGGAACCGGCCAAACATCGAAAGTCCCGACAGAAACAGGTCCCCGCGGCTGTCGTCGGGTCGCCGGGAGCGGGGCCATAGCCGGCCCGCGCGGTAGGGCTCCTCGGTGACCGCCCACGGGTCGCGGAGGTGCTGGTCGGAGAGCGCGCGCATCGACTCGAAGCCCTCGACAGAAAGCGGCGCGGCCCGCACGGCGAGCGCCTTACGCATCTCGTCCAGCAGGACACTGAGCAGCTGGTCCCGCACGGCTGGGGTCAGCCCCGCGAGCACCGTCTTGTGCCAGGCATCCTCGTCATCACACAGCTCGTCGAGCGACAGATAGTCGATCGTCAGCAGCCCAACCTGCTCCAGGTTGGGCATCGTGATCCGCCAGCCGCGTTCCAGGTCAAGGTACAGCCGATAGGCGACCACCTCGCGCAACGCACGCTCGGACTCGGCCCGGGCGATCCCCTTGACATCAGGGGCGATCGCGAAGAGCGCTCGCGGCAGATTCAGCGCCCGCACGACCGCACCGGCGAGGACGTCGTGGGTCAACCCGGCCGCGCCGGCGGCTGCGGCCGCGGCGTACAGGCCCCCACGCAACAGGCCGACCTGGACGAAGTCGTTGAAGTGCCCGGCCTGCAGCGACGCGTCCTGACGGTTGTCGGTGAACGACAGCACCTTGCGGGCCGCTGCCGGCAGGGATTCGCCGCGCAGCCTGCGGACCAGGCTGCTGGCCAGCACCGTCGTTGCGGAGCTGCGGCCCTCCGACCCGAGGCTGGCGAGCTTGGCGAAGTCCTGCTGACGCGACGATTCATAGGAGACCCGGCAGCGCAGGCAGAACCGGAACGGCGCGGCGACGTACGCCGCCCGCAGTCCCTCCCCCTCGGGAACCTCCTGCCCGTCGGGTGCGACCCAGACAGTGTCTGGGAGTAGTCGTTCCCGGTTCGGGTCGACCCGCTGCTCGCCCTCTGGACCGATCAGCCAGCTGTCCGGGAGCCGCTCGGCCAGTCCGCCATGGCCGCGCGGCCACGGGTTGGCCGTGTCGACGTAGAGGTAGCCGGCGCGGTCGTCATCGCCGCCGCTGGAATCGTGCTCGGGTCGAGCGCGGAACCCGCCGCCAGTCCGAGCGACGGCGAGGTACTCCTGCCCGCACTCACGGCAGAACGCCAGCGGGACCAGCAGCGCATCCGGGCGGTGCGGCACCGTCAGCTGGTACTGCGTGGTGACGTGACGGATGTCCTCAGGCTCCAGCGAGACATAGACTGTGTCACCCTTGCCGATGAACTGATGCAGGCGGAACGCGAAAAGCGCGCGGCCGTACTCGTCACGCTGGCCGGCGCCGGCGAGGAGCATCCGCCGCAACGCAGCGATGCAGCATTCCTCGTCCAATCCGGTCTCGGCGGCCAGTTGCTGGCCGGCTGCACGGAGTGTCGTCGGCGGACGGCGGGCCAGCCGGTCGCCGACAGTTGCGACGCCGAAGGTCGTCTCCACCCATGCGGCCAGCGGGTCGTCACGAAGATCCTCAGCGGATGTCCCGCGTTCGATCGCGGCGCGCAGCGCCGTTCGATCGACGTCACCGTCGACGCGCGTGGCGCGCTGGAGCGTCTCACCGATCACCTGCTGCGGCGCCACGGAAGCGCCGAACAGCTTCGTGGCGACCGCGGCGACCTCGGCGCGCTGCTGATCCGCGGTACCTGGTCCGGCGAGGGTGGCGGATGTGCCCACGCATTGCACCGACGGGCTCCCGCACGCGTCGCGAACGCGACGGACCAACATCGCCACGTCGGCGCCCTGCCGCCCGCGGTAGGTGTGCAGCTCGTCCAGGACGAGAAAGCGCAATTCCTTCGCCCTGTCGATGAGCTGACGCCGCTCGTCCGGCCGGGTCAGCAGCAGATCGAGCATGACATAGTTCGTCAGCACGATGTCTGGCGGGTCATCCCGAACCCGCTTGCGGTCCTCTTCACCCTCCTGCCCCGTGTACCGCGCGAAGGTGACCTTCGGGTTGGTCTCGCCGAGGAACTTCCGCAGCTCCAGCTCCTGGCTGTTCGCCAGCGCGTTCATCGGGTACACGACGATCGCCTTCGTGCCACGGCCGCTACCTGTGCGCAACACGTGGTCCACAATCGGGACCAGGTAGGCGAGGCTCTTTCCGGAGCCAGTGCCAGTCGTCAGCACGTAGCTTCCGCCCTCGCGAGCGGCCTCGATCGCCTCCCGCTGATGGCGGTGCAGGTGCAGCGTGCGGCCCTCGATCCGGAAGATCTCGCCACACGCGGGGTGTAGCAGGCCCATCGCGACGAGCTGCTCGACGCCACCCCCGGACTCGAACGCCGGGTTCAGGGACAGCCAGGGCTCCGGCCAAAGCAGGCCGCCGGCGATGGCCTGTTCGACGTGGCCAGCTATCCGCGTATCGTGGACCCGAAGAAAGCCCTGAACAAATTCTCGGTAGTCGGCGACCACCCGATCGCGCACCGCGAAGACGTCCACACCACTCTCTTCCCGCGCACGGTCGGCGGTGCCGACGCGCGCCGTCTGACCTCACTGGATCCTCTCGCATATGGCATGCGCCCTGCGGAGAATGCCACTCCTTGGTACCCGACGGGATGATGCCGCTGGTCAGGATCCCCTCGCGGGACCGCGCCAGGACCAAGTGACTGCGTCAGAATACACGGTCGTGCCCGTGATCGATCCAGTCAGAGTCAGCCGTGTAACGGTTTCATAACGTCGAGTCCTCTCGGGGTATCTCGTCCAGTTCTAACCGACATCCGTGCGGCTCTCTAGCGCCGCGCGCGTCGACCCACCGCGTCGACCCACCAGGAGCGGCCATCACGTTGGGACACCCCAACGCCAAGGTGTTGCCCGCGTCGGCGACAGCCGTCGTGTACACCGGTGGTGCTGCACGGAAAACCCGGGCCGGGCGGCTGGGCGTGGGCCGTGCTGTAGTGGGCGAAGCGAGTTGGGAACGGCCTCGCCGGCGATGCCGGCGCCGCGTCCGGGACCCTGCACCCGGACGCGGGCCGGCCGTGCTCGCGGCCACCCGGCCAGATCCCGCGCCGCTGCCAGGCCGCGTCAAGGGCGCTGCGCGTCCCTACGGGACCGCCTGCGGCGGCCCTTGACCCTGGCCCGGGCGGCGCGGGCCGGCATCCACGCCGCCCCCCGGGGCGGGCGGAGGCAAGGCCGGCCGGCCGCGAGCGGTCCCGCGCCAGGGCGATTCCGCCGGAATCGGCGTTCCAGCAGTTCGGGCGCCGTAGCACCGAAGGGATGGATCAGGGATGGATCGACGGGGCCAACCGAGCGGCCGGCTCACGGTAGCCGGCCGCTGCGAGTCCGGCACGGGGAGACGCCAGGATCCCGGTAGCGAGCCCTGACGTCGGGGAGATCCCGGCCTTCGGGCCCGTGCTGTAGCCTTCGGGCCGTGATGAGGTGGGGGTCATGAGTGGGGAGGCGGGCGGGGCGGCGACCGCTGGGGGCGTCGCCTATCAGGCGCGGGTCGCGGCCTGGGCGGCTGCTCGGATCCTCGCCGAGGAAGGGGCGTCAGGGTTCTGGGGGTTCCCCTCGGCCTCGCTTGCGGCTGTTTACTGCGAGACGCGCGGTGAGGTCGATGATCTGCTGCTGGTGACGTCGGCGGCCGGCCAGTTGTTCGTGCAGGCCAAGCGGCGGATCGATCTCGAACAGCGCGCGGGCTCCGAGTTTGCCTCCTATGTGGCGCAGTGCGTTCGCCAGCATCGTGCGGGCCGGATGGGCGCGGGCGCGTCCGGCGCTGGCGGCGGTGGGCCGCTGGACCGGAGGTGTGACCGGCTGCTGCTGGTCACTGGCTCGGCGGCGTCGGCCAGCGTGCGTGTGCATCTACGTGCAGTGCTCGAGCGCGCTCGTGAACATCCCGTGGCCGATCCCCTGGCCTTGCTGGCGACCAACCAGGACGATCAGCGGGCCCTAGAGGTGGTGGTGGCGCACCTGCGGCGCGCCTGGGAGCAGGAGCACGGGAGTTCTGCTTCGACGGGGCAGGTGCATGAGGTGCTGGCGTTGATGCAGGTCGAGGTGCTGGATGTGGAGCCTGCCGACCACGGGGAACGGGAGGCGCAGACGCTGCTTGGGCCGGGGGTGCTTGGTGATCCTAGCCAGCGCGGGATCGCGTGGGCCGTGCTGGTGGACTTCTGCGTCGGCCTAATGCGCAGACGCTCCGGGACTGATCGGCGGGGCCTGCAGCAGGCCTTGGAGCGCGCGGGGATTCTCGTCGACCCAGCTCACAGCTACCAGGCTGACATCGCACGCCTGCGTGCCCGCAGCACAGCGACCAGCCAGCGGCTGGCGCATCTTGCCACCCTCGCGGCCGGCCCGGTCGAGGTGCGAATCGACCGCCCGGTCACCAGGCAGTTGCAGTGTATGGCCGCTCTTGGGTCCTATCTGGTCGTCGGTGAGCCAGGAGCGGGCAAGTCCGTCGCCCTGCATCAGCTCGCCGTGGACCTCATCGGCCGAGGCGAGGACGTCGTCTATCTTGCGGTGGACGATCTTACCGGCCCAAGCCTGGGCGCCCTCCGCCAGGAGTTGGGCCTGGAGCACGAGTTCTTTGACGTGCTGAAGGCGTGGACGGGCAGGGGTTCGGCGTACGTGCTGATCGACGCGTTGGACGTGGCCCGCGTGCAGGGTACGGCGACGGTGTACCGGCAGCTGCTGCGAGAGCTGACCGGCCGGGCTGGGCGCTGGCGGGTGGTGTGCTCGATCCGCAAGTTCGACCTTCGCTACAGTCCGGAGCTGCAGCAGCTGTTTGCCGCCCAAGCGCCGGTGCGTCTCCCCGAGGAGTTCCAGGACCCGGAGTTTGCACGGCTTCGGCACCTCAACGTCCCCAGTTTCAGCCAGGCGGAGCTTGCCCAGCTCCAGCAGCAGGTCCCGGCGCTGTGGCAGCTGCTCCAAGCCGCGCCGGCGCCGCTGCAGCGGCTGCTTGCGGTCCCGTTCAACCTTCGCCTTGCCGCAGAGCTGCTCCAGCTGGGCGCAACGGTCACCGAACTCACGCCGATCCATACGCAGCTGGAGCTGCTGGACCGCTACTGGCAGCGGCGGGTGCTCGGCGACACCCAGCAGAGTGACGCCAACGAGGCGGTCCTGCGGCGCGCCTGCGAGCAGATGGTCACGGCCCGCTCGTTGCAGGTCGCCCGCGGCGACCTGGCGGAACCAGCCGCGAGCGCCGCGCTGGACACGATGCTGAGCGGCCAGGTACTGGTCGAGTGGCAGCCGACCCCGACTGCCCAACCCGATCGTCGAGTCCTGGCGTTCGCCCATCACCTACTGTTCGACTACGCCGTCGCGGTGCTGCTGCTGGCCGGACTGCCAGGCACGGTCACAGGACGTCTTCGGGCCGACCCGGAACTCGCCCTGGTGGTCCGGCCCAGCATCCTGCTGCACTTCCAGCGGCTGTGGGCGCTGGACGTAACCCGGGCACGGTTCTGGGATGAGACGCTGGCGATGGTCGTCGAGGACACGGTCCCCGAGATCGCCAAGCTGCTCGGACCGCTGGCGGCCGTGGAACTCGCCGAGAACCCTACCGATCTGGAGCTGTTGTGCGCCTCACTGGCGCAGGCCAGCGAGGCCGCCGCCAATGCCTACGGCCATCTGGTCGGCGCGCTTGATCTGTCCTTGGCGACCTCGACCTGGCTGTCGTCTGCCCGGGCGGCGTGCTGGTGCGCGATGGCCGAGCGGGTCAGCGGCAGCCTCAGCGACCGGACGGTCTACCCGCTCCGCGCGATGCTGCTCGACCTGTGCAAGCACCGAAGCAAGCTGGGTGTGGAAGACCTGCGGCGGCTTGGACGGGCGGCCCGGCGGTTGTTGGAGTTCGCCTGGTCGCGGACGCCTCGTGACTTGTACCTGGTGACCGCCGGGCTGCAGGCGGTGAGCCGGAGCTTCGCCAGCGACCCTGCCGGTTCCGCCGCGCTGCTGCGCCGAACCCTGGAGCTCGACCGCCTGCGTCAGCACGGCTTCGAGGAAATGCCACGCCTCGCCCAGGAGCTCCCAGAGCTCACCCCCCACGATCCCGTGTTGGTCGGCGCCATCTACGTGGCGGTACTCAGCTATGACGAGGCGCGCACCGACCCGGCGCCGATGTCGGGGAGCCGGATACTTTCGCTGGTGTCGAACATCCGGCAGGACTTCGACCATGCCAAGTGGGAGCTGAGCGAGTTCTACCCCACCTACTTGGAGCAGGCGCCGCTCCACGCGATCCGCGCGCTGGTGCAGGTCATCGACACGCTCGCCGCATCCGAGGAGCCAGCCGCTCCCGAGCAACCCTTCGACTTCCGTGGGAGACCAGCAGCGGTCCGCGACGACCGAGGTCACACGTGGGATTGGGACTGGGAAGAGCTGGCCCGCACCGATCCCGTCGTCAAGATGCTCGACGCCTTCCAACACCACCTAGAAGCGCGGGCAGCCTACGATGACCGCGCCTCACTTCAGGCGGCCATCAGGGTCATTGCAGACAGCAACCGCTCCTCGACGGTGTGGCGCCGGCTGCTTGCGGTCGGCGCTCAACACCCGACAAGTCTCGGCGTGCTGCTCGCTCCGCTGGCCTGGGCGACCCCGATTCTGGCGGGTCTTGCCACCGCCGCCGCCGCGAGGACGTTCGTTCAGGCGGTGGCTCCCATGCTCGGCGTGGCCGACCGCGAACGCGTCGAACGGGCCATCCTAGCGCTGCCCGCAGAGGCCCTCGAGCGGGACCCTGACTGGATCGTGCATGTCCGCAACCGGCTGCTGGACGGCCTAGATCAAGCTCACCTGACCACGGACGAGGCAAGGACGCTGCTTGCGGAGCTTGACGCAGAGCCCAGCGTCCCCGCTCCCACGCTGCCGGCGACCCCTCCGCTCCCAGACGCACAGGCGCGGAACAGCGAACAATCTCGGCAGGTGCTCGGGGTGGATCTCACAGCCGAGGACCAGCGGCTCCTTGAGCTGGCCCGGCCGGTGAAGGCCTTCCTGGGCATCCCACTAGCGGATCAAGAAAGTGACGTCGACATCGTCGCGTCCCTCCAGACGCTGCAAACGGCGCTCACAGCGCCTGCGGCCACCCAGCTGCACCCCACGATCTCGACCAAGGCGTGGGAGCTGGCCTCACGGGCCGCCAGCCAGCTGACACGGGCAGACGACATCTCCTGCGACAACCCAGATGGCCAACTGGCACGGGAGGTGCTGCTCGCGGCAAGCCGGCATCCACAGCCGGTCGCCGCTGACGAGGAAGACCTGGAGGCCAATACCGTCCTTTCATGGACCCATGCGCCGCGAACCGACGCCGCCGAGAGGCTCATGGCGCTCGCCGGCGCGCTGACATGCGCCGATACGCACGTGCTGGAAGCCGTCGAGCGGCTCGCCACCGACCCGGCTCCCAAGGTTCGCTACCACGTTGCCGCTAACCTCAACCGGCTCTACCAGACCGCTCGGCCACGCATGTGGACGCTGGCACACCGATTCGCGGACGAGGAACCAACCAGCGGGGTGCTGCACGCCTTCGTCACGGGCACCCTTGGCAGGCTTGGTAGGGCTGAACCGGAGCACGTCGCGACGCTGCTGGCGGTCGTCTACGAGCGGATGCGCGGCAACAATAGCCATCTCGACAACGCCTGCCTGTCGCTCCTTGTGGCCATCTGGGCAGGCCAAGGCATCCCCGAAGCCGGCCAGGTCCTAGAACGGGTCGTCCAAGACGAACTCTTCAGCGATCGTCTGAGCCACGTGCTGCCCCCCCTTCGTAGTGGGCTCACGCATGGGCCGACAGAGCATGCCGACCCTACCGCCGACCAAGTACGCGCACGATCATTTCACCTCTTCAGCCAAGTCTTCGCGCGAGCCCGGGACAGATTGGTAGAGCTGCAAGCTGCCTGGCTGACTACCCAGCCATCCGAAGAAGCACGTGCGCAGGCCCGCGAGGCCGCTCGCATTCTCGACGTCGCGATGAGCGAGCTCTACCACGCCTCCGGCGTATACGACCGGCAATCACCGTCTACGACCAGGCCCAGAGTCCCTCAGCCGATCCACCAACGCTTCTACCGCGAAGCACACGACCTGCTCGACCTGATGGCGGAGATCGATCTGCCCAGCGTCACCCACCACCTGATCGAAACTCTGGAGTTCTTCATTCCTGTGGATCCCCGTGGCGTGTTCCTCCGCATCGACCGAGCCGTTGCGCGAGGTGGCCGGCAAGGCGGCTACCAGCTCGAAAGCCTTGCCGTCGACGTTGTTGTACGCTTGGTCACCCGCTATCTGGCTGACCATCGGGAACTCCTCCACCGAGATGCCGACTGCCGCCGCGGACTGCAACGCATTCTCGACATCTTTGTGGCCGCCGGATGGCCAGAAGCCCGTCGGCTCACCTACCAGCTGGACGACATCTTCCGATGAAACGCGTGTGCCCGTCATGCGTGTGCTATCCAAGGCTCAACCACGCCGAGACTTCCCGCGTCACGCTTGCCTCCTTTCGGCGATTCCGCAGGAGCCTACAGCGGGAAGCTCGGCAAGGCCTGCCTCGGATGGCTCGCCTCCGACGCCTGCTCGTCGTTGCCGAGCGGCCAGCCTGACCTGAGGCTGGAAATTCGCCCTGTCGCCGCGGTGCGTAGGGGTCGCGCCTGACTCGACGGGGCCCGCTCGCTGGAACCAGGCGACTTCACAGCGGGCATCTGCGGCGGGGGGTAACTGACAGTTGGATACGCGACTCTGCCAGTAGGCCACTCATGTTCAGTTCAGCGGGACGCGGGAATGGCGGCCCGACGGTGGGGTTGCCAGGCTGGTTCGGCTCGGGCGGCGCAGGGCGGTGTAGAGCGCGACGGTCTCCGGGTGGATGTCCTCGTCGATGAGGTCCGGGTCCGCCCCGAGCACGGTCAGCAGCTCCTGCCAGACGGTCTCCACCCCGGCCGGGTTGCCGGCGGCGTGCGCGGCCCGCATGAGCACGCGGTACAACCGCTCGTCGTAGGGGCTGGCCGCCAGGCCACGCCGAGCCGCCCAATTGGCCTGCTCGGGGTCCTCGGCGTCGAGGTAGTGCAGGGCCAGGCGCTCGGCGACCTCGGCGATGACCGTCTCCATCTCGGTCCGGTGCACCACGGCCCACTCATAGGAGCGAGCCGACAGCGACTCCAGCGGCGTGCCACGGACCAGCTCAAGGGCCTGGCGGAGGGCGTGCGTGGCGTCCGGCCCGGCGCCGTGTCCGCGGCGAACGAGGGCCTGGAACCGAGCCCAGTCCAGCCCGACCGCGTCGCTGAGCCGGTAGCGCCCGTCGCGGGCATCAGGGAAGTAGCGCGATCGGTCGGGGGCACGGCCAAGGCCCGTCCGGGCGGCGGTCACGGTGGTGTGCAGGGTGCCCCGGTTGAGGGGCTTGTCCGGCCATAGGGCCTCCCACAGGTGATCGCCGTCGACCCCCTGAGGGTGCAGGGCGAGGTATACGATCACCTCGACCGCCTTGGACCGCTCGATGGTGCGCACGCCGCGCAGCTCGATGCGTCCGAGCACGCACACCTCCACCGCGGGAGCCTTGCCTGTCTCGGTCGCCTCGTCGGGGACGGCGGGTGGCGGCCGCACCTGGTCGTAAGGGGGTTCCCCCGCCTCGACCCCGTCGACGTCGCCGGCCGTCCGCAGCAGCTCACCGATGGCGGCGTACTCGGCTGCGGCGAGGCGCTGGGGATGAACCTCGAGGTCCAGGGCCGGGATGCGCACCTGCTCCTCGGCGACCTCTAGCCGCCAGCCGGCCTGAGGGGCGTGGCCGGCGATGACGGCCGCGACGGTGGACCCGGGCGTGGTGCGGGTCACTGCGGCCAGCCGTTCCAGGGCGGCTGGGGATGGCGGCTGGGCGATCAGCACCACAGTGGGCGCCCAGCTGTCGCCGGCCACGTCGGCGATGCGACCGCCAAGGACCGAGCCGCAGCCACGCTCATCGAGCAACTGGGCGGTGTCCTCGGCTTGGCGTTCCAAGCCCGGCAGGGCGTCCTCGAGTCGCTCCACCCGTTGCACGCGTTCGAGGCGGTCCAGTTCCGGCCCGAAGCCGACCAGCAAGACCTGGACGAAACCGGAGGAGGAGGCGGCGGTAGCGAGCTCGACCGCCATGGCGTCCAGCAGCGGTCGGGTGAGAGCCGGCGGGCCAGCCAGCGCGGTCAGGCCGGGCGCCTCCAGGTTGAGCAGGAGCTGCCCGGCGCTGCTCATGCCGACGGTTACCAGCGCGGGCAAGGGGGTGACCGCGTCGGCGGCGCTCGCCTCTAGGCGCGCGACTGGTCGATCGCGCGAGAGCGTCCAGCGGCGGCCGTCATCGGTGAGCGTGAATGGTGGGGGAGCGGCCGGGCTGGGGTCCCGCAGCAGGATCTCAAGGGTTGCCGGGCCGAGCTGGACCGCCTCCGCGGTCGGCGGCGCCAAGCCGGCGCGGTGGATCCCGGCGGCCATGGCGCGCAGCGCGACGTCGAGGAACCTGGCCGATTCAGGCTCGGCGGCGGCCCGCAGGTGCTGCTCGGTGCGAGCGGCCGCACCGACGGGCAGCCGGGCACGGCGACCGGGTTGGCGGTAGCGCTGCTGGCGGCGGCGGAGGCGGGCCACTGTGGTCAGGACCCCGGCGGCAAGTAGCCCACCGATGGCCAGGGCGACGGGTGCGGCAGGGACCACTGGCTTCGCGCGATCTCGGGTGTCGGCCCGATCATCTGGCGCTGCGGTCGTGGCTGGCTGACGTCCGGTAGCACGGGACGGCCGCGCTCCCTCCTCCCGCGTGGTTGGGGGCTTGGTGCTGGTCGGCGTCTGCGTCGTTGTTGCCACGTGCGTGGTGGTCGGCGCCACGGTGCTGTTGGGCGACGGGGCAGGGGGCGCCACCGGCCCGCGGCCCGCCTGCGGGCGACCATCCCGAGTCGGTTTGTCCTGCTCCGGCTGCGCGGCTGGCAGACCGGTCGCATCGGCCGGCAGCAGCAACCTCCACCCAGGATAGATCCAGACGACGCCACCCTCGGGGTCTTGCATGCTTCGGCCGTCACGTTGCGGTCTACCCTTGTTGAGCTGGAAGATCTCCCGCCAACGGTATGGGTCGCCGAGGTGGCGGTGAGCGATGCTCCACAGGGTGTCCCCCGGCTTGCCGAGCTGCCTGCCCTGTACCACGTACACCGGCGGGGCCGTTGCCGGCCGTTCAAGATCCAGCCCAGGAACCTCCTCGGCAAGCTGTTCTGGCGCCTTGTCCACCCTGTGCCCGGGAGTGGCTGGTGCGATCGTGGCGGCGGCCGCGGCGGGGGGCGTGGCGGCGAATGCTGGGATCGCTCGCGCAAGGCCGGGAGAGGGCGCCAGGAGCAGGACGGCTGCGATCAGCCGGGCGGCGATGGCCTGGTTCCAGCCGGCGAAGGGGACGCGGTGGGCGAGGCGTCCCCGACGGGCCGCCGCGATCTCGGCGCCGAGGCACACGATGAAGTGCGCCCAGTAGATCCAGCCCAGGACGGCAAGGAGGTTGGCGAAGAACTCGTCGGGGATGGACCCGCTGGTCAGCGTCTGGGAGAGCTCGGACACCGATGGCACGGCATGGGGGAGTGGCCAGCCGACGATCAGAGCCAGGGCCGCCGGCACCCCGGCCGCGAGCACGACGATGGCGACCAGGGCGGTGAGTCCGCGTGCGAGGTCGCCGGCCCATGCGGAACCTCGGTGCCTGGGGTTGGTCAACAGCCTTCCTCCTGCGCGACGCCGTGGCAGACGTGGGCGTTTGCCTCCACGGTCCCGCCGTAGTGGCTGACGCCGACGACGCGGGCGAACAGGGCGTGCTGCGACCAGGTGACGGTGACGTCGACGCGGTCGCCAAGCGCGTCGCGACCCAGCCGCACCTGGCCGAGGTAGCCCACTGTGGTCAGATAACGCTGAGCGGCCTGGCGGGCCTTGCCGGGCTCGATCCGGTAGGGGCCGCCCGCGCGGATCGAGGCGAGATCCAGCTGGCCGGCGCCCGCTCGGGCGGCCTGCTCGGCGATGTTGATGCCGCGGCGCTTGGCGGTCAGCGCGTTGGCGCCGTCGAAGGCGAATCCGATGACGGCGAGGGCCAGGATGACGACCAGTGGCATGACCACGCTCAGGCTGCCCGCCTCGCCGCCTCCCCACGCCGCCCTGAGTTGCCCGCGCCTCACCGGAGCCCCCGGTACGGGTCGACCGGCGCGGTGTAGGCCTGCTGCACGTCCTTGACGCCGCCGGGCCCGAGCGGTGTGAGATCGCTGCGCGGGATCGTGCAGGTCACCGTCACGGTCACCGTGCCGCCAGCCTGGAAGTCGGCGGTACTGACCGCCACCTGCACGCTGCTGCAGACCCGCCCGCTGGCGGCAAGCGAGGTCGCTGCCGAGACGGCGGCGGTTTGGCGGGCGGCGTCCGCCGAGCGCGCGATGGACGCGCTGCGGGCCGCGTCCCTGGCGGCTGCTTCGACGTCGCCGTTGGCGACCGCCAGGCGCAGCGCGTAGACCCCGAACA
>Ga0137375_10005308_pt1 | contig 15308 bp, 16 predicted proteins | sample SagtaG_24_FD_104936 | JGI IMG/M metagenome (GOLD analysis project Ga0137375, IMG submission 104936) | Vadose zone soil microbial communities from Sagehorn Ranch, Mendocino, California, USA - Sage1_R_113_16 metaG | ecosystem: Environmental > Terrestrial > Soil > Vadose zone | place: USA...
ACCCTGTATCACCTGGATCATCACAAGATCGTCGACCGCAGACAGCAGTTGTACCAGACGATAAAACGTAAGTTGGCCCAAGCGGAAGAAAAACTCCGCAGGCTGCGCGAGCATGCTGATATGACAGCTCGGCACTCATTGGAAGAGCAGGTACGAGAACTAAAGGAGTTCATGGTGCCGGAGCAGCCGTATTCTGCGACGGCCAAGTGCGCCATCATGGCCCTCCGTGGCTCGTATCCTGTTGCAGAGCTTGTGCTTCATGGTTTGTAGACACGCTGGAGGAACATATGAAGCCACTCGTTGTAGAATACCCTGAAGAGCTACCAGGGTTGTTAAAAATGACTGAGGAGCAGTTTGCCGCTGAAGTGCGGTTTCTTGCTGCAGCCAAGCTCTTTGAGTTGGGTAAGCTGAGTTCTGGGAAGGCCGCAGCCATGGCCGGACTCGGACGCGTGGAGTTTCTCCATAAACTTGGTGCCTATGGCTTCTATGCCATCAATTTGCATGATGAACAGATCGAAGCTGAGCTCAACGCTGCCGCCGAGCTTGCTCCATGAGCATCTGGGTAGTGAATACGTCGCCTCTCGTTTTTTTGGGCAATCTGGGACGGCTGGAGCTGCTACGTCACGAAGGACGGGAGGTGTATATCCCACGAGCGGTCGCTGAGGAAATCGCCGAGAAACCTGATGCAGCCGCACAGGCTGTCCAAGCTGCCTGTGCAACGTGGATGCAGGTGCGGAATGTTACAGATCAAACGGCTATGACCCTCGTACAAGCAGCGCTGCACAAAGGGGAAGCAGAGGCCATTGTCTTGGCGACAGAACTGCACGTGGAAAGACTGGTTCTCGATGACCAGGACGCACGGCGATTCGCCGCCCGCTGTGGCCTCAAGATCATTGGTACCCTGGGGATTTTGCTGGCCGCCAAACAGCGAGGAGCTATTGTCTCGCTGCGAGAAGAGATTGACGCTCTCCTAGCCCTGGGATTTCGTGTCAATCCACAGCTTGTCACTGCCGTGTTACAAAGTGCCGGGGAGTAATGCTCGTTATCACCGAACCGGATAAGATAGAAGAACCTGATAGCAGAAAACAAGTGGGAATTGGTTTCGGTGGAAGAACTCGAAGCGAGTCTGCACCTGGAATCCATTCATGGCACACTGCGGCTCGCCGAAGTATACGATCGGATCATTTTCCCCACCGAAGACCCTGCGCTGGTACAAGATCCGCCAGCAGGAAGCTGAAGAGGAGCGACGGCAACGTGCTGATAACCTGAGGTGGAGAAGAGAAGTGGCTAGGAAAGTTCAGCAACCTCACATGGTTGAGACATGCCCGGCGTGTGGTGCAAGTGGCAGAACCGCCTGGGGGACCTGCCAGGCCTGTGGCCACTATTATCTTGCGGAGGGTTGGACGCAAGTCCCCCGACGCACACACCCCTGGCGGTGGATAGCAGTCGGTCTGGGTCTCGTAGCCGTCCTCTGCGCTCGGATCACCGCTCCTTTTCTGCCTGACCCCATTACCAGTGTGTTCCATAGGCCCACCACCCAGCTCAGCTCTACCCCACTTGCCACCCAGTGGGCCATGTGGGGCAGGGATCTGCAGCAACGGCGTTACGTGGCCGAGGCCCCGCGCCAGCCGGAAGGCCGCCGCGTCTGGTCGGTGGCGCTGGGGACCCCGACGCGTTCTGTCCCGGTGGTGGAGGACGACGTCCTCTACATTGGGGGCCATTTTACGCTCCTCGCTTTGGATGCCCATACGGGGCACAGGCGCTGGGAAATACCCACAACGGGTCCCGTCCATACGTCTCCGGCTGTCGCCGGAGACCAGCTGTACCTCGGCTTGCAAGACTGGCGGGTCCTCGCGTTGGACCGTAGGACGGGCCAGACCCGGTGGGAGTTCCAGATGCAGAACCCGGTCGCCGGCTCGGCCGCAGTGGCGCAGGGCATGGTCTACATCGGCTCCCTGGACGGTTTCCTTTACGCCCTGGATGCGGCCACCGGGAAGCGCATCTGGCAGTTCAAGACCCAGGACCAACCCCTCTCCCCACCCGCGTTCTCTGCTGGGACCCTGTTTGTTGGCTCGACGGAGGGGATTCTGTACGCGCTGCATGCCAGGACAGGGCACACCCGGCTGCGTTTTCGCACCCGAGACCGTCTGCAGGACACCCCGGTCGTCGCCAACGGACTGGTCTATTTTCCCTCTGGAGGTCAGATATACGCGGTGGCAGCCGATGCGCGGGAGTTCCCCGGTCAATACCAGCTCCAACTGGTCTGGGCCCAGCTCTGGATCTGGCAATTCCCGGTGCCGCGGCCGCCCGTCCAGCCCGGGAGCCGGTGGCGTTTTTCCCCCTGGAAACCGCCCCACGGGTTGCTCTCTGCCCCAGCAGTGGCTCCCGAGGCGTTCTATGTCGGTGATACCGAAGGCTACCTGTACGCCCGAAATGCCCTGACGGGCGAAGGGCTGTGGCAGTTTCAGGCCGGGGGCGCCCTGATGGCTTCACCGGTGATCATTGGCCCACGAGTCTACTTTGGTACCGATGACGGAGTTCTGTATGCGCTAGACCGTATGCATGGGGAACTCCTGTGGAAACTCTCCTTAGGGGCACCCATCCATGCTACCCCGGTGTTCGCCAGTGGACGCTTGTACATCCAGACTACAGATGGGCGGCTCCACGCTATAGAATGACACGCGTTGCACATGAGAAGACACACAGGGAAACCAGCGAAACAGAGAATAAGGAGGTACAATGCACACCTTTGTTGATCCGTTATACCGAGCCTACAAGCTCTTTGCCGACCACGTCTCTATGATCAACGGTGAGGTGCGTCTGACGTACGCCGAAACCTGGTCCCGGTGCTGCCGCCTGGCTGGTGCTCTGACCCAGCTTGGTGTCCAGTCGGGCGAGCGCGTGGCTATCCTGGCATGGAACAGCCACCAGTACCTCGAAGTCTACATGGCGGTGCCAGCCTCGGGACGCGTGGTGGTGCCGCTGAATACCCGGCATGCTGAGCCAGAACTGCGCTATGCCCTGGAAGATGCGGGCGCGCGCATTCTCATTACCGATCGTGAGCCCGGGGCTCTGGCCACGACGGTCGAGCGGGTCATCCGCCTCCCTGACGACTATGAAACCCTGCTCGCCCAGGCGCCGGAGGCGGATCTGGGGGTGGGTGTCACGGAGGACTCCCTGGCGGGCCTCTTCTATACGGGCGGGACCACGGGCGTGTCGAAAGGGGTGATGCTGAGTCATCGCAATCTCCTGGCCAACACTACCAACTGGCTCATTGCCGCACAACAGGGTCCTGAGGATACCTATCTCGTCATGGCCCCCCTGTTCCACGCCGCTGGCTCACTGGCTGTACTGGCGACGGTGTGGACGGGCGGTCGTCAGGTAATCTTACCGGCGTTCGATCCTGGAGCCACGCTGGACGTGATCGCGGCCGAGCAGGTGACGGTGACCCTCGGTGTGCCCACGATGATTGCAGCCATGGCCGAGGAACAATTGGTGCGCCCACGCCAGGTGGGCAGCTTGCGGTCCCTCAGCCATGGGGGCTCTCCCATTGCCACAGAGGTGGTGCGTCGGGCCCGGGCGGCCTTCCCCGGCGCCGAGCTGGTGCACGCCTATGGCACCACCGAAACGGCGCCCCTCGCCACGCTCCTCCGCCATGAAGAGCAGCGTATCGAGAGCAACGTGGCGCGCTCGTGCGGGCAGGCTGTGGCCGGGGTAGACGTCCGGGTCTTCGGCCCGAATGGCCACGCCATGCCGCCAGGGGAGATTGGCGAGGTGGTCGTGCGTGGCCCGAATGTCATGCAGGGGTACTGGAACAAACCCGAGCAGACCGCCGAGGTGCTCCGCAACGGGTGGTATTACACCGGTGATCTCGGCTACATGAACGATCAGGGCTACATTTTCCTCGTCGATCGCGCCAAAGACATGATCATCTCGGGAGGCGAAAACGTCTACAGTACCGAAGTGGAAGAAGCCCTCTACCAGCACCCCGCCGTGTTGGAGGCCGCCGTGTTCGGTGTGCCCGACGAGCAATGGGGCGAAGCGGTACACGCGGTCGTCGTCCCACGGGCGGGGCAAGAAGTGGACGCGGCCACCCTCATTGCCTTCTGTCATAAACATATAGCCGGCTACAAAGTGCCCAAGCAGGTCGACCTGCGGCGCGACCCACTCCCGAAGTCGGGTCCCGGCAAAGTGTTAAAACGCGAACTCCGCGCCCCCTTCTGGGCTGGCCACAGGGCGCAGATCAACTAAGTACCGTGCGCCATAAATCCTCCGCCAGTTGCGATTTCTCGCCTGCAAGGAGGACGGGTGTCGACCTCCCCCGCCAAACTGGCGGGGCAATTGCGGTGCGCAGCACTAAGGGCTGCGATAGGTCACATCCACTCGGCCACCCGCTCCGCCGCCATGATAATGGTGGCGTGGGTATTGGCCCGCGTCACATGCGGCAGGATGGAACCGTCAACCACCCACAGACCCGCGATGCCACGCACTTGCCCGTATTGATTCACCACTGCCATGGGGTCTGCGACTGGCCCCATTTTGCAGGTACCAGAGATATGGCGGGCCGTGCCGACCGTCTTGAGTAGCCAGGTATCGAGGGCATCATCCGAGGCGAGATCCTGATCGGTGGGCGCCAGGCGTTCGGCAATGATGTTCTCATACGGTTTCTGGGCGGCCAGTTGCAGGCACAGGCGTACCGCCTCCCGCAGGCGCTGCCGATCCCAGGGATCTTCCAGATAGCGGTAATTGAAGTGTGGCTGCACGTGTGGGTCCACGGATGCCAGGTGCAGTTCGCCAGCGCCGCTGGGCAGTTCTAGGGCACAGGAAAAACGGATGGTGCGGTCCGGCAGCACGTCACCACTTAGGGGCGAATAGACGGCGTTGGTCATCATCATGATGTCGTTGCGGGTGCGAGAGCCACTGGCAGTATAGCGGAGACCGATGCGGGTTCCCCGGTTATCGGGCAGCAGCGTGATCCCCTCTTTGACCCGCATGCTGACACTGGCAATCGGGTGATTCCGCAGGTTCTGGCCGACTCCCGGCAGGTGTTGCACCAGGGGGATGCCCAGGCCACGCAACGCCTCTGCCGGCCCGACCCCAGAGAGCAGGAGCAGGTGCGGGGATTTGAGGCCACCAGCGCTGAGCACGATCTCCTCCCCTGCCATGGTGCAGACCTCCCCACCGCTTTCCACTTCCACCCCAACTGCCCGCATGCCCTCGAAGAGGATGCGCCGGGCCAGGACGTCAGGCCTGATGGTCAGGTTCAGCCGGTGGCGGGCCGGATTGAGGTACGTCATGGCTGTGCTCATGCGGATGCCATCGGGGTTATTCATCGGCATGGCACCGACCCCACCCGACTCAGGACCATTCATATCCGGGTCTGCAGGGAAACCTAACGCTCGGGCAGCCTGGTGAAACGCCGCCTGAATGGGCGGCAAGGACTCCTGGTGGCGCCGCAGAATGGGCATAGGGCCATTGGTGCCATGCACATCATCCTGGCTGTCCAGGTCGGTCTCCATCTTCTTGAAATACGGTAAAACCTTGCGGTAGCTCCACTCGTCATTGCCCAAGGCGGCCCAATCTTCAAAATCTTCGAGGAGACCCCGCAGCATCACCTGCCCGTTGATCGCCCCAGAGCCGCCCACCACCTTGCCCTGGGCCACGTGGATGGGGCCCTGGAGGCGCGTGAGCGTACCCTGCAAAGCCCAATTGTGCGGCGAGTTTTCGGCTTCTGCAGCCCTGGTATGCCCATACTTCAGGGGATCGGGGAGTACATCCACGGTGGGATAATCGGCGCCAGCCTCCAGCAGCAGCACTGACCGCCTGGGATCCTCAGAGAGCCGCGCTGCCAGTACACATCCTGCCGAGCCTGCCCCAACAATGATGACATCATATTGCATTTGTCCCTCCTGCTGTTGATGACGTTGTATGTTCAGGTGTGCGATGCGTGCCCCACCGCGAGCCGCTTCACGAGCCGTGCCCAACGCGCCCCCCAGGTGCGACAGAAGTGGTAGATCTCATCCGTCGGTTCGCCCAAGGCCACTGGCCCGTAATGGGGACCAAAGGGTTCGCCCTGGATAATCATGCCGTGATTGAGCAAGATATGCAGGGCATTCAGTAGCGTCAATTCCGCCCCACTGCCCGCCCGTCCTCCAGCGGTGAAGGCACCGCCGACCTTGCCCTCCAGTGGCCCTGGGTAGCCCTCGATAGTGACCTCATCGAAGAGCCGTTTAATTTTCCAATCCACCGCGCCAAAACGGGTCGGTGAGCCGATGACGATCCCGTCGGCCGCGGTCATGTCGACCATCGTCACCTGTTCAACCGGCAATATCCGTGCCTCAACGCCTTCCGCACGTATGCCCTCCGCTACCGGCTCCACCATCGTACCCGTTTTCCCGCGCAACGTCGTGTAGATGATGAGGATTTGTGCCATCCTTCCTCCGCTCGCCTGGAGTTTGCACCAAGAGACAGCAGTAAAAATACTTGACTTTTCTTCTGCGCGCCATGACTCCTGAAACGTGCAGGCTCCTGGGAGCGCAGGGATCTCGCCTGCTCAGGAAGCGGCCAAGATGGCGGCGCTCCCAGAGCGCCAGGTCACTACCCACAGCAACGCAAAGCGACGCGTAAGACTGTGGGCCAGACGCAGTGATCACGGGTGTGGAGTGAGGTGGTCGAGCGCGATGGCGAAGGGGATCAATCGGTGCGGGTCGTCGCCGACGATTTGTTGTTCGCTGATAAAGGTGTACGACGTCGCTTTGCGGTCCCTAGGGTCTTCGATCCGGAAGAGAAAGGCCGCTGTGGCGTGACTATGGGCGTCCAGCGCCAACCAGTCGTGCCGATCATACCCATAGCCAATCCCAAACGTTTGGACGAGGGTGTAGCGCTGGTGCATGTTGTCCCCCAACTGGGTATGGGCGTTGGCCCATTGGTGCAGGCCAATGGTGCGCGGCGTTGCGGTAGGGTTATGGTAGGCCAGGGTCACCAGAACATACAAGCCATCTGGAGTGGTCTGTAGTCCTTCGACGTCCACCTGGAGCTGCGCAACTTCTTGGGTGACATGCGTGGATATAGGCTGTTGGGGAGCTGCAGCGGTACGGGTCACAGCTATGAGGCCCAGGAAGAGGGTCAGGAAAAGGAGGCGCATGGCATAATCTCGCTCTCTGAGCCAGTGACCCAGTCCGCGGCTACGAATACGTGATGCGATAGCTGGGTTATCAAGTGACATCCGTCTCATGCCTCTAAGAGGCTATCTGCCAGATCGTTGCGTTTATTCGGTTCCATGGCCTTGCTCCTCATGATGGAGGTTTTTACCCCTATTTAGACTCTAATGAGAAGCCGTACAGGAGGCGATGTGCGCCACCCCTCTCTACTGTCACAGTACTCGATATCTCGCTTTCACTTTTGGGGAGGGCACACACGGCGTCCACCTCCTGTACGAGCCACGTCTCCAGGACTCCTAACGACTAACGCGCTATGCGCTCGTACTCGCTGAAACGCCGGTCCACTTCGGCTTCGGCGTTCTCTCGAGTATATCCGTACCGCTCTTGCAAGCGCCCTATCAACTTATCTCGCTCTCCCTCAATACGATCGAGGTCATCATCAGTGAGGTCTCCCCACCATTTCTTGACCTGCCCACGCATTTGCTTCCACTTCCCTTTCAGAACATCAGCATTCATCCTACACTTCTCCTCTATATACAACACCCTATTGGATGCTAGAACCGCTCTGCCCGAGGGGCCGCATCCTTATGACACCAGTGACCCCTCGCAGGTCTCTGCGCAGTACAGAAAGCAAGATATATGCCAGCCTCGGACGCGCTCCACTTGCCTTGCCTCTCCAGTGCCGCTGCCCCGCGAGGACACAAAGCCTACCGCGCCATTCCCGCGTCCCTTGGTGTTCGAGTGTGGGTCTTAGAAACGCGGTTCCTGTTCTAGAGCATCTCTCAGACTGAGAGATGACTATCATTTCGAAACGCCATAAGCAGAGAGCCTATATTGCGGTCCTAATATGTCTCATAATATTGACAAATAGTTATATATAATTTACAGTGCAATGTGATACGAGGTGAAACTATGAGGAAACCCAAAAATATGTCGTCGCTCGATAACCAGGTGCGGAGTCGCAGGCAGGCGATGGGGCTGAGCCAGCAGGCGCTGGCTACACGCTGTGGGTGCACACGCCAAGCCGTGCATGCGATTGAAGGAGGGTTGTATGTGCCAAGCACGCTGGTGGCTTTACGGTTAGCGAAGGTGCTGGGTTGTACGGTCGAGGAGCTCTTTCGTCTCCCTGAAGAATGCCCCCATATTGAGGCAGAGTTCGTTGGAGAGATATCTGTACCTGAGGGCAGGAAAACCCGTCTGCAGGTCGCCCTCGTGGGCGAACGTGTCCTCGCCCACCCGCTGACGGGCGCCATGGCAGCCTTTACTGCGGCTGATGGCCTGCTCGTGGCGGCCACTGCAGCGCCGACACGGCGGGTGGATGTCGAACTCCTGGTCGATGCCCAGTGGCCCAGGAATACCGTCGCTGTGGTGGGCTGCGACCCCGCGCTGGCGCTCCTGGGGGCCCATCTTACCCGACGCTATGCCACGTTGCGCCTCGTGTGGATACCGCGGAGTAGTCTGGCAGCACTGCGCATGGTGGGACGTGGGGAGGCCCATGCGGCAGGAACCCACCTCTGGGACCCAGACAGTGGGGAATCCAATATGCCGTCTATTCAGCGTGAGCTGGCTGGCCATGCCCTCCTGGTGGTGACGTTGTCGCAATGGCAACAGGGGCTCATTGTGGCCCCGGGGAATCCTAAGAGCATCCTGCATCCGGCGGATCTGGCCCGACCAGATGTCACGCTGGTGAACCGCGATGCTGGGGCTGGGAGCCGCACACTGCTCGACCTGTGGTTACGGACAGCGCGCCTCACCCCACAGCTGGTGCGCGGTTACGGGCGCGAGGTCTCTTCCCACCTGGCGGTGGCCGAAGCCGTGGCGAGCGGCGGAGCAGATGTTGGGCCAGGCATTCTGGCCGTAGCCAGAGCCTTAGGGCTTGATTTCATCCCGCTCCAGGAAGAGCGCTACGATCTCGTTATCCCGCTGGCTTTCGTCAACACGGCTCCGGTGCAAGCCCTGCTCGACATTGCTGTGAGTCCACGCTACCAGGGGGAACTTGAGGCACTTGGGGGCTACGACAGCACCAAGGCAGGGACGGTAGTGGCAGAACTCCGCGGCTAAGTGCCAAACTGAGGTAGCTGAGAGGAGCACATCTTGATGGCGTCGCCAGGCGTTGTCCAGGGGCAAACCCGGGTAAGCCAGGATTGGCTACGCTGGTATTGGGGCGTGGGGTTGGTCGTCGTACTCTGTATGTTCTGCAGCGATGGCCGCGCTCAGTCGCCAGGCCGCCCGACTGGCGAACTCACGGTCTTTGCTGCGGCGTCTTTAACCGAACCGTTTACCGAGATCGGTAAGCGACTGGAGGTCGCGCACATCGGATTGAAGATCATCTATAACTTTGGCGGTTCACCGACACTGCGCACGCAGATCGAGCAGGGTGCCCGTGCTGATGTATTTGTCTCTGCAGATATGGCCCAGATGGAGCTGGCCAAGAAAAATGGTATGGTCCAGGGAGAGACGCCGGTGTTCGTGAAGAACCGGCTCGTCGTCATCGTCCCACGCAGCAATCCGGGACAGGTCACGACCTTCCGGGATCTCGCCAAACCGGGCCTCAAACTCACCCTGGCTGCTCCTAAAGTGCCAGTCGGGAACTACAGTCGTCAGGCCTTTAGCAGAGCCAATACTGCATATGGAGCGGATTTCGCGAAACGTGTCTTACGCAACCTCGTTTCCGAAGAAGAAAACGTCAAGCAGGTGGCGACTAAGGTGCAACTCGGTGAGGCAGACGCCGGCATGGTCTACGTGTCGGATGTCACGCCAAAGGTCAGTAAAGAGGTGCTGATCATCCAGATTCCGGAGGCCCACAATCAAATTGCCACCTATCCTATTGCCCTGACACAGGGGGTACAAAATCGTGCTGCCGCAGAGATGTTCATCGCCTTTGTCCTGTCGCCAGAAGGACAGGCCGTCCTCAAAGCGCACAACTTTATCCCGCTGCAGGAATAACCATCAGGAATAACCATACGGAACGGATAGGGCGTAGCCAGGTGCGGGACACCAGCATGAGCCAGGAGGTACAGCGACATAGCCTGGGGCGGAGGCGTACGGGGCACGGGACAACGCTGTTGCTTGCAGCGCCCGTGCTGTGCGTCGTCGCATTTGTCACCCTACCACTCCTGGCCATTTTTCTCAAAGTGCTGCCGCAGGCAGGGCTGTGGGAGACCCTCCGAGAACCGCTGGTGACCCAGGCGCTACGGCTCAGTCTCGTGACCTCGCTGAGCAGCCTCTGCCTGGCCGTGCTGTTCGGCACGCCAGTCGCTTATCTCCTGGCGCGTCATCACTTCCGCGGGGCGCGAGTGGTGGAGACGCTCCTCGACCTGCCGATGGTGTTGCCGCCCACGGTCGCTGGCATCGCGCTGCTGATGGCCTTTGGGCGGCGCGGTCTCCTCGGACCGTGGCTGCAGGTAGCAGGTCTCCAGATCAGTTTTTCAACTACGGCGGTGGTCCTCGCCCAGAGTTTCGTCTGTTGGCCGTTCTACATCCGGGCAGCCCAGGCCGGGTTTCGGAGTGTTGATCCGGAATTAGAGCGTGTGGCGCATACCCTCGGCGTCTCATCCTGGCGCACATTTCTGCGCGTGACGGTACCCCTGGCCTTCCCGACCCTGCTCAGTGGTGGCGTGATGGCGTGGGCGCGGGCCCTGGGAGAATTCGGCGCAACGATTATGTTTGCCGGAAATCTCCAGGGGCGCACGCAAACTATGCCCCTGGCGATCTATCTGGCTCTAGAATCGGACTTGCCTGCAGCCCTGGCTCTCTCTACACTGCTGATCCTGGTGTCTGCCAGTGTCCTTCTGTGCATGCGGGTGTTCCTGCGCCGTGGGGTACTTACAACTTATGCTTGAGGTGATTCTCCATAAGCGCCTGGCCAGCTTCCAACTCAACGTGGCCTTTACGACGGGCCAGGAACTCACCGCGCTCTTTGGTCCCTCAGGCGCGGGCAAGAGCCTCACTTTACGGATCATTGCTGGCACCGTGCAGCCAGATACAGGCCGCCTTCTGCTCGATGGTGAGCCACTCTACGACAGTGCCCAGGGCCTCAACCTCCCGCCCCAGCAGCGCCGCCTGGGCTATGTACCACAACACTATGCCCTCTTTCCCCATTTGACTGTGGCCGACAATATTGCCTTTGGGCTCGGGCATGCCCCACGGCGCGTGCGGGCGCAGCGCGTCGCAGAACTCCTGGAACTCTTTGGCATGCAGGGGTTCGAGAGGCGCATACCACGCCAGCTCTCGGGGGGACAGCAACAGCGGGTGGCGCTGGCCCGAGCGCTCGCCGTGCAGCCACGACTCTTGCTCCTCGATGAGCCATTTGCGGCACTTGATGGCGGCCTGCGGGAGACACTGCGGCAAGAACTCGCCCAGGTGTATGCCCATTGGGGGATCACCGTCCTCCTGGTGACGCACGACCTTGCCGATGTCTATGCGCTCGGGCAACAGGTACTGGTCTATGATGGAGGTCAGGTCATCCAGCAGGGGACGCGTGAGGAGGTATTCTTTCGTCCTAGCAGTCGCCGCGTGGCGGAGTTCGTCCATACCAGGAACATCTTGCCAGCCGTCGTAGAACGCGTTGAGGCAGACACCCTCTGGCTGCGCTGGCAAGGCTACGCGCTGGCTGCCCCACGCCAACCGCTGGCGCCAGGGACCTCGGTGTATCTCTGTATCCGTCCCACGCAAGTGCTCATCGTCCGCCCGGAGCGTTTGACGGCTCGGCGGCGTGACAATCTCCTCTACGGCGATATTGTCCGAGAAATCATGCACGCAGAAACGCACACCCTCTATCTGCGGCTGGACTCTAGCCCTGCCGCCCATGATCTGGAGATCACCCTGCCCAGCTATGTGTATCACCGCCTCGGTCTTGACACGCAAAAACGTCTTATGGCCGAGTTGCCTCGTCAAGCTCTACACGTCATCCCACGCCAGGATGACGCCGTGGCCCCTGCAACCCCTCCGCCTGATGCACCCTTTACCCGCCTCACTCCAGAAGCAGAGAAACCATACTCCTGACCGTGCCAACCTGGCCTGCTGTCCCCGTCATCGCTCACTTGCGCAGCAATTGCCGAGCTTTATCTTGCGTATGCCGGTCGGCCTGTGAGCGCGCCGGCCGCACGGGCATGCTGAGAATCTCTTGCAGCTGTCGCTGACTCGCCGTATGCTGCCCCGCCTCACGATAAGCCTCGGCCAGGGCAAACTTCATGCCCATGTTCTGTGGCGCCACCCGTAGCCCCTGTTCCAGATACCCAATCGCACGCTTCAGGTTGCCGCCGAGGATCCCCGGTAATTGGCGTGCGATCTCCCCCAGAGCGCGGTATGCACTCCCATGCTCATAGTCCGCTTGCAAGCGTAGCACCATCTCCATCTCAGCCCGCACTTTCTTGACCATCTGGAATGCCTGCCAGACGCCTTGAATTTCGCTCAAACCGCCGTAATTTGCCCCAAGCCAGAAATGGCCCTCGACCCCTGTGGGCTGTTGTACAACAGCACGCTGACCCATCTCGATGCCGGGCTCAAAATAGCGTCGTTTTTCACTGGCGCTCGCGTCGTCGCCCACCTGGTAATACGCCCGCGCGGCACGCCAGAGCAACTGGTAATTGGTCGCATCCATCGCCACGGCGCGTTCGAGCGTTGCCAGGGCCTGACGGTCGCGCTCCTTGTCTTCGCCATAGGAGAAGAGGGCATCGGTTGCGCCGAGAGAGTCTGGGCTCGTGGGCATCTCCGTCAGCGTCCTTTGTTTATCAACGGGAAAGGACTCGGCGTATACCAGGAGGGGCATCCAGAGGAGGGAAGCAATCGTTGCGAGCAATACGAGCATACGCATAGCATGACACGATCAATGTGGCAAAATTTTCGTCAGGGAATCGGCTGAGACAACGTCTCGAGCGCCGCATTGACACCTCTGCAAGGGCATGGTAGGGTACCCTAATTTGTCAGCCCTCACAAGCTCGATCCCCATAGGAGGAGAGCATCCATGGAGTTGGAAGGACAGGTCGCCATCGTCACTGGTGCGGGACGTGGCATCGGCCGCGCTACCGCCCTTGAACTGGCACGGCTGGGCGCCGACATCGTCGTCGCCGAGCTGGACCGTGCCAATGCTGAGCGCACAGCCGGTGAGGTGCAGGTCCTGGGGCGTCGTGCCAGCGTCGTGCCGACCGACGTCACCTCGCGCCCTGCTCTCACCACCATGGTAGAGTGCACCCGCGCCGCGTTTGGGCGGATCGATATCCTGGTGAACAACGCTGGCATCTACCGCGCGGCGTTGCCTCTCGAGATCACCGAGGAGCACTGGGACGCGGTGATGAACATCAACGCCAAGGCGGTGTTCTTCGCCAGTCAGGCTGTCCTGCCGACGATGATCGCCCAGAGGCGGGGCGCCATTATCAGCCTCGCGTCGATGGCAGGCAAGGTCGGCAGCCGTACCAACCTGCCCTACAACGCCAGCAAGGCCGCAGTGATCAGCATAACCAAGAGCCTGGCGCTGGCCCACGCCGCCGATGGGATCCGGGCGAATTGCGTCTGTCCCGGCTTTGTCGAGACCGACATGTGGACGCTCGTGGCACGCGAGCAGAGTGCCCTGATGGGCCTCTCACCCGAGGATTTTACCGAGCAGCGTGCGGCCCAGGTACCGCTCGGACGCATGGAGCGTCCAGATGATGTGGCCAAGGTGATCGGCTTTCTCGCCTCTGACCGGGCCGCGTACATGACCGGGCAGGCGATCAACGTCACTGGCGGCCTCATCATGCATTGAGCCGCCGACCGCTTAAAATTGCACCTGGTCGCCGGCCCGAATACCCAGGGCGCGCGCCCGGCCGCCAGGGATTTCCAGCACGTATTTAGCCGGCGCCGTAGAGTGATACGTCGGGCAGCGCTGGGGTGGTGTGCACGGCGGCGCATTGTCCTGAATATTGATAATGCGGCGATCCGCATCGATGAAGAGCATGTCGAGCGGAATAAGGGTGTTCATCATCCAGAAGGCACGGGGGGTCACGTCTGGGAAGATAAAAAGCATCCCGGCGTTCGGGGCCAGGGTAGCCCGTTCCATCAAGCCATGCTCCCAGGTCTCCGGCGTGTCGGCGACTTCGACGGTGAAACGGGCGATCTCTTGTTGTGAGGCACCGCGTGCAATCCACACCTCTTGGCGTGGGAGAGACGTTGGCGCACTGAGCAGCAGCATGAGACTCAAGCCAAGGAGCCCGCGCCAGAGCCCATGTCTATACGTCATAGGCGATTCCTCATGCTCCAGACCTCTGCTGGTTCAGATGTCGCCATTGCTCGGCCAGGACAGCTGGACGTGTGCCGAGCGGATCAGGCCGACCAAAACAGCAGTGTAAAATGCCATCCACCAGCGCGCAGCTCTGACCCACGGTCAGACCCACGTGGCGCAGGCGACCAACAATGGTTCCGAGGAGATAGGCCGTCAGATCATCTGGCGCGCGTCCTCCGGCTGCGGTGACTTCGAGAGGCACGCCTGCAGCAGGCTCAATCGTCTCGTCTGGTAGAGGCGTCAGCGGTGCACAGAGGGCGTGGAGCGGGGGCAGATGCGGCTCGCGCTGGCGTAAGCGCTCCACCTGTTTGCGCACCCAACCCGAGGCGGGATGCCGTTCGAGGAGTTGCAGGGTAAGACGAAGCGCGTAGAGGGCCTCACAGGTTTTCTGGTTACGACCGTGCTGGCACGTGACGTCGGCAGCCTCGTAATAGGTCACGGTCGCCTGCCATGAGGCCACCACGGGACTTTCAGCAATTTGCAGCAGGAGCCTGGCCACGCGCTGGCGCTCTTTCTCATACCACGTGGCCTGAGCACTGGAGCGCTCTGCACGTTGCCCAGAGGCTCTTGGGGTCACAAGCTGGTGTGCCGCCGCGATTTGGGCGAACACAAAGAGACCCACATCATCGTAGAGCGTGGGACTCGGGGCGGACTGGAGCGCCAGTATAGTGGCATAGAACTGCTGGCGCTCCTCACGCTGCACCGCCGGTGCAAAGGTTTCAATGTGGTTGATAAACCATTGCAGCGCCGCTGGCGGCACGCTCTCCCCCTCCAGATCAAAAAGACATCCATCCCTTGCCTTGCCAGAAGCCGCGCAGATAGGCGGCCTGTCCTGCATGCTGTAGATTGTCGGACAGGATACTCACGAGCCGCACCCCGACTGTAGGCAA
>Ga0137375_10005310_pt1 | contig 15304 bp, 17 predicted proteins | sample SagtaG_24_FD_104936 | JGI IMG/M metagenome (GOLD analysis project Ga0137375, IMG submission 104936) | Vadose zone soil microbial communities from Sagehorn Ranch, Mendocino, California, USA - Sage1_R_113_16 metaG | ecosystem: Environmental > Terrestrial > Soil > Vadose zone | place: USA...
GCGAACAAGCCGATGAGCGCAGGCCGCGTGCACCGATCCAGGATGACGAGCAATCCGAGCAGTACGCCGACGATGGTGCCCGCGATTAACGCGGCGTCACTCGCGTTCAGCCAAAACAACGTAGGCGCGACCCGATAAGCCGCGCTGCCGAGCGCCTGGTGCGCCGCATCGAGGTAATCGCCCAGCGGCAGGATTCCGGCCTGGCCCACCAGCCCCCGTATCTGAACCGCGAGCGACGCGAACGCCGCAACATAGATCGCGCCGAGTAACCGCAGGAACACCCAGCTCACGAGCTCATAGCGCTCCGGCTCGAGTGTGGGTCCCCACAGGAGCCTTGAGACGCGGTTGAGCAAGCCTCTGCGGCGCGCGAAGAACGCGTACGCCCATTCACTTGCCATCGCAAAGCCCGGCAGGTGTGTGTACATCCACCACCAGGCGGCACGCCCCGGAGCACGGCGCAGCACGCGATACGTTGCGGCCGCGCCTGAATACACTTGTCGATCCGGCTCGATCAGCTGGACCGCGTGCGGAAATGCTTCGCGCGGAATCTCGGGGAAATCCGCAGCTGCTTCCTGGTACGGCCGGTAAAGTACGCGCTCGTCCGTCAGCCCCTGCCAATAGTTCACCCAGTAGCGGCAGATGCCGCAGTCGCCGTCGTATACGAATGTGGGGCGCATGTCTGACATTCGGCGTGGCAAAGATGTCGATCGATCGGCAATCTGTCTGTTTCGACTATTGTGAAGGGCAATGCTTGAGGAAAAAAGTGGCGCCGGGGGATCGGGCCGAGAATGGCGGAATCCTTGCTCCGCAAGGCTTCGCCACTGCGTCGCTCGAGCGCCAGCCGGTCGTGGATCAGAGCCACGCGGCGGCGAGAAGCCGTCCTCAGCAAACCTAATGACTACAATCAGGCGCGCGAGAGTCAGTGATCAGCGACGACTGCCCATTTCGCTCGGGCCAGTTGTTTCGGACCCAAGGCCGGCGCGTCGACCGTGCGGTATCGCTACAGCTACTCCGCGGGCATTGGATGGTGCGCGCTCGCTCGGTGTTGGAGGGAATGCAAAAAAAGACGTGTCGCTGGGATAGTTAAACGGAAGTGTCGGCCGCGTTTGCGTCGATGCCTATGGCTGACCGAAGTCCCCGGCGGTGAGACCCACGAGAAACTCCGCGACCCATGCTCTGCCCGGTCCGCCGAGGTAGGTCGCCGTGCGCCCATTGTGAACGTTTTCAACGCGGACAGCGAAAGTAGCCCCTCCTGATGCGGGACCGCTAATGCCGCGTATCCGCTCGACATCGAGCGCGAAATCATCGGGAGCGAATCCAAAGCGTACGACTTCCGCCGCAAATGCGAGCTGGTCTCCGCGGGCCAGCAAGTAATGGCGACGTTCGCCCCGAAGAACTGGCTGTCTTTGCTCGCTGAAACTCAGGTGAACCGGCTCGGTCACCGGCGCGATCTCGCGCTCTTCCCCCATGGCTCTATCCCCTCCCGCGAACACCATATTCGCGACCTTCACTAAAGCAATCGTCGAGCCATCTATGCTTTTTCTTTATTTCCCCGTGTGTTAGCCAATTGCTTGCAGATGGATACCTATGCGATTGTAAGGAATGCTGTCATTTGACTTTACGATCCGCAGCCAGAAAGGCTGGCACGGTCGCCCGGGAGCACCAGACGCGAGGCGCTTGTCGCCGAGCTTCCGCGCTCCAGGCGGAATCCTGAGCACGTGCGGCAGCCGGCGTCCGGCGGTCTCCAGGGCGTTCAGTGGCGCGTTCTTGCAACCTCTTGTGCGAATCGAACGGCGCTAAACAGGGTGCTACGCCGCTACGCGCGCTTTGCGCTGGCCGATTGCCAATACGATGCCTGTGCCAGTATCGCCGGCGTGCGTTCGGGCTTGTCTTTGCTGTTCGCGGCGAATCCTGGCGAAAGTTTTGCGGAGGTCAGTGTCGACGCTCTTCGTGTAGCGGAACGAAGGATCGAGGATAGATTTCATGGAATCTCCTATTCTCGCTTGCGCGATATGCGCTTTCCTCGGCACATTGCATGCAAGAGTCGTTCCTAAGGTGCAATCGTCACGAAGGTTCAGAGGGTTATGCAGGGATGTCGAGCGGCGATAGATCGTAACTGTAAAGTGGATCGACACTTTGAGCGATCGCAGAACTTAGACAAATTGTGCAGCACCGTCGAGCGGACTGCTGCGCGGTTTCGTTGTGGTGACGAATGGTCAGCGACAAAAGATCGCGCTGCGGTATTTCCTGCCACAATTTATCGATGTCAATCTATCGCAGGTTCAAGAGCGCTCCTCGCGACGACCTTCACTATTTTTCGACGCAACGCGCCTCGCATGAACTCGCCTCTCGACCTGAGATCGAATCGCTGGCCCGACGCAAGGCAAATCCGTGCGAAGAGTTCCTCACCACGACCGCGAGGTGGTATGCGAGCTTGCCATTAGTCGTCCAACCGGAGGTACTCCGCGCGCGTTTCCCGCGGATCGCCAATGGCCTGGCGGCTGGATGGCACGATCGCGATACCACGAGGCGCTACCTCGACGATCTCCTCACCGACAGAAGGGGTGGCCGCAGGGGCTTTCCCGCGGATGTGCTCGAAGAGCTGCACAGGCTCAAGACTTTTTACGAAGCGCTGAATCCAGCGCCCGATGATGTCTGGCGCAGCTCGACTTAGATACCGCATTTCGCACGCGCAGCAAGCAAGCGATCGCGATACGCGCGCTTTCACGTCCGGAGGCTGCGCCTGCTAATCGAGGTCTAGACAATCACCGTGATCGGATCGCCGACCTTGATCCAGAGCAGCCGCACCGCGCTCGCTCGATTCGCTGCGAGCTCTACCAGGCCGATGCTGTTTTCGTACCAGAAGGCTCGGCCGACCGGCGCCTCTGCAAAAACGCGCGCGTAGGAGAGACGGTGGTCGCGGACGGCAATCATGGCGCTCTGCGGTACATGACGAGCGCGCGTGCCAGTGAGCGCATTCCCATAATGATCCACGTGAATGACTTCCGACAGATCGTCCGGCCCGAGCCGGACCTGCAATGCTCCGATCCGCTCAATCTTGTCAGCGGGAAACGCTGCATTGGCAATCCAGGCCGCGACCGGGGCGAACAAGTCGCGTCCGTGAAAGGACGCTGCCAACTTCTCTGGACGCCAGATGATTCGCCAGGCCCGCGTTTCCGCGGCGCGGGCGGCGACCAGCGACAGCAGGCCGTTATCCGGTCCCACATACCATTTGCCGTCTGCTTGCAGGACTACTGCATCGCGGTCACTACCGACATCCGGATCGACAACCGTCAGAAAAACGCTACCCGCCGGAAACCGGTCCTCGAGCGCGGCCAGCAGATGAGCGCCTGCTCTTATGTGGAAATTGGGTACGCTGTGGAACAGGTCGACAATGTGCGCGCCATGCGGCAGGTGCTCCAGCAGCGTCGCCTTGATCTGCGCCACATAGATGTCATCGGCGCCGAAGTCGGTGAACAGGACAATCATGTTTGGAAAGGCAACGCAATGCGAAAGCCTATACTCATATTGTCTTCACGTTAGCGTGTCCAGCGAAAGGAGTACGGAAATGATCAAGATCCTGGCACTTGTCGTGGTCGCGGCATTAACCGGATACACCTTGCATGTTCTGGCTCAGGCGCGGATAGACACCCGCGCCGCAGTGACACCCATCGTGAGCTCTTCCTCCAACGGTGTCTCATTCGCCTGGTTTTACGATCCGGCGGAGCGCACTGTATACGCCTGCCGTGCGGGGCAGGGTGGAGCAGACACGGTTGAATGCAAGGCGAAAACAGCGCTCCCCTGATCCGACATACGGGTCAGACTCGATGTCGACTTTCGCCGAGAGTCACGCCGCCGGCGATAAGGTGCGCGGTACGCAACGGTTCGGGCATGCTGCTGTGGACGGCAAGGCGCTTCAATACACGCCGCGCATCATCGATGCTGATCCCTGCGCGCTGCACGAACAATCCGGCAGCGGATTCCGTCGGACCGGCCTTTTCGATAAGACGCCATTTGCGCAAGCCGCCGGGCACGTGTTCGAGCAGCGCCGCCTTGATGCGGGGCAGATTGGGACGGCGGCGCACGACGGCCATCACGGGGAGACGCAGCGCTTGATGCAGCATGTCGAGGTCTACGACGTTGAAGCCGGCAAAGGCGATTCCCTGGAGCAGCACGAGATGTGTCTGCGCCACAAAACGTGACGCGCGCAGCGTGCGGGTCAACACTGCCGTCGCGTTGACGCCATCGCGTCGTACCTTTGCGCTCAGCACGCCGTCCAGGCGCAAGCCTGCGTAGACAGCGCCGAAACGAGCACGTCGCCGCGATCGTCGCGGTCGAACGGCGCATCATCGAAGCCGATGACATGAGTGAATCGGCTGGTCATGTTCGATGTTTTCCAGTTCGCTCGCGGGTATGCAGTCTTTTTTTGGCGCGATCGGATGCCATTGTGCTCCCCAAGCCGCAATCGAGAGAACGGCACTCGACGCCAGAGCCCTTTTCCACTACGGTTATCGTCGTGCCTGCGAATCTCTCGCCCGAATACAAGGCGGCCGAGGCTGCCTTCCGCAAGTCCCGCGACCCGCGGGAGCGCCTGGAGGGGTTGCGTGAGATGTTGCGCACCATCCCGAAGCACAAGGGGACTGAGCGCCTTCAGGCTGATATCAAGGCGCGCATCAAGGACCTCTCCGAAGAGCTCGAAGGCGCCAGGAAGGGTGGAGGACACGGTGGCCCGCCGCTGGTGATTCGCCCCGAGGGCGCCGCGCAAATCGCGCTCCTCGGGCCGCCGAACGCGGGAAAATCCTCGCTGCATGCGCGGCTGACGGGCTCGGGGGCGCATGTCGCGCCCTATCCGTTTACGACCCAGTATCCCGAGCCGGGCATGATGCTGCACGAGGATGTCCACTTTCAGCTGATCGACCTGCCGGCGATCGCACCCGAGCATCCCGTGCCGTGGCTCGCCGGAGCCTTGCAGACGGCCGACGCCGCCTTGCTCGTCGTCGATCTCGGCGAGCCCTCGTGCCTCGATGCGCTGGAGGCGGTGCGGTCGGTGCTGGAGAAGAAACGCCTCACGCTCACCGAGCGTTGGGAAGCAACGGGAGCAGCGCGGGGCAGCGCGCCCCAAGGCGACGAGGATCCATTCGCGCTGCGGCTGCCGACACTGATGCTCGCCAACAAGGCTGACCGCATTTCCGACCTGGATGCGGAACTCCAGGCGTTTCGCGAACTGACGAACTTGCGCTATCCCGTGCTCGCCGTTTCCGCAACGACGGGTCGAGGTCTGGGGGAGCTCGGACCGTGGCTTTTCCGGAGCCTCGGCATCGTGCGCGTCTATACCAAGGCCCCGGGCCACCCACCGGAAAAGAACCGGCCATTCACCCTGCGTCGCGGCCAAACCGTGGGAGATGTCGCGCGGCTCGTGCACAAGGATCTGGAGCGCTCACTCCGCTATGCCCGCATCTGGGGCAGCTCCGGATTCGAAGGGCAGCAGGTCGGCCACGAACATTGCGTCGCGGACGGCGACATCGTCGAGCTGCACGCGTAAGTTGCGGGTTAGGCGGCGAGCGCAGCGAACGCCTGCTGCAAACCCTCGACGACTCGGGCCATGGCCGTGTAGTTGACTTTTTCGGGCGTATCCAGCGCCGTGTGATAGTACGCATAACGATAAAATGCCGTATCGGTGACCATCAGGCCGGGATACCCCTGTCGCCAGAACGAGAGTTGATCGCTCCACGCGACGCCGGGAATAAATTCGAACGCAGCGAGCGATGCGGCCGGAAAATCCGAATGAGCGCGAAACGCTGCGACCAGTTGCCGCAATGGCTTGCGCGATCGCAGGTTGGAGACAAACGCGACGAAGTTGCCGCAGTCAGGATAGCAAAATCGCAGCAGCGGGGGGTAGCTTTGACTGCCGGGTGCCTCGCTGTAGCAGCCAAGCATTTCGAGCGAGATCATCAAGCGGATATCGTCGCCCCGCGCCCGTGCGGCCTTCGCGTAAATCATGCTGCCCATCTGGTCCCAATAGAAGAATGGCGGCTCTTCATTCACGAAGGCGACCAGGCGAACGCTGCGCCCGCAGCTGAGACGCGCGAACGCCCGGCTGATCTCGAGCAACGCAGCGATGCCGCTGGCGTTGTCGTCGGCGCCGGGGCTACCCTGGACGGAGTCGTAGTGGGCGCCGATCAGGATGATCTCGCCGGCTTTCCGCGTGCCAAGGCAGGAGATTTCAAGATTTTCGCTTAGAACCCCGTGGACTCGATAACCCTGGGCCGCTACCGTGTAACCCATGGCCGTCCATTCGGCGCGAATGTAGTTGGCCGCGGCCTGCAGGGCTCGTGGCCGGAACACGTTGCGCTCGCCGATGTCTGTCGCTAGTTTGGAGACGTGTTCGCGCAGGCGATTCGCCAACTCGTGCCCTTCGGGTGAGGCTATGTCGAGCGCTGTCACGCTGAAGCGACCAGGAGGCGTGATTGGCCAGGAACGCAGGGGAAATGGAGATCCGGGTGCACTGCTATGCCGGCCATCGCGGTGAGGAGGAGCCACGCAGCTTTGACCTCGGAGAGCGGCACCTCGAGGTGGTCGAAATCATCGACCGCTGGCTCGCCCCCGATCATCGCTACTTCAAGGTGCATGCCGACGACGGCAACGTTTATATCCTGCGCCACGATGAGCTAGCGGGCGAGTGGGAGATGACGTCGTTCGCGGGGCGGCCGTGAGCTAACGGCATCGGGCGCCCGGCGGGTCGGCCCGACGGGCAGCCGCTGCCGCTGCGAGGGATGCCAAGCTTTTCACTCGCTCGGAAACGTATCCACGAGTTCCTTGAGCCGCATTTTGGCGTCGTGGAGAATCGACGCCCCGTCGCCCAACAAAAGCGTTTCGAATTCCAGGTCGAGAAGTTTTCTTACGCTTCGCTTCAGGCGTGTGGGATCGTCCATCACCTTCTCGCGCAGCAGTCCGCAGTGCCCCGGCGGATTGCCGATCACCGCATCACCCACGATGAGGAGCTTGCGCTCGGGCCAGTGCAGCGCAATCTCTCCCGGTGATTTTCCCGGGACGCCCACGATCGTCAAAGGGCCGATCTTCCCACCCACGTTCAAATCCCCATCAATCTCAGCCCCTTGGCTTCGGGCATGGGCAGCGTCGTCCGGGTGAATGAGCGTCGTGGCGCCGGTGCGGGCGCGTACCGCGTTGGCCGCTCGCGAATGGTTGCGATTGGTGACAAGAATTTTCGCACACCCGATCCTCGCGATATCGGCAAGGCACTCGTCGCTCGGCGGTACCGGATCGATGCAAAGATTTCCCTCTTCGTGACGAACGAGGTAACCGTTGAAGTTGTATCCGTGCGGCTCGGAAAACCACGCCCAGGTTAAAACATCGCTGACGATTTCATTCATGCGAGGGTCTCCTTTCAATCGCCTTCCATTTCGTTGCGGACGCGAACATACTGCCGCTGCCGCAGCATCTCGTAAGTACCGGCTACGGCAACACCGAATACCAGATGCGTCACGAGCGTGATCCAGTCACGGGTAGCTTCGAACCAGGGAAAAACGGCAGTAAAGCCGTACATATTGATTCCATACAAGCATAGGCCGAACGCTGCGCCGGCGAGCATGGATGGCGCGGTGCGAAGACGCGATATCAGCGGGGAAAGCGCCAGGCCGTAGGCGATGGAAAGCGCGAAATGGACCAGTGTCGCGACAAGCAACACTGGCCAGTTAAAGCTCGCGGGTGGCGGTAACACCCCGCGGCCCAAGACGATCGCGGCGGCGAAACGTGCGTCCCTGAAAAGGATTGCGGGCAGGGCGTCGGCAAAGACCGACCACAATGCGATCTGCACGACCGTGGCGAGGATGCCAGCGATAACGCCGGCGCACACGGCGGCGCTCAAGTTCGCGGAATTGCGCATCGGCCGTTGGCGGCGTTCAAGGCTGAAATTCGTACGGCGGCAACGTGGACAGCCGATGATCGTCCACAGCGCCGCCCATGGTGAAATGGTACAGGCTTTGCCAGGCATGACCGTTGATTCCAAGTAGCGCGTGCATTTCGTCATCGAAGAAACAGCCGATCCCGGTAGCGCGCACTCCGGCGGCCTCGGCTTCTAGATAAAGGACCTGTCCGAGCATGCCGCACTCCCAGTAAAGGTTGCGGTAAAGCCATGGTTCATGCAAAGCGGCCTCGAAATGCGCCAGCATCCCCAGGGCAAAACACGAGTCTGCGCCGATGTCCTGGTGGCAGCAGATCGCCTTTGCTACCTCGCGTAAGTCGTAAGGCAACAAAAGATACAGTGGCAGATGATCCGGTCCACACTTCTGCCACAACCATTCCGGGCGCATCGCTTGCTTCAGATCGAGTAGGCGAGCCGGATCCCGAAGAAACATGTACAGGCCCGGCTCCAGGTCAGCCACGCGGTGTACCATCAGCGCCGGATGCACGGAAATGGGAGAGGCTAACGCATTCCACGGCGGTGTGTCGTGCCGCACCATCAGACATTCAAGCATAGCGAAGAATGCCGCGGCGCTGATACACGTGCTACCGTCGAAATCCACGGCGCTACGGCGTTGTCGTGCAAGCTTGGCAAAGCTTGGATCGAGAGCGGGAGCAGCAGGGGGTGGCAGCGACGCGGGTACCGGCGCGGCTGGCTCCGGCCCAAGAGGCCTGCGCGTGACACGATGAATCAAAGCAATTTCCGGCCACTGTATCTGCTCTTGGCTCAACCGGTTGGCGTGGCCGTACCAGCTCGCGCTGCGCAGAGGGTCCAATAGGCGTGCGGGATCAGGCTGCGCATCGGGATCACCGACCCACAGCAGGGTATCCGGCGCTTCTGCTTCGGCAGACTCGAAATCCGCGCTGCGATCGAGTCCCAGCAAGCCGGCCACGACCTCGTCCGCGGCGGGAAGGGCGATTCGACTTTGCCAACCAAGCGCGGCGGCGGCATAGCTCACTGTCGCAATCGCATGGCCACAATCATGCTGGCAGTAGCGCCACGCGCGCATGCCGTATTTCCACGCTTCGCGCCAATAGATCGAGCTGATGCCTATCAGAACGCCGCTGCCGGAAAACGCTTCAGTCCAACGCGGGTCATCGACCGCCGCGCGTTTTTCAAGTACATGATCCCGGCTCAGGTAGTGGTAGACCCCGGCCGCCAAGCCGGGAAGCGGCGGACAGAGAACATAGGCTTCGGTCGGATGCAGGTTTCCGCTCGAAGGGTTGCAGCGAAGCGCCCACCGTTTGCCGCCATAGGATTTCCACGCCGACAGGCCGAGTGAGAGTTCGAAGAGGATTGCCAGCTTGTCAAGATCGAATCGGCTTGGAGGCGGCAGGCTCCCGCGACGCACGTCGTTGTAGCGTGTGACCAAGGAATCCGCGGCTAAAGGCAACTTGATCTGCGGTGCGCCGCGAAACACCCGGAACGGGTCCGGCTGGTTTGCCCAGTCGAGTGCGGTCGGGCCGGGAGCGTAATGGTCGACGCGGTGCTTGCTGCGCTCGTGATACTCGAACAGACCTTGCATAAACCCGGTCATGTTGTGCGCCATGTAAAGCTTACCGCTGATCTTGCGCTGACGCATAATCGCGGAGTCAGATTAATCAATACGTTGCGCGCATTTCCGCACTTCGCCAATGGCTCGCTGGTCATTTGCGTCTGAGCATTTGAGCCAGGGCCGAAGGCTTGATTCCGATGTCGTATGCGGTTTGGTGCACGTCGAGCACCGGCGTAACATGGCTTTTTCAAGCGACTTAGCCGTAATGTCCCCTGGCCTTGCCGAAGAACCGTTGGTGGTAGCCGTCGTCGGCTTTATTGCAGCCGTAGTTGCCCTATTAATGGTGGGCGGGGCAGGCCCGGCATACAAGCTGGGACTTGTCGGCTTGACCGACGCGTTTGTTCTCATGCGTTGGGGCGCGTGGATCGGTCTCGCTGCCCTTTTTGTCGCCCTTATCGGCGCGTGGATCACGCGCCCCGGTGCCCAGCGACGCGGTTTCGCCTTGACGTTGGCCGGCGCGTTGGCAGGAGCGGCCGCGTTTGGCGTACCGTTCGCAATGTTGCAGAGCGCTATGGCATCGCCGCCGATCCATGACATCACGACGGACACGGAGAATCCACCGCGATTCGTAGCAGTGATCGCGCTACGGCAAGGCTCTCCCAACTCCGTTGAATACCAAGGGGAGGCTGTCGCCGGGCAGCAACGCATGGCGTATCCAGACATTCGGACGGTCATGCTTGCCGAACCGCCTGATGCAGCGTTCAAGCGGGCGTTAACTGCTGCCCGCGACAGCGGCTGGCAAATCGTCGCCGCGGTGCCGGCTCAAGGGCGGATCGAAGCAAGCGATACAACACTTTGGTTTGGGTTTAAGGACGATGTCGTGGTTCGCATCACTCCCACCGCCGGGGGCAGCCGTATCGATGTGCGCTCGGTCTCGCGCCTTGGGGAAGGCGACCTCGGCAAGAATGCGGCGCGCATCCGAGCCTACCTACGGCGAGTCCAACAATGAGGCGCCGGACGATCTTTATGCGCCATTCTGAGCACACTGTTCGTACGAAAGTCGTGCCCTGTCGCGAAGGTTGACAGAAAAATTCGAGAGATATCGGATGCACGCTACTTTTCCACTTCTTCGCGATAGTGGTTTCCCAAGCGTACGTCGGCGCGAGCTGGAAACGCTGCAAGTCAATCTCGGCTATCGCTGCAACCAGACGTGTCAGCATTGTCATGTGAATGCGGGTCCAATGCGCAAGGAAATGATGGACGCCGAGACCGCGGCCCTCGTGATCGAGGTCGTGCGTGCGCGCGGCATTCGAGGGGTCGACCTGACCGGCGGCGCGCCCGAATTGAATCCGAATTTCCGGAGCCTGGTGGTCGCGGCACGAGCAACCGGAGCGCGCGTGATCGATCGCTGCAATTTGACCATTCTTTCCGAAGCCGGTCAGGACGGATTGGGTGCGTTTCTCGCGCTCCATCAGGTGGAAGTAGTCGCGTCCTTACCATGCTATTCAAAGGAAAACGTCGATGCGCAGCGCGGAGACGGAGTATTCGAGCGCAGCATCGATGGGCTGCAACGACTGAACGCGCTCGGCTACGGCAAGCCCGACACGCGCCTCGTCCTGAATCTGGTCTATAACCCGCTGGGCCCGTATTTGCCGCCCAGCCAAGACGACCTGGAGCGCGATTATCGGCGAATATTGGGAAAGCGTTTCGGCGTGGTTTTTAATCGGCTTTTCACCCTTGCCAATATGCCCATTCAGCGCTTCGGCAGCCTCTTGATTTCCAAAGGGCAGTTCGGTGCCTACATGCAGTTGCTGCGCGATGCCTATCGGGCGGAGAACCTCGACGGCGTCATGTGTCGGAGCCTGATTTCCGTCGACTGGGAAGGCAATCTGTACGACTGCGATTTCAACCAAATGCTCGGACTCCCGCTCGGGGGAAAGTCTCCGGCATCGCCGCGCCGCCACTTGCGCGATCTACTGAGAGACGACCATCGCTTCGATCATGCCGCAATCGCCGTAGCCGATCACTGTTATGGCTGTACCGCCGGGCAGGGCAGCAGTTGCGGCGGAGCATTGCGCGCAGCATGAAGCCGGTCGTCTGAGCATACCGCCGTGATCACCGAGCCGTAGGCGACGCGACATGCGCGCGAAGCCGATTCTCGCGGGTGTGCTGTTCGCGATCGCGGTAATCGCTTGGTTTGCCCTCGATCTGGGCCGTTTCCTGACGCTGGAAAAGCTGCACGAGCATCAGGAGTGGCTGGTCCAGCAGAAGAATGCGCACCAAGCGCTGTTCGCGGCGGCGTTTTTCGCGGTCTACGTGCTGGTCACCGGCGCATCGATACCCGGCGCAACCGTCCTGACGCTCGCGGCGGGGGCCGTATTTGGTCTGCTTTGGGCTGTCGTACTGGTCTCCTTTGCTTCTGCCTTCGGTGCGACCATCGCATTCCTCCTGGCACGCTACGTCTTGCGCGATTTCGTTCGCCGCCGTTTCGAAAAACAAAGCGCGGCCGTCGATGCGGGCATCAAGAAAGACGGGATCTTCTACCTGCTGGCGCTGCGCCTGGTGCCGATCTTCCCCTTCTTTCTGATCAATCTGGCGATGGGTCTGACCGCGATCCCGGTGACGACTTTCTACTGGGTCAGCCAGCTGGGGATGCTCCCGGGCACGATTGTGTACGTCAATGCCGGCACCCAACTCTCGCAGATCAAGACGCTTGCCGACGTGGCCTCGCCGATGCTGCTCGGATCATTTGCCTTGCTGGGCATTTTTCCGCTGCTGGCGAAGTTCGCACTGGACCGGATCAAGGCGCGCAAGGTTTATCGGCGCTGGGTAAAGCCGCGCCGTTTCGACCGCAACCTGATCGTCATCGGCGGCGGCGCCGCCGGCCTGGTCGCCGCCTATATCGGAGCCGCCGCCAAGGCAAAAGTCACGCTGGTGGAGGGCGGGCTGATGGGGGGCGATTGTCTCAATTTCGGTTGCGTTCCATCGAAGGCTCTCATTAGGGCAGCAAAAATCGTTCATCAAGCGCGTCACGCGGACACGCTTGGATTGCGCAACGCGTGCATGGAATTCGATTTTGGGGATGTGATGGCGCGCATCCGGCGCGTTATCGCGACTATCGCGCCGCACGACTCGGTCGAGCGCTACACCGCGCTGGGCGCCGAGGTGCTGCTCGGTCGCGCAAGAATCGTCTCTCCGTGGTCGGTCGAGATAAGCAATGCAAGCGCAACGCAGACGCTGACCACGCGCGCCATCGTCATCGCGGCGGGTTCGAGCCCGGTCGTCCCGCCGATTCCCGGCCTCTCCGCCGCGAAGTGCCTCACCTCGGACACCATCTGGGACGTGTCCCAGCTGCCCGAGCGGCTCGTCGTGCTGGGCGGTGGTCCGATCGGCTGCGAGCTCGCTCAGGCGCTGGCACGGCTCGGCGCCACGGTGACGGTGGTGGAGATGGCCGACCGTATACTGCTTCGCGAAGATCCTGATGCAGCTGCCGCCGTCGCATCCGCCATGGAGCAGGATGGAGTGCGGCTTCTTACGGCGCACAAGGCAACTCGCGTCGAACAGAGCGAGAATGTAACATCGATAATTGTCGAAGGCCTTGGCCGGCAAGAGCGCATCGAGTGCGATGCCATCCTGTGCGCCGTCGGGCGCGTGCCGCGCGTGGCAGATTTCGGTCTCGAAGACCTTGGCATTCCGCTGCGGGAGAGCCGTACGATCGAAACAGACGCATATCTGCAAACGCTCTACCCGAACATCTATGCCTGCGGCGACGTTGCCGGACCGTTTCAGTTTACCCACACCGCGGCACACCAGGCGTGGTATGCCGCGACCAATGCGCTGCTGGACGGACTCTGGCACATCAAAATGGACGACTCGGTGATTCCATGGGCAACGTTCACCGATCCCGAGGTGGCTCACGTCGGGCTCAACGAAACGGAAGCGACGGGTAAGAAAACCCCCTTCGAAATCACGCGTTATGCGCTGAGCGATCTGGATCGCGCGATCGTCGACGACACGACCTCCGGCTTCATCAAGGTACTCACCCCTCCGGATCAAGATCGTATCCTGGGCGTCACGATTGTCGGCGAACATGCCGCCGACTTGCTGGCGGAATTCGTGCTCGCAATGAAACACGGCATCGGCTTGAAAGGCATTTTCGCGACTATCCACAGTTATCCGACGCTTGCCGAGGCCAACAAATACGCGGCCGGGAGCTGGAGAGCGAGTCATGTATCCACGCGGGCGCTTGCCCTCGCCGAGCGCTATCTGGCTTGGCGCCGCGGGAGCTGAGGCTATGCTGCATACGGCGACCGTGGGCGTGCGACCAAGCCCGCTCCTGACGATCGTCATCCCGGCGCTCAATGAAGGCAGCGTCATCGCGGACCTTTTGGCATCGCTTGCGCCGTTGCGCGTGCGCGGTGTCGAAGTCGTCGTCGTCGATGGCGGCAGCACCGACGGCACGGCCGAAGCCGCCGGCCCCGGCGCGGACCGCGTTATCGTCGCGCCTTGCGGCCGGGCGCGCCAAATGAACGCGGGCGCCGCAGCGGCGCAGGCGCCGGTGCTGTTGTTTCTTCACGCGGATACGCGGCTGCCCGCAAACGCCGAGGCGCTGATCGTGAATGGGCTGGGTGCTGCGGGTCTCGAATGGGGTCGCTTCGACGTGCGCATAGAGGGTGCATCGCGCTGGTTGCGGCTTGTGGCCTCGTTCATGAACCTGCGATCGCGCATCACCGGTATCGCGACGGGCGATCAAGCAATGTTCGTGACTCGACGGGCGTTTGACGCGCTTCGAGGCTTTCCGGATCAAGCGCTCATGGAAGACGTCGAGCTGTCGTCGCGTCTCAAGCAACGCGGGCCGCCGTTGTGTCTCAGACCGCCGGTGGTCACGTCGGGGCGGCGCTGGAGCGCTCGCGGTGTCGCACGGACCATTCTTTTGATGTGGTGGATACGGCTGCTGTACTTTTTCGGAGTCGCACCCGACCGTCTTGCGCGGCTTTATCACTAGGCTCCTAGCCGCAGCCCGTGAGCTCGACGACGGTCATGATCTTTGCCCGAGCTCCGATTCCGGGCGCCGTGAAGACACGCTTGATCCCCGCGCTTGGACCGATAGGAGCCGCGCAGCTGGCGGTCCACATGCTTGCGCATGCGTTGCAGAGCGCAGCCGACGCAAGGCTGGGCCCGGTCCAATTGCATGGCGCGCCCGACGTGCAGCATCCGGTGCTTCAATCGGCAGCCGCGCGGGCGGGTGCGACCTGTCTTGCGCAAGGACCTGGCGATCTGGGGGAACGGATGCGCCTGGCGCTGGCGGCAGCGCTGCAGCTCACGCCGCGAGCGTTGCTCTATGGAACGGATTGCCCTGCGCTCGACGTCAAGGTGCTGCGCGAAGCCGACGCCGCGCTTGTCGCCGGTGCCGATTGTGTCCTCGTGCCGACCGCCGACGGCGGCTTTGTCCTGATCGGATTCCGGCGCGAGGCGCTCGCCGCCCTTGACGAAGTCTTCGGCGCGATTGCCTGGGGCTCGTCCACTGTCGTGTCCTCGACCCGGGATCAGCTTTCGCGCGCGGGCCTGCGCTGGACGGAATTGGCCACCCTCGTGGACATCGACGAGCCGGCTGACCTCGAACACGTCCCGAAGGAATGGCTCGTGCTACCTGCGCCCGGAGACAGCGCGGCCACCGAAAGGACTTAAGGAACCTCTGAACAAGTCCCACACGGATTGCGTTGCGGGCAAAATGCGGATGAGTGCGAGGCGCGCGACGAAGGTCGTAGCTTGGGCTACGATGCCGAGGAGCGCGACGAAGCAGGCGCCGCATTTTGCCGCAACCCGGA
>Ga0137375_10005311_pt1 | contig 15303 bp, 19 predicted proteins | sample SagtaG_24_FD_104936 | JGI IMG/M metagenome (GOLD analysis project Ga0137375, IMG submission 104936) | Vadose zone soil microbial communities from Sagehorn Ranch, Mendocino, California, USA - Sage1_R_113_16 metaG | ecosystem: Environmental > Terrestrial > Soil > Vadose zone | place: USA...
GCGACCTCAGGCTTGAGGGTGGCGAGCTTGAGCGCCAGCCCGCCGCCGGCGCAGAAGCCGACGGCCCCGACGGCGTCGCCGGTGGTCTCCGGCATCGCCAGCAGCGCGTCGACGGTCGCGGCCATCTCCCTGGCCGCCTCGTCCAGCCGCATCTCCATGAGGAGCTTGCCCGCCTCGTCGGGTTCGGTGGTCGCCTGGCCGTGGTACAGGTCGGGCGCCATCGCCACGAACCCCTCGGCGGCCACCCGGTCGGCGACGTCGCGGATGTGGGGGACCAGCCCCCACCACTCCTGGATCACCACCACGCCGGGCCCGCGTCCGGCAGGGGGCAGGGAGACGTAGGCGGGCACCGTCCCGCCGTTGACGGGGACCTCGGTCATCGAGCCGGCCATCCGCGCGCCTCCTGGTCGCTTCCGCTCGGTTTGAACGCCTGATCCTTACATGTCCGGCCCGCCTTGCCCACACCAACCCGCTCAAGCCAACGCCGTGCGGGGCCGACCGCTTGAAGGACGCGAACTGGATGCCCGCTCCGGGAGGAGGACATGGTGACGAGCATGGTGGCCTGGCTGAAGGCGCTGGTCGCCGCCAACGGGTCGGACCTCCACCTGAAGGTCGGGTCGTCGCCGCGGATGCGGGTGGACGGCCGGCTGGTCGCCCTCGAAGGCCCGTCGATCACGCCGGAGATGGCCGAGAACCTGCTCCGGGAGGTCGTCCGGCCCGACCTGTACGAGGAGTTCCAGCGCCGCAACGAGGCCGACTTCGCCTACTCGGTGGCGGGCCTCGGCCGCTTCCGGGTCAACGCCTTCCGCCAGCGCGGCTCGGTCGGCATGGTGCTGCGGCGGGTGCAGGCAGGGGCGTTGTCGATCGGGTCGCTGGCGCTGCCGCCGGTGATCGGCCGGCTGGCCGAGGAGCCGCGCGGCCTGCTGCTGGTCACCGGCCCGACCGGGTCGGGCAAGACCACCACCCTCGCCGCGATGATCGACCACATCAACGCCCACAGCGAGGTCCACATCGTGACCATCGAGGACCCGATCGAGGTCCTGCACGCCGACAAGCGCGGGATCGTCAACCAGCGCGAGGTGCGGGTCGACACCGAGGACTTCCCGACCGCGATGCGGGCGGCGATGCGCCAGGACCCCGACGTCATCCTGGTCGGCGAGATCCGCGATTCCGAGACGCTCAAGGCCGCCCTCGCCGCCGCCGAGACCGGCCACCTGGTCCTCTCCACCCTGCACACCACCGACGCGCCGGAGACCATCAACCGCTGCATCGACCTGTTCCCGCCGTTCCAGCAGCGCCAGGTGCGGCTGTCGCTCTCCGGGGCGCTGCGCGGCATCGTCGGCCAGCGGCTGGTGCGACGCGCCGGCGACAGCGGCCGGATCGCCGTGCTGGAGGTCCTGGTCAACACCGGCCGGACCGCCGAGGCGATCGCCGACGCCGAGCGCACCGGCGACCTGTCGGCGATCATGGCCGAGAGCGAGTTCTACGGCATGCAGACCTTCGACCAGCACCTGATCGCCCTCTACCGGGACGGGGTGGTGGAGCTGGAGGACGCCCTCGCGGTCGCCAGCAACCCCCACGACCTGCGGGTCGCCCTCCGCAACCAGGGCCTGGTCGCCTGACCGGCTGCTGCGCTTCCCTCAGGCCTGAAGGGTCCCGAGCGCGGCGATCGCGACCCCGCGCGCGCCCGCCATGTCCAGGTCGGGCACCAGGGCGAAGGTCGCCACCCTGACCTGCTCCTCGCGCAGCGCGGTGTGCTCGCGCACCTTGGCCAGGAACCACTCCCTGAACCGCGGGGTGGCCTCGACCACGCCGCCGCCGAGGAAGTACGCGTTCGGGTCGGTGAAGTTGGCGGCGATCGTGAACAGCCGCCCGAGCGCCATCGCCTGCTGCTCGAAGATCCGCAGGGCCAGGGGGTCGCCCCGCTCGCCGTAGCCGCGCACCAGCTTGGCGGCCTCCTGCACCGATCCCACCCTGCCCAGCTCGTGGCCGTCGAACCGGGTCAGCCAGAAGGGCAGCAGGTTGTTGGCGATCCCGGTCAGGGACGCGATGCTCTCGGCGTCGCCGGCGAAGCCGCAGTTGCACCTCGGCAGCGGCTGCCCCTCGGCGAGCAGCCCGTGCATCGGGATGTGGACGTGGCCCAGCTCCCCGGCCATCCCGGCGGCGCCACGAACCACCTGTCCCGCCTCGATCACTCCGCCGCCGAGCCCGGTGCCCACGATCGCCGAGACGGAGGAGCGGCGCGCCGCCTCGGCGCCGAAGTGCACGTGGTGGGCGTACAGCGCCGCGGCGTTGGCGTCGTTGTGGTAGACGACCGGCAGCCCGAGGCGCGCCTCGAGCGCGCCGCGGATGTCGAAGCCGCGCCAGGCCGGCTGGGAGAAGTTGGTGGCGCCCTTGGAGGAGATGACCCCCTCGGCGCTGGCGGGCCCGGGCGTGTCGAGCCCCACCGCCCGCACCGACGTCGCCGCCACGCCGGTGAGCTCGAGGACGTGCTCGAGCGCCTCCACCAGCGCCTCGACGGCCACCTCCGGGCCCTGCTGCACGCGGCTGGAGGTCTCGCACAGCCGATCCACCAGGAACCGTCCGGAGGCGTCGAGCACGGTGGCGTTGTTGCAGTTCCCGCCGTTGTCCAGGCCGACGACCACCGACTGGTCCACGGGGCGCACCTCCGTCTCCCGACTGTCCCCCCGAATGGTAGGGCCAAGCCCGGTGCAAAGCCTCTGGTAGCCTCCTGGGCATGGCGCCGGGCCCGCTCCGCGACCTGCTCACCCTGCTCCTTGGGCTGGCGACCGGCGTGATGAGCGCCCTGTTCGGGGTCGGCGGGGCGATCGTGTCGAATCCGGGGGTGCGGGCGCTGGGCGCGTCCCCGCTGGTCGCCGTCGGCACCACCCTGCCGTCGATGCTGCCGGGCGCCGTCTCCGGCACGCTGCGCTACCAGCGGGAGGGCCTGATCGACTGGCCGGTGGTGGCCTGGACCGCCGCCGCCGGGCTGCTTGCGGTGGTCGGCGGCTCGCTGCTGTCCCACGCCGTACCCGGCGACGGCCACCTGCTGCTGCTGACCATCGCCGTGCTGCTCGGCTTCACCGCCTGGCGGACCGTCTTCGGCGCCACCGACGCCGAGGACCGCGGCGGACCGGAGAACCCCGGGCGCGAGGCGCCGCCGCGGGTGCGGGCCGGCTGGCTCGCCGGGATCGTGGGGGTGGCCGCCGGCCTGCTGTCCGGGCTGCTCGGCACCGGCGGCGGGGTCGTCATGGTCCCCGGCTTCAGCAGCCTGGTCGGCCTGCCGCTCAAGCAGGCGATCGCCAGCTCGCTGGTCTGCGTCGGCATCTTCGCCGTGCCCGCCACGGTCACCCACGCGCTGCTCGGCGACGTCGACTGGCGTCTGGCCGCCCTGCTCACCGTCGGCGTGATCCCGGGGGCCCGCCTCGGCGCCGGCCTCACCGTCCGCATCGCCGAGCGCCGCCTGCGCCTGGCGGTCGGCGCCTTCCTGGCGGTCGTCGCCGTCGTCTACGCCGTCACCGAGACCCTCGCCCTGCTCGGCTGATCGCCCTGCACGACCGGCAGGGGGTGCGCACGGCCTGCACCGTCAGCTAGCCGGGCCCGCCGCCACGAAGGTGGTGAAGTTGAACTTGAGGTCCTGCAGGCGGCGCTCCAGCACGCGCAGGCCGAACAGCTCGGCGCAGCGCTCGGCCGCGATCACCGCCGTGGTCGGCGGCAGCTCCCCGATGGCCAGCATCCGCGCCGCCTCCGCGGTGTCCGGCTCCTCGGTGACCAGGGTGGTGGGGAAGTGGTGGCGCAGCCACATGCGGCACTGGCGGATGGCCTGCTGGTGGGAGGCGATCCGCTCGATGCCTTCACGGCCCGGCAGGCTCGGGTGCACCAGCAGGGTGTGGTTGACGTCGATCTCGAACAGGTCGACCACCCGGAACCGGTGGGCCGCCATCGCGTACACGCTCTCGTAGACCACCCCGCCGTTGGAGTTCTCCAGGGCGAAGATGCCGAGGTCGACCTCGCCGGCCTCCACCGCCCGCAGCACCCGGTCGCTGGTGAGCAGCTCGACGATCTCGACCTCGCCGAGGTTGTTGTCGCGGGCGTACTCGAGCGCGGCCTCCTCGGAAAACGAGCCGCGGATGCCCATCACCCCGAGACGGGCCAGGTCACCCATGGGCGACCTCCGAGGCGAAGCGGGCAAGCTCGGCGGCCAGCTCCGCGGGCCGCTGCAAGGGGATGTCGTGCATGGTGTCCTCGAACCATCTCACGCGGGCGTCTGGCAGCAGCTCCAGGGCGCGCCGCAGCGCGTCCCGCTTGGCCGCGGCCGGCTCCTCACCGGCCGGGCAGAGCAGCACCGGGCAGCGTACCAGCGGGTACAGCTCGGCCGGCCGCTGGTCGTAGAGCGCGTCGACCACCTGCATGTGGTTGTCGAAGCGGAAGCGTGCCCGCGCCAGGCCGCGGTCGTCGACCTCGACCCCGGCACGCAGGAAGTCGCGGACCCAGCCGTCCCCGCCGGCCCCGGCAGGGACGAAGCGCCCGGCCCTTGCCAGCCAGTCCTCCAGCGGCACCGCGAACCGCGGCGGGGCCAGCCGCTCGCGCGCCAGCTCCCTGGTCATGCCCGGCCGGTCCGCCACCCCGAGCAGGCCGCCGTCCACCAGCACCAGCCCGGCGACGGCGTCACGCTCGGCGGCGTAGTGGAGGGCGACGGAGGCGCCCCAGGAGTGGCCGACCAGGACGGGCCGTTCGGCCCCGAGGGCGGCCAGCGCCGCCTCCAGGTCGCGGCAGACGGTGGCGAAGTCGTAGCCGGCGTCGGGCTGCTCGGAGTCACCATGGCCCCGCTGGTCGAGCGCGGCCACCCGGAAGCCGGCGCCGGCCAGGCGGGAGGCGACCCCGTCCCAGATGCGGGCGTTGGAGGCGAGCCCGTGCAGCAGCACCACCGGCGGGCCGTGGCCGTCCCAGTCGCGGACGTGGAGGACCACCCCGTCGCCGGGCACGGCACGGTCGCTGGGCATGCTGGCGCTGGTCCGCATGAGCCGCCAATCCTACGGGACCACTGCCGCTGGCCGCCTCAGCATTCCTCAGCAGCCCTCCTCCGCCTGGCGCTTCAGCTCCCTGCGGTCCACCAGGGCGGCGTGCGAGACCCGGCCTTGCCCCACCTCCAGCCGGAACAGCGAGCCGGTCCGGAAGTCGGGGACCCCGCTGACCAGGCGTGCGCGGAGCAGGTAGAGGGGGATGAGGTCGCCGTGGCTGACCCCGACGACCGCCTGGCCCGGGTGCTCCTCGGCCGCCGCCCGCACCCAGCCGTCCAGGTCCGGGGCGTCGTAGCCGAGGCGGTCGTCCAGCTCCACCTGGACACCGAGGGCGGTGGCCAACGGCGAGGCGGTCTGCCGGCAGCGGAGCCAGGGGCTGGCCGCGACCAGCGCCGGCTGTTCCCGGCGCAGGGCGAGGGCGAGGCGGTCGGCCTGGGCGCGGCCCCGTTCGACCAGGGGCCGGTCGCGGTCGCCGCCGGCCCACTCGGTCCGGCTGGCCGCCTTTGCGTGCCGGACCAGGAACACGATCGTCGTGGCCATGCCAAGAGTGTGGCGATCGACGGCCTGCCGCGGCAACCCGCGCGGATTTCCTGCACTGCGCGCTCGTGCCCGTTCCGCCCGAGCCGGCCCACCCCTGAGCCTGCCCGACCCCTGTACGATCCCTCGGGTGCCGAAGCTGATCCTTGGACCGCTGCTCCGCTACGTGGGCGAGACGCAGGCGACCGTCTGGGTCGAGACCGACGCCCCGGCCACGGTCGAGGTGCTCGGCCACCGCGAGCGCACCTTCGCCGTCTCAGGCCACCACTACGCGCTGGTGCTGGTCGAGGGGCTGGAGCCGGGGAAGGTCCACGAGTACGGCGTGGCCCTCGACGGCCAGCCGGTCTGGCCGCAACCCGGGGCCGGCTTCCCGCCCAGCCGCATCCGCACCTTCGACCCGGCCGAGCCGCTGCGGGTCGCGTTCGGCTCCTGCCGGGTGGCCGCCCCCCACGAGCCGCCGTGGACGCTGCCACCCGACAGGCACCCGCAGGCCAGGGGCGCCGACGCCCTCCACGCGTTCGCGCTGCGCATGCAGGCAAGCGACCCCGGCGAGTGGCCGCAGCTGCTGCTCCTGCTCGGCGACCAGGTCTACGCCGACGACACCTCGCCGGGCGTCAGGCAGTTCATCGCCTCCCGGCGCGACCCGGGGCAGCCGCCAGGCGAGGAGGTCGCGGACTTCGAGGAGTACACCCGCCTGTACTGGGAGTCGTGGGGCGACCCGGTGGTGCGCTGGCTGCTCTCCACCGTGCCGAGCGCGATGATCTTCGACGACCACGACGTCCACGACGACTGGAACACCTCGGCCGCCTGGGTCCAGCGGATGCGCTCCCAGCCGTGGTGGGACGAGCGGATCACCAGCGGCCTCGCCTCCTACTGGATCTACCAGCACCTCGGCAACCTGGCACCGGGCGACCTGGCCGAGGACCCGATCTACGCGGCGGTGCGGCAGGCCGGCGACGCCACCGCGATCGTCCGCGACTACGCCTTCCAGGCCGACCGCGAGGTGGAGGGCAGGCGCTGGAGCTACCGCCGCGACCTCGGCGGCACCCGCCTGGTGGTGGTCGACTCGCGTTGTGGGCGGGTGCTGGACGGCGGCCGCCGCGCGATGGTCGACGACGACGAGTTCGAGTGGATCGAACGGCAGACCGAAGGGGACTTCGACCACCTGCTGCTGGCCACCTCGCTGCCGTTCGCGCTCGCCCTGCCGCGCACGACCTGGAGGCCTGGAACGAGGCGGTCAGCGACGGCGCCTGGGGCCGGCTGGTCGCCCGGCTGGGGGAGCGGGTCAGGCAGGCGATCGACCTGGAGCACTGGGCCGCCTTCAATGCCTCCTTCGACCGGCTGGCGTCGCTGATCACCGCGGTCGCGGCCGGCCGCAACGGCGGCCCGCCCGGCTCGGTGGTGGTCCTGTCCGGCGACGTCCACCACACCTACCTGGCCAAGCTGCGGTTCCCCGCCGGCGCCGGCGTGCAGAGCCCCGCCTGGCAGGTGGTCTGCTCGCCGCTGCGCAACCCGCTGCCGCGGAGCCAGCGCGCGGCCCACCGGCGGGCGTTCCGCCGGCCGGCCGCGGTGCTGGTCCGCCGCCTGGCCCGGCTGGCTCGGGTCGAACCCGAGGCGATCGGCTGGCGGGTGGTCCGCGGCCCCTGCTTCGACAACCACATCGGGCTGCTGGAGCTGGACGGCCGCGCGGCGACCCTGCGGGTCGAGCGGGTCTGCGGCGACGGCGGCGACGGCGGCCCGCCCCGGTTGGAGCCGCTGTACGACCAACGGCTGGCCGGTGGCCGCTAGCCGCTCGGGCGGTCGAACCAGGCCTGGTAGGTCTGGGCGAAGAAGAGGTCGCCGGAGACCTTCAGCTTGCCGGTCATGAACAGCTGCATGCCGGCGGCCTTGCCGGTGATCAGCCCGAGGAAGTCGGCAAGGCCGATGCGGATGGTCACCCGCGGGCTCTCCACCCGGCCCTTGTCGACCTCGCAGCGCCCGTCGGCGATGCGCATGGCGTACTCGTGGGTGCCGTCGGGGGCGCTGATCTCGTACTGCACGGTGGCCTGCTGAGCGGCCGCCTTGGCGGGGTTGAAGGACTCGGTCATGCCGTGGAAGACCTTGTCGAGCACGCCGCCGACGCCGCCCTCCTGCCTCTGGACGGCGGCGACCAGCTCCTCGTTGCTCGAGCTCCCCTCGACCAGCGCACGCAGCGCGGAGAAGTCCGAGGCGTCGATCTGGCTCATGGGCAAGGCCTCCTTGCTCGGCGGCGGCCGCCCAGCCTCGGCGACCGTGGGGTGAAGCCTACCCGTAGTCGATGCTGGCGTAGCGGCTCAGCTTGGAGAGCTGGTGGCGGGCGTCGATCTGCCTGCTGGTGCCCGACTTGGAGCGCATCGACAGCGACTGGGTGAGCGCCCCGCGGCGGTCGAAGCGGACGCCCCGCAGCAGCTCGCCGTCGGTCACGCCGGTGGCCGCGAAGAACACGTTGTCGCCCTTGACGAGGTCGTCGATGGTCAGCACCTTGTCCAGCTCGTAGCCCTGCTCGAGGGCCGCTCGGCGCTCCTCGTCGTTGCGGGGCCAGAGCCGGCCGAACATGACGGCGTCGAGGCACTTGAGCGCGCACGCGGCGATCACCGCCTCCGGCGTGCCGCCGATGCCGACCAGCATGTCGACGCCGGTGCCCTCCCGTGCCGCCATGATCGCCCCGGCCACGTCGCCGTCGGTGATGAACTTGACGCGGGCGCCTGCCTGGCGGATCTGCTTGACCAGCTCCTCGTGCCTGGCGCGGTCGAGGATGCAGACGGTCAGGTCGGCGACCTCGGCGCCCTTGGCCTTGGCGACCCCCAGCAGGTTGTCGGCCAGTGGCGCCTCGAAGTCGACCGCCGCGGCGGCCTCCGGGCCCACTGCCAGCTTCTCCATGTAGACGCACGGTCCCGGGTCGAACATCGTGCCCCGGTCGGACAGCGCCACCACCGAGATCGCGTTCGGCATGCCCTTGGCGGTCAGGGTGGTCCCGTCCACCGGGTCGACCGCGATGTCGACCTCGGGCGGGCTGCCGTCGCCGATCTCCTCGCCGTTGTAGAGCATGGGCGCGTGGTCCTTCTCGCCCTCGCCGATCACCACCACGCCGGTCATCGGGACCGAGCCGAGCACGAACCGCATGGCGTCGACGGCGGCCTGGTCGACGGTCTCCTTGTCGCCGAAGCCCATCTTGCGGGCGGCGGCCATGGCGGCCGCCTCGGTGACCCGGACCAGCTCGAGGGCCAGGTTGCGGTCGGGGGCTTCGCGGTCGGCACGAGCTTGCATGGTGGACACCTCCAGATCGCCGCCCGGACCGCCATTGGCCGGGACGCCATTTTCCCCCGCACTTGGAACTGGCATCCAGCGCCGCAGCGGCTTACGCTTAGTGTGGTGGCCCCGGCCCTCGGGTGCGCGCGGCCGCCTGCAGTCGGGCCCTGGCGCCGCCGATCCCACCCGGACGGCGCCATGGGCCCGCTGCGCTCGCGCCGCCCGAGCAACGGAGGCAGCGGTGGGTGGTAGCCACGGGCACGCTCCGGTCCCGGTCGCCGACTCGCCGACCGGCGAGGACGAGGGGCTGCGGGCGGTCCGGCTGTCGGCCTTCGGGCTCGGCCTGACTGCCGCGGTCCAGTTCGCCTTCGTCGCGGCCAGCGGCTCGGTCGCCCTGCTCGCCGACGGCCTGCACAACCTGGGCGACGTGTTCACCACCGCGATCCTGTGGATCGCCTTCGTGGTCGGACGGCGCCTGCCCGACCGCGGCTACACCTTCGGGTTCGCCAGGGCCGAGGACGTCGCCGGCGTGCTGGTGCTGCTGGCGATCGCCGCCTCGGCGGTGGTGGCCGCCTGGGAGTCGCTGGACAGGCTGCTCGGCGGTGACGTCCCTGCCCTGCGCAACCCCGGTTGGGCGCTGGCCGCCGCCCTTGTGGGCGTGGCGGGCAACGAGGCGGTCGCCAGGTACAAGGTCCGGGTCGGGCGGCGCATCCACTCGGTCCCGCTGGAGGCGGACGGCCGCCATTCCCGGGTCGACGGGCTGGCCAGCCTCGCCGCGGCGGCCGGCATCGCCGGGTCGTGGGCCGGCTGGCCGGCCGCCGACCCGCTGGCCGGCCTGCTGCTGTCCGGGGTGATCGCCTGGGTGCTGGTGGCCACCACCCGCGACGTCCTGGACCGCCTGCTGGACCGGGTCGACGGCGAGGTGATCGACCAGATCGAGCGGGCGGCCGCCACGGTCGCCGGCGCCCAGGCGGTCCACGCGGTCCGTGCCCGCTGGGTCGGCCGCTCCCTGCACGTGCTGGTGCACGCCGACGTCGATCCCGACCTGCCGCTGCGCGACGCCCACGCGCTCGGCGAACGGGTCCGCCACGCCATCTTCCACGCCCTGCCCGGGGTCGCGGCGGTCGACCTGCACCTCGACCCGGCAGGGATCGACGAGCATGACAGCCACGGTGAGACGATGCACCACGGCTACCGATGAGGAGGCGGGGATGCTGACCGAGGTGGTGGTCGAGCTGGAGGACCGTGTCGGTGCGCTGGCCGAGGTCGGCGAGGTGCTCGGCGAGCGGGGGGTGAACATCCGCGCCCTTGCGGTGGTCAGGGTGACCGAGGGACGGGCGCTCGCCCACCTGGTGGTCGAGCCGGCCGACGCGGCCGTGCAGGCGCTCCGCGAGCACGGCCTGGTCCCACAGCGGGTCCGGGAGGTGCTCTCGGTGACGCTGGAGGACGAGCCGGGGGAGCTGGGCCGCTACTGCCGCAAGCTCGCCGACGCCTCCATCAACCTCGAGGCGGTCTACCTGGCGGGGGAACGCAACGGCGCCAAGGAGCTGGTCCTGGCCGTCAGCGACCTGCAGGCGGCCCGCGGGGTCCGCGGCCGCTGACGGCGCCGGTCCGCGCCTGACCTCCTGGCTTCAGGGCAGCCGGTGGCGGGCGCGGAAGGCGGCCGCGTCCATGCCGGCGGCGTCGCCGGCCAGCTCCTGGAAGCGTCGCCGTGCCTCCTCCTCCCCCTCGAACCACTCGCTGCGGGCGACCACGCCGCTGGCCCGGTCGACCACCCGAACCCGCCAGCTCCGCCGGTCGAGGCGCGACAGCAGCACCGCGTAGGCTCCGCCGGCCGCGCTGGCGGCGGCCGGCGGAGCCTCCGCGCCGGCCACCTCGACCAGGACCTGCTCCGCGACGTCGACCGGCACCGAGTACTCGCGGTAGTCGATGCGGACGTGCAGCCAGCGGCCGCCCGTGGCCTCGGCCACGTAGACCTGGGCGCCGGGACGCAGCGGCGGCGCCGGCAACGGGCGCCGTCCAGGCGGCAGGCGGACCTCGACGATCCGTCCCCGTGCGCCCTGGCCCAGGTCGGCCAGCGGCAGGGTGCGGGTCAAAGGACCCGCAGGCGGCACGACAGCGGCTTGGCCAGCAGGTCGGTCAGGTCCGAGCTGGCCACCCGGTCGAGCAGCGGCTCCAGTGCCGCCTCGGCGGCCCGCCGCCCGTCCCAGCAGGAGATGGCGAGCAGGTGCACCCCCTCTCTGAGCAGCACGCCGCCCTGGAAGCCGGGCGCTGCCCGCTCGAACCGGCCCACCTGCTCGCCCCAGCGGACGGCCATGGTCAGCGCCGCCTGCTCCGACAGCGTGGTTGCGCGCAGAACCCGAGCGATCACGGTCACCCCTCCGGCCACGGAGAGTGGTTGCCTCCTCTGGTATCGGCGCGCGCCTGTGGACGGCGCACCCACCCTGCGGGTGGCGGTGCCGAGGCACGATCGGACTAGTCCGCCGGCCGACCGGGTAGCATCTGCCGACATGCCAAGCGACCTGGAGCTGCGAGGAGTTCGTGCTGCTCATCCACGCGGGCTTCGACCTGCAGCAGGTCACCGAGCTGGCACGCCGCGAGGGTGTGGCCGTGCGCGGCCTCGACCTCGAGGAGGGCAAGCGGGGTGGCCGGGTGGTGCTGGTGGCAAGGCTCCCGGCGCGCTACCGCCCGGAGCGCCTGCTGGACGAGCTGACCCGCCTGCGGGGCGTCCGCGAGGTCGAGTGGGAGCGCTAGCGGCGGCGCGCGCTACGCGCTGCCGCCCTGGCTCGGCATGCTCGACTCGTTGGAGCGCAGCGTCGGCTCGACCGCCGTCGCCCCGAACTCGACGGATGCCTCGGCGGCCAGCTCCCTGACCACCCGGATCAGCTGCTTCTGCTCGACCTCGAAGCGGCGGGCGGGCACCGAGACTCCGACGGTCGCCACCAGCCCGTTCCTGCCGTCGCGGACCGGCGCCGCGACGCAGCAGGCGCCGGCGGAGAACTCCTGCAGGTCGAACGCCAGGTCGTTGTCCCGAACCGAGAGCAGGTGGCGGCGCAGCGCCACGGGGCTGGTGATCGTGGCGGGGGTGTAGCGCTTGTAGGTGGGGCCGGCGAGGCTGGTGGGCCACTCGTCCTCCACCAGGTGCGCCAGGTAGAGCTTGCCGAGCGCCAGGCTGTGGGCGGCGCCCCTGAAGCCCTTGGTGACGTCCTGCAGCTCGCGCGCGCCCCGCCGCCCGCGGATCTGCACCACCTCCAGGTCGCCCTTGCTCCACATCGCCGAGTAGGCACGCGCCGAGGCGCGGTCGCGAAGCTCGTCGAGGACCGGCGCCAGCCGCTCCGGCTGCACGCTCGCCGCGACGTAGCCCTCGTACAGGTCGGCGAGCTTGCGGCCGAGCGTGTAGAGGCCGGGCCCGGCGGGGGACACCTCCGCGAAGCCCTGCTCCCGCATGGAGCTGATGAGGTAGTACCCCGACGACAGGCTGATGTTCAGCCGGCGGGCGAGCGCCTTGATCGGGATGCCCTTGGGATGCTGCGCGATGATCTCCAGCGCCTGGAGCGCATGCTGGGCAGTGCTGAGCACACGAGCGGATGGACCGGATGCGCCTCCGTTCGACGGGCGATCTTTCCCGTCCGCCACGTTCGGCCCCTTTGTGCCGTCGGTCCCTTATTGCGGGATCCGTTGCTCGAAGTTTACCTGGAGGAACCCTCGCTGCCTAGCGCACTGTCCCGCATCGCGGGTGCGGGCCGCAGAACGGCGCTGGTCACGGCGGTGGTCGCAGCGCCGCCCAGGTTCCAAGGCCGAGGCCGTAGAGCAGGTGCGCGACGACGAAGGTGGGCCAGCCGGTGATGCTGGCCGTGTCCGCGATCTCCCTGCCGGCTCCGACCAGGCCGGCGGCCACCGGGAGCACCACCAGGCTCATCAGCGCCAGCACCGCCAGGCCGTAGACGATCCCGGCGGCGAGTGCCAGCCGGCCCCGCCAACGGAGGCGGCGCGACAGCAGCGCGAATATCACGCCAAAGAACCCACCCAGCGCCAAGTGGACCGCACCACCGGAGAAGAACGGCTGCGGGTCGAAATAAGCGGAGGACCCCGCCGCGGCCTCCTCCAGGGAAACCTCCAGGGGAGAGGGGTCGAGCATCGCGGCGATCCGGTACACGGGAGTGTAGACGCCCGCGTGCTGCCAGGTCCCCGAGGCGATCAGTGCGAAGATTCCCATCGGGACGGCCGCCGCCATTCCCGCCATCATGCCCAGCTCGATCGTGCGCTCGACGGCGGACAACCCCTCCGTCCTGGGGTTCTGTGCCATCCGTCCGCCTCTCCACGTGACCCGGTACTTGCTGCGTGATAATATCGCGGAGTCGGAGAGCCGTGCTGGCGACAGGAGCGAGGACGATGGCTGGAGTCATCTTTGCGATCTCTATTGCGCTGGCGACGATCGCCTGCGTCGGCATCGTCATTTGGGCGTCGGAATACTAGACCGTCGGACCGGCCTGGCCTCTGACGATCTCGCCGGAAACTTAGCGGCTAATTCCTCGGGCCGCCGCTAGCGCGCCGGCTCGGCAGTTTCACCACGCCGGGGTCGGTCGACTCCGCCGCCGGCGGGTGGGTCGCCGACCTGATCTGCATGTGCACGCGGTACAGCGGTCGTTCCTTGGCGGTGGGGAGGCGGACGGACCCGTTGTCGGGCGGCGCGTCGACCTTGTCGGTGACCGCCCTGATGATGAACGCGAAGCCGGCCCCGGCCAGGATGAGGGGAAGGAACACCAGCATGGTGTGGCTGCCGGCCATCACCCCGCTATGTGCCACGATGCTGCTCATTGCTGCTCCAGTTGCCGCTCCCGGCCGTTGTCCTCCGCGTCGTCATCTCCCCAGGTCTGCTGGCTAGCCTACGCCGGCGGACCCGGGGTGGAAATACCCCGGGGCCGCCGGCACAAGCATCGGCCCGAGCGGGCTGCCCTACTCGAACCGCGGTTGCAGGATTGCCTCCACCTCCGCGAGTGCGGTGTTGCCGTCGCCGGTCCTGAACACCAGGATCCCCGTGATCAGCAGCTGCGACTCGCCGATCGGGAGCAGGTGCTCCACCCGCCAGGCGGGGTCGCGGGTCGTCAGCGTGAGCTTCGTCGTCGCCCCAGGGGCGACCTCCGCCTGCGGCGTCACGGCGATCACGCCCGGCCCTGGCGACCCGCCGACCGCGTAGGCGAGGGTCGACGAGTGGAAGTTGGTCAGGGTCAACGGCGTGGTGCCCGTGTTGGTGACGTCGATGTCGAGCGCGACCGTGTCCGTGTCCGGGTCGAACGTCGCCCTCGCGTTCCTGGTCTGGGCGATCCCGGCGTTCTCGGCCAGCGCCGACTGCGGCGGGGCGAACTGGATGATCTGCTGCGGGATCTTGGTCGGGAACGCGTTCGCCTGGTAGATCCACCCCACCAGCAGTAACAGGAGGGTGCCGATGGCGAACCAGTTCATGTTTCGATGGTCTTTCTTGGTGATCAGCCCGTAGTCCATCCCGTCGGTGTTGAGCGGGATCTGGCTGGTGACCGCCAGGTTGGTGACCGTCCGCTTCGGCACCGTCCAGTAGATCATCCAGGCAAGGCCGATGAAGAAGGTGATGACCAGCCAGATCCACACGTACGGGAGCTGGTAGTTCTCCAGGTTGATGGTGTCACCAGGTCCCCCGCCGGCCTCGACCAGCTGCACCTCGTTCTTGAAGCCGTCGGGGTTCTCCTTCACGTTGATCCACATGCCGGGCCCGAGCAGCGTCCCCGCGCCCTTGACCGAGAAGGACGGGTGGATGTGCCAGCGGCCCACGCGGCGCCCGGCGACGGTCATGCTGAACTCGAAGATGTCGCCCTTCTTGATGTCGATGCGGCTGGGGACGGACACGCCGTTCATGGTCCGTTCCTTCAGCATCACCACCGGCCCCGGCGCGATCAGCCCCATGTAGCCCGTGTTGGGGTTCCCCTTGGCGAGGTTGGTCGGCCACGACTCCATGATCTTGGCGACGCCGGTGATGGTGAACGTCTCGCCCTGCATGACAGTGTCGCTGGAGAACCTGACGTTCACCCATCCCACGGTGCGCATCCGGAGGAACGCTTCCTGGGCTGCCTCGCCGTGTGCCTGCGCGGCGGGCGCGAGCGTCACCAGGAGCATGGTCGCCAGGAGGGCGGCCAAGAAGTACCGGCGGTAGCGCCGTTGCATCGTTACGCCTCCTTCCCGCACCGTTGCCTCACCACTTCTTCATGAAGCGGCCGATTGGCCAGATGGCCAGGCCTCTGCCGATGAACTGCCCCACCCAGTAGCCGCCGATCGCGACCGTCGCGCCGAACACCAGCGACACGTAGGTCGTCTCCCCCAGGAAGGTGCGCAGGGAGCCGTGCTCGATGATCCGCAGGTACTCGGGGGTCTGGCTGCGGACGTACTCGATCCCCTGGATGTCGGAGACCGTCAGCACCCGGTCCATCCACTGCGCCGGCTGGACGAA
>Ga0137375_10005320_pt1 | contig 15290 bp, 13 predicted proteins | sample SagtaG_24_FD_104936 | JGI IMG/M metagenome (GOLD analysis project Ga0137375, IMG submission 104936) | Vadose zone soil microbial communities from Sagehorn Ranch, Mendocino, California, USA - Sage1_R_113_16 metaG | ecosystem: Environmental > Terrestrial > Soil > Vadose zone | place: USA...
ACGCAGTCGGCGACGCCGTCGAGCAGGCCGTCGCGTCGACCTCGCCCGACGAGCAGGTGATCGTCGCGGGCTCCCTCTACGTCGTCGGGGCCGCTCGATCCGCCATCCGGCGAATGGACCAGTAGGGTCCCGCCCGCATGAGCAGCCGGACCCTCTTCTTGTGCAAGCCCGACGCGGTCGAGCGTCGGCTCGTCGGCGAGATCATCGCCCGGCTCGAGCGCAAGGGCCTGCGCATCGTCGCGATGGACCTGCGCCAGATCGACGCGGAGTTCGCCGGGCGTCACTACGAAGAGCACCGCGAGAAGCCGTTCTTCGGCGAGCTCGTCGACTTCATCACGCGAGGCCCCCTGGTCGCGATGGTCGCCGAAGGTGGACCCGACACGTGGAAGGTCGTGCGCACGCTGATGGGCGCGACCGATCCGCGCGATGCGGAGACCGGCACGATCCGCGGCGACCTCGCGACCAAGCTCACCGAGAACCTCGTGCACGGCTCGGACAGCGCCGAGTCGGCCGTACGCGAGATCGCCCTGTTCTTCCCCGATCTCGACGGCTGAGCCGGGAGATTGGCGCCCGATTGCCGCCAATCCGGCCGCGACGCCTGGGAAACTCTCCCTGAGAGGTCGGCTGGACCGACCTCACGGGAGGTCATAGCCTTGCCGCCTCGTGTTGCTCGCAGACCGCCACCCCCTCCTGTGAACGCGCCCTGGTACTCCAACGTCATCGGTCGTGACCTGGCGATCGACCTCGGGACCGCGAACACCGTCGTGTACGTGCGCGGCCAGGGCATCGTGCTCAACGAGCCGTCGATCGTCTCGCTCAACACGCGCAACGGCCAGATCCTCGCGGTCGGCGCGGAGGCCAAGCGCATGCTGGGTCGCACGCCGAGCCACATCGAAGCGATCCGTCCGCTCAAGGACGGCGTGATCGCCGACTTCGACATCTGCGAGAAGATGCTCCGCTACTTCATCCAGCGGGTGCACAGCCGCAACCGCTGGGCGAAGCCGCGGATGGTCATCTGCATCCCGTCGGGTATCACCGGCGTCGAGAAGCGGGCCGTCCAGGAGGCGGCCGAGTTCGCCGGCGCCCGCAAACCGGTGCTCGTGATCGAGGAGCCCATGGCCGCGGCGATCGGCTCGGGCCTGCCGATCCACGAGCCCGCCGGCAACATGGTGGTCGACATCGGCGGCGGCACCTGCGAGGTCGCAGTGATCTCGATGGGCGGCATCGTCGCGAGCGAGTCGATCCGCGTCGCCGGCGACGAGTTCGACGAGGCGATCCTCTCGTTCATGAAGCGCGAGTACTCGCTCGCGCTGGGTGAGCGCACCGCCGAGGAGGTGAAGCTCCACCTCGCCAGCGCCTACCCGCTGGAGGAGGAGCTGCACGCCGAGATCCGCGGGCGCGACCTCGTCACGGGGCTGCCCCGCACGATCACGGTCTCCACCCAGGAGATCCGAGAGGCGATCGAGGAGCCGGTGGCCGCGATCATCGACGCAGTCAAGGTCACGCTCGACAAGACGCCACCCGAGCTCGCGGCCGACGTCATGGAGCGCGGCATCGTCATCACCGGCGGTGGGTCGTTGTTGCTCGGGCTCGACGCCGCGATCCAGGCCGAGACCGGCATGCCCGTCCGGCGGGCCAAGAACGCGCTCTTCTCCGTCGTGCTCGGCTCGGGCCAGTGCCTCGAGCAGTTCGACGTGCTCCGGCAGGTGCTGATCAGCGGGCCTGAAGACTGATCGAGCGCCGAAGCGCGCGAGGCTTGATCACCCATGGTCATTGCCCGGCGCGATACGCGGCAGCGCACCGTCCTCATCCTCGTCCTCGTGTCCTCGCTCGCGCTCGTGACGCTCGACTCGCGGGGCAGCGGCCTCATCGATACGATCCGTGACGCAGCGCGCGACGTGATCGCGCCGGTGCAGTCCGCGGTCGACACCGTGTTCTCGCCGGTGTCCGACGCAGTCAACGGAGTCACGAACTACAGCGCGGTCAAAGACGAGAACGAGCGGCTGAAGAACCAGGTCGCGCACCTGAAGGGACGCATTCGGCGCCAGCGCGCCGCCGGCGCCGACGTCAGCGACCTCGAGAAGCTGGTCGACCTCCCGCGCGTCGAGGACGCGACCGGCGTCGTCGCGCGGGTGATCGGTGGGGCACCGGGCAACTTCGAGAAGACGGTCCAGCTCGACCGCGGTTCGGGCGCAGGGCTGGAGGCGGGTCAGCCGGTTGTCGCGGCCGACGGGCTCGTGGGCAAGATCACCGACGCGTCGCATTCACGGGCGACGGTCACGCTGATCGACAACCCGGGGTTCGGCGTGGGCGTCCGTCTCGAGAACACCAACACCCGAGGCATCGCCGAGGGCCGGTCGGGTGAGAGCACCCTGCGCCTCAGCTTCCTGTCCGACCTGACCGTCCGGCCCAAGAAGGGCGAGCTCTTGTTCACGTCGGCGTCCGACGACGCGGTGTTCCCCCCCGACATCCCCGTGGCGAAGGTCGTCCACTACGACAAGCAGCCCGGCGACATCGAGCCGCACATCACGCTCGCCCCGCTCGTCAATCTCGACGACCTCCAGTTCGTGAAGGTGCTGCGCTGGTCGGAGGCGAAGAGCAGCAAGCGCGGCAACAGCTAGCCGGGCAGGCCCAAAGGAGTGTTGCTCCGCCGGATCCGACTCGTGCTCGTCGTGGTGACGCTCGTCGTCGTCCAGACGACGATCTTCCCGAGCCTGCGCGTGTTCGGCGCGATCCCGGATCTGTGCCTCGTCGCCACGGTGGCGATGGCGTACGAGGAGGGGCCGCAGGCGGGCCTGGTCTTCGGGTTCGCGAGCGGTCTCGCCATCGACCTGTTCCTGTCGTCACCGGCGGGGCTGTCGGCACTCGCGTTCGCCGCGACCGGGTACGGCGTCGGCGTGTTCCAGAGCGGGCTGATGCGTGAGTCGCGCAGCATCCGGCCGATCCTCGGTTTCGTCGGTGGCCTCGTCGGCGGCACGATCTTCGTGATCGTGGGCGCGATCGTGGGTGAGAGCGGCTACCTGTCGCTGCACAGCGTCCAGGTCGTGATCGTCGCCGCGCTGTACGACGCACTCGTGTCGTACGCCATCTTCCCGTTCGTGCGGTGGGCGGCCCACGAGCCCGGCGCCGGCATCGCGTGGGGTGGCCGCTAGCCTGGGCGACCACCGCGAAACCGCTGGTCATCGGTGCGCGCCCGCCAGCGGGCACGCCCGTCGACCACCATGGAGCGGCGAGCGGCCTGAAGGGCGGCCCCGGGTATCCCGGCGCCGAGCGAGCGCGACCAATGGGTGACGCGATGACGACGGGGACAGTGCCGTGAGCGAGGGCAACAGCCGGGCGCGCCTCGGGATCGTGGGCATCATCGTGATGGCGCTGTTCAGCGGACTGTTCGCGCGCCTCTGGTTCCTGCAGATCGGCAGCTCGACCGAGCGCGCCGCCGCGCAGACCCGGGCGAACCGCGTGCGCATCGTCACGGAGCCCGGCGTACGCGGGAGCATCCTCGACCGCAACGGCAAGGTCCTCGTCGAGAACAAGCTCGTCGACAGTCTCCAGGTGCGGCACGGGATGACCCCGGCCGAGCGTCGGCGGACGATCCCGAACCTGGCCAGGCTCCTCGGCCTGAAGCCCAAGCAGGTCGCCAAGCGCATCGACGATCCGCGCTTCTCGCCGTACCAGCCGGTGCCGATCGCCGACGACGTCGACTACAAGACGCTCGTCTACATCAAGGAGCGACCCGAGGAGTTCCCGAAGGTCGAGGCCGTCCGGCGGAGCATCCGCGTGTACCCGAGCGGTCTGGTCGCGCCGCACCTGTTGGGCTACGTCGGGAGCCTCAACAAGAACGAGCAACGGCTCCATCGCGGCCAGGCCTACGCCTCCGACGACTTGATCGGAAAGGACGGCGTGGAGCAGGTCTTCGAGAGCGAGCTTCGCGGCAAGCCGCACATTCGAAAGCTCGAGGTCGACAGTCGCGGCCGTCTCGTACGCGTGCTCAATGACCGTCCGGCCAAGGTCGGCAACGACGTCCAGCTGACGATGGACGTCGACGTCCAGCACCTCGCCGAGGAGTCGCTCCAGCAGGGGATGGCGGCGGCAAGCAAGTGGCAGGACACGCAGATCAAGAACCAGTACAAGACGTTCACGGCCGGGGGAGGCGCCGTCGTCGTGCTCGACGCACACGACGGATCGGTCGTGGCGCTCGCGTCGGCACCGACGTTCGACGTCCGGGAGTTCACGAACGGGCTGTCGCGCCAGCACTACCAGGAGCTCAACGATCCGAAGAACCACTACCCGCTGCTCGACCGCGCGACCCAGGGCCTCTACGCGCCCGGATCGACCTTCAAGCTCTTCACCGCCATCGCCGCGCTCCAGGACAAGGTCATCACGCCCGACTTCACGTTCAACGACGACGGATGCGTCACCTTCGGCGACGACATCCCGAAGTGCAACGCGGGAAAGGCGAAGCACGGCATCGTGAACCTCGAGAAGGCCGTCCGGGTCTCGAGCGACGTGTTCTTCTACAACCTCGGGTACAAGTTCTGGAAGAGCTTCCAGGAAGGGGACGTGCAGAAGGGCTACGGCATCCAGAACACCGCGCGAGAGTTCGGCTTCGGGCGCGCCACCGGCATCGGGCTCCCGAACGAGGCCCGCGGCCGGATTCCCGACAAGGCGTTCAAGAAGAAGCTGAACCGGGACAGTCCCGACCCGTTCACCCGTGCGTGGCTCCCCGGTGACAGCGCGAACGTGGCGGTCGGCCAGGGCGACGTGATCGTGACGCCGATCCAGCTCGCGTCGGGATATGCCGCCTTCATCAACGGTGGCAAGCTCTTCGCGCCGCGTCTCGCGGAGAAGGTCCTGACACCCGGTCACCAGTCGGTCCTGCGTGATCTTCCCTCGCGGAAGACAGGCACGATCGACATCCCCGACGACGTGCGCAATCCGATCCTGTCGGGGCTCTTGGGAGCAGTGAACGCCCCAGACGGCACGGCGCGGCCGGCGTTCAACGGCTACACCGGGCTCGAGGTCGCGGGGAAGACCGGCACTGCGCAGCAAGGCGACAAGGAGGACAACGCGCTCTTCGTGGGTCTCGTGAACCCGAACCCGAAGCCCGACGCTCCGCCCGAGCAGAAGAAGCAGTACGTGATCGCCGTGATCGTCGAGGAAGCCGGTTTCGGCGGGTCGGTTGCCGCACCCATCGCGCGCCGGATCATCGACGGTCTGAACGATCCGACCAAGGCTCCCGACCCGGTTCAGTACCGGCCGCAGAAGTCGTCCGACTGATGGCGCTCACGACACGCAACAGCCGGCGCATGCGCGTCGCGGCCTACGCCCCCCAGCGTCGGCGCACGATCCTCGATGCCGAACTGGTGGCGCGCGTCGACTGGATCCTGCTCGGCGCGTGCGCGCTCATCGCGCTGCTCGGTCTCGTGATGATCTACTCGGCGAGCCGCCACATCGTCGACGGCGACCCCTATTACTTCGTGAAGCGCCAGGCCCTCGCGCTGGCGATCGGGGTCGGCATCGCGATCCTCATCCTGCGCACCGATTACCGGAAGCTGCGCGACTACTCGCTGCTCGCATATGTGGTGACCGTCGTGCTCCTCTTGTTCGTGCTCTCACCGATCGGCTCGAACGCGAAGGGCGCGCAGGCGTGGTTCCAGCTCCCGTTCGGACTGCAGTTCCAGCCGTCGGAGCTGGCGAAGTTCGGTCTGATCGTGGCGCTCGCGGGATACGTCAACGAGCATCGCGGAGACATCGACCCGTGGCGGCTCACGGTGATCATCGGGCTGGGGCTCGTCCCGCTCGGCCTCGTGCAGCTCCAACCGGACCTCGGTACCAACATGGTGCTGATCTTCGGCATCATCGGACTGCTCGCGGTGGCGGGCGTGCGCGGCCGCTACCTGCTCGTGCTCGTGCTGCTCGGGATCACGGGCATCTACGCGGTCGTGAACGTCGGGATCCTCAAGCAGTACCAGATCGACCGGCTGACCGCGCTCGCCGACTCCAGCAACAACAAGCAGGGGAGCACGTACAACCAGGACCAGTCGAAGAAGACCATCACGACGGGAGAGGTGTTCGGGTTCGGCTTCCTCAAGGGCCCGCAGACGCGCCTCGGCTTCGTGCCCGAGCAGCAGACCGACTTCATCTTCACCGCCGTCGGAGAGGAGTTGGGGTTCTTCGGCGGCGCGCTGCTGCTGAGCTTGTTCGCAGTCGTGGTGTGGCGGACGTGGCGAACAGCCAGGCTCGCCCGCGACTACTTCGGCACCCTTGTGTGCGCGGGTGTCCTGACGATGTTCACATTCATGATCTTCGAGAACATCGGCATGACCATGGGCATCATGCCCGTCACCGGCATCCCACTACCGTTCATGAGCTACGGCGGCTCAGCCTTAGTAACCTCCTGCGCCTGCGTAGCCCTGGTAGCCAACGTCTACGCCAGACGCTTCTCGTAACACGCGCGCGTACGAGACCGGAGGGCCAGCAGAGGTCCGATCAGGAGCACAGAGAACACTCGTCGCGCGCGAAACCGCGCCGAGCGAAGCGCAGGCGCCCATGTCGGTGCCGGAGCAGTTGCGCCGAGCCGGCCGAGACCCGGCCCGAAGGGCCGAGCAGCGCCGGAGGCGCTGCGAGCAAGGGGCTCGGCCGCAGTGAGGCGCTGCGGAGGCACCCGACATGGGCGCCGGAGCGCCGCGTCGAAGACGAGTAGGATTGTCAAGCAAATGTCCACCCTGTGGCCGAGGATCGAACCTCTGCTGGCCCGGGTCGAGAAGCCTGCTCGCTACATCGGCATGGAGCAGGGAAGCGTGGCGCCGGAACACCGGCCTGACCAGGTTTCCTGGCTCCTGGTCTATCCCGACACCTACGAGATCGGCCTGCCCAACCAGGGGCTCCAGATCCTCTACGAGATCCTCAACGAGCGTGACGACGCCGTGGCCGAACGCGCCTACGCGCCGTGGGTCGACCTCGAGGCCCAGCTGCGGGGCCACGAGCTGCCGCTGTTCTCCGTCGACACGCACCGGGCCGCGGGAGCGTTCGACGTGCTCGGGTTCAACCTCTCGGCCGAGCTCGTCTACACCAACCTCCTGAACTGCCTCGACCTCGCCGGCGTCCCGATCCGCAGCGCCGACCGTCCGGCCGGTGCGCCGCTCGTCGTCACCGGCGGCCACTTCACTTTCAACCCCGAGCCGCTCGCCGACTTCGTCGACGCGTTCGTGATCGGTGACGGCGAGGAGGTCGTCGGCGAGATCAGCGAGGTCGTCGGCGCGTGGAAGCGCTCGGGCCGTGGCTCACGCGAGGCGGTGCTGCACGATCTCGCGACGATCCCCGGTGTCTACGTGCCGTCGATGTACGAGGTCGACTACGACGGCCCGTTCATCCGTGAGGTGCGGCCGCGACACCCCGACGTGCCGGCTCGGGTCGACAAGCGCACGGTCGCCGACCTCGCCGACTGGCCGTACCCCAAGCACCAGCTGGTGCCGCTCGTCGAGGTCGTGCACGACCGGCTCAACGTGGAGATCTTCCGCGGGTGCACTCGAGGCTGCCGCTTCTGCCAGGCCGGGATGATCACGCGCCCCGTGCGTGAGCGGCCGGAGGAGCAGGTGCGCACGATGGTGCGCGAGGGGCTCCGTCGCACCGGGTACGACGAGGTCGCGCTCACCTCGTTGTCGAGTGCCGACTTCTCGGGGATCGACCGGGTGGTCGCCGACCTCGTCAACAGCCAGGAGGGCACGGGCTGCGTGAGCCTGTCGCTGCCGTCGCTGCGCGTCGACGCGTTCACGGTCGGGATCGCGAGTGAGATCCAGAAGGTGCGCCGCACCGGGCTCACGTTCGCGCCCGAGGCCGGCACGTGGCGCATGCGGCAGGTGATCAACAAGCTGATCACCGAGGAAGACCTGTACGCCGCGGTCGACGGTGCGTACTCGCAGGGCTGGCGGCGCGTGAAGCTCTACTTCCTGATCGGCCTGCCGACCGAGATGGACGACGACACGCTCGGCATCGCGCAGCTCGCCCGCAACGTCGTCGAGATCGGCCGGCGCTACACGAAGGGCGCGAGCTGCACGGCATCGGTCGGCGGGTTCGTCCCCAAGCCGCACACGCCGTTCCAGTGGTTCGGGCAGAACGGCATCGACGAGCTCCGCCGCAAGGTCGGGCTCGTGCGCGACGCGCTGCGCAAGTCGGGTGCGCAGGTCCGCTGGCACGACCCCGAGGCGACCTTCGCGGAGGGCATCGCGAGCCGGGGCGACCGGCGCGTCGGCCGCGTCATCGAGCGCGTGTGGCGCGACGGCGGCACCTTCCAGGAGTGGAGCGAGCGGTTCGACCTCGGCCGGTGGCTCGACGCGATGGCGGCCGAGGGCCTCGACGCCGACTGGTACGTCACCCGTCACCGCACGGAGGACGAGGTGCTCCCGTGGGACCACATCGCCGCGGGGCTCCACCGGGACTTTCTCTGGCAGGACTGGAAGGCCGCGCTCGCAGAGCACGGGCTGCCCGACTGCCGGTGGACGCCCTGCTACGACTGCGGTGTCTGCACCGACTACGCGCTCGAGCACGTCGTGGCGTCGCCCGTCGCGCCGGCGGGCGGCAGCCAGGGGACCGGGCAGGATCTCAGCCGCGGCCACGAGGTACCCGTCGAGCTCGTGCGAGCGCGCGCATGAGAGGCGACGCCGGGTTCCCGGTGCGGTTGCGCTTTGCGAAGCGGGGCAAGGTCCGGTTCGTGTCCCACCGCGACGTCGCGCGCGCCTTCGAGCGCGCGTTCCGTATCGAGCAGCTGCCGCTCGCGTTCACGCACGGGTTCTCGCCGCGTCCCAAGGTCAGCTTCGGGCTCGCGCTCTCGCTCGGGTACGAGAGCGATGCCGAGTACCTCGACGTCGAGCTCGGCGAGCCGGTTGCGGTCGAGTCCCTGCCCGAACGTCTCAGCGCAGCGTTGCCCGACGGCCTCGCGGTGACCGCAGTCGCGGCGCTCGCCGACCGCGCGCCGTCGCTGCAAGAGTCGATCACGAGCATCGAGTACCGGCTCGCGCTCACCGGGCTCGGGCCCCAACCTCTCGGCGTGGCCGTCGATCGCGCCTGGGCGAGCACCGAGCTCCCCGTGACCACGACGCGCAAGGGCAAGCGCGTCGTCGAAGATGTCCGACCGTCGATCAGCCGGCTGCACGTGCTGGGCGAAGAGCTTCGTGCGTTCGACCGGCCGGGCGAGATCGATCTGCCCGAGATCAACCTGCCAGAGGTGAACTTGGAGGTTGCCACGAAGCCCCGCGGGGTCCGTCCCGCCGAGGTGATCACCGTGCTGCGCGAGCTCGCGGGCGCGGAAGAGCCGGTGGGCGAGGACCGGGTCCTGCGGACCTGTCAATGGATTGAACGCGACGGCGTACGACTCGAACCTCTGATCGCCGACCGTCGCAGCCCGACGCCTTCCGGCGCGGGCGCGCGTGCCCTCGAGGTGTGCGCATGACCAGCAAAGGAACTCTCGATGTCCGACGACACCAAACCGGAGGCTGTGGCCTCCGAGCTCTCACCGCCGCGCGATGGCGCGGCTCCGGCCGAAGGCGGTACGTCACCGGCTGAGGCGACGCGCTCGCCGAACCGCGATTCCGGCGGCCCGCCCAAACGGCGCCGGCGTCGCGGCTCGCGCGGCGGCCGCAACCGTCGAAGGAGCGGCAGTGGCGCGCGTCCCGCGCCCACCGTCGCCGCTGACGAAGCCACGAAGGAAGACGGCGACGACTACACCGACGCCCCCGCCGATCGCGGCCTGACCAGCGATGACATCGCCGCCGAGGCGCGCGTAGAGGCCGGCCTCGTCGACGACGGCGCGAAGCCCGAGATGGGCGGCGTGCGGCCGGCACCGAAGCCGAAGATCGGCGACACCCGGCCGGCGCCCGCACCGGCGGCGGGCGCAACCAAGTCGACCGGCGGCCGCAGGCGGCGTCGCGGCGGTCGAGGCCGCGGACGCGGCGGTGGCGGCAACGCGCCGACGCCGGCGGTGATCGTCGACGACGTCGTCCACGCCGACCTCGGCGTCGACGACGCCGTCGACCTCGACGAGCTCGACGACGTGACGCTCGCCCGCCGGCGCGGCCGCACCCGGAAGGGCCGCCCGGCCGGCCGTTACCTCATGGGTGTCCACGTCCGACCCAACGGTCACACGCACATCGCGTTGCTGGAAGGCCGGTCGCTCGTCGAGCACTCGGTGAGCGTGCCACTGGACGACGACACGTCGATCGACGGCAACATCTACCTCGGTCGCGTGCAGAACGTGCTGCCCGGCATGGAGGCCGCGTTCATCGACATCGGCACACCGAAGAACGGTGTCCTCTACCGCGGTGATGTCGCGTTCGACGCCGACGAGGTCGAGGAGAAGCAGCCGCGCATCGAGCGGCTGTTGAAGAACGGGCAGTCGGTGATCGTGCAGGTCACCAAGAACCCGATCGGCGCGAAGGGCGCCCGTCTGACCCAGGAGGTCAGTCTCGCGGGCCGATTCGTCGTGATGGTGCCCGGCCAGCCCAACACTTACGGCATCTCGAAGCGCCTCCCCGACGACGAGCGGCGCCGGCTGCGTCGCATCCTCGAGGGTCTGCGCCCGCCCGACGCCGGGCTCATCGTGCGCACCGCGGCGGAGGGCGCGACTGCCGAAGAGCTCGAGCGCGACGTGCGGCGACTCGCCGAGCAGTGGGCACAGATCTCCGCGCTCGCGGCTCGGTCGAAGCCGGCGCGGTTGCTCTACAAGGAGCCGGCACTGGTGCTGCGGCTCCTGCGCGAGGAGTTCACGAAGGAGTACCGCGGGGTGGTCATCGACGACCGCGCGCTCTACGAAGAGGTGCGCGCGTACGTCTCGGCGGTCACCCCGGAGCTCGCCGAGCGTGTCGAGTACTACGACGCCGAGGCGGAGGGTCTCCCGCTGTTCGAGCGGTTCCACATCAACGAGCAGCTGCTGAAGGCGCTCGGCCGCAAGGTGTGGCTGCCGTCGGGTGGGTCAATCGTGATCGAGCGCACCGAGGCGCTCACGGTGATCGATGTGAACACCGGGAAGAACGTCGGCAGGTCGAACCTCGAGGAGACGGTGTTCCGCAACAACCTCGAGGCGGCCCACGAGGTGGCCCGTCAGCTCCGGCTCCGCGACATCGGCGGGATCATCGTCATCGACTTCATCGACATGGAGATCAAGTCGAACCGGGAAGCCGTGCAGAAAGCGTTCCGGGAAGCGCTGGCGCGCGACAAGACGCGCACCCAGGTGTTCGACATCTCGGAGCTCGGCCTCATCGAGATGACGCGCAAGCGCGTCTCGGAGGGGCTCATCGAGTCGGTGAGCGAGACCTGCCCGACGTGCCAGGGCCGCGGCTATCTCCTCGAAGAGGCTCTGCTCGAGGAGCTCCAGTAGGATGGCCGCTCCCATGTACGCAGTGATCAGCTCCGGCGGCAAGCAGTACCGCGTCGAAACCGGGCAGCGGCTCGAGGTCGAGCGGCTGCACGCGGACGACGGCAGCGAGGTCGAGCTCGCGCCCGTCCTCGTCGTCGACGGCGACAAGGTCCTGGCGACGCCGGCCCAGCTCGGCGCGGCGAAGGTCCGCGCCCGCGTGCTCGAGGAGACGAAGGGCGACAAGATCCGCGGCTTCACCTACAAGCCGAAGAGCAACCAGCGCCGGCGCTGGGGTCATCGGCAGCGGTACTCGGTCATCGAGATCACCGACATCGCCACGGGCACGTCCACCAAGAAGCCGGCCGGCAAGGAGGAGCGCTGATGTCGAAGAAGAAGGGTGCGGCCTCTTCCCGCAACGGTCGCGACTCCGCCGCGCAGCGCCTCGGCGTGAAGACCCACTCGGGCACGACCGTGCATGCGGGCACGATCATCGTCCGTCAGCGCGGTACGAAGTTCCACCCCGGCCGCAACGTCGGCCGCGGCGGCGACGACACGCTGTTCGCCAAGGCCGACGGGGTCGTGCAGTTCGCCGAGCGCAAGGGCCGCAAGCTCGTCGACGTCCTCGCGCCGTAACCGCTCCGGCAGCGGCATCCGCTGCTGCGCACGCCTCCGCAGCTGCCGCGTTCTATCGAACCCTGCCGTGGTTCTGGGGTTCCGTATCCTGAATCCGTGGCGCAGTCTGCGTTCGTCGATGAGGTGCAGGTCAATCTGCGCGGTGGGGACGGTGGGGCCGGTTCTGTGTCGTTCCGCCGTGAGGCACACGTCCCGAAGGGCGGGCCCGACGGTGGTGACGGTGGCAAGGGCGGGGACGTGATCGTGCGGGCGGATCGCAACGTCGCATCGCTGCTCGCGTTCCGGGATCATCCGCACCGGCGGGCCGGCTCGGGGAAGCACGGCGCGGGCAAGCAGCGCCACGGTGCGCGCGGCGACGACCTCGTCGTCGCGGTACCGGAGGGGACGGTCGTCAAGACGCGTGACGGTCGGATGCTCGCCGATCTCGTTCATCACGGTGACTCGTATCTGGCCGCCCGGGGCGGGCGCGGCGGGCGTGGCAACGCGCGGTTTCTCTCGAACGCGCGGCGCGCACCTGGCTTCGCGGAGCAAGGCGAGTACGGGGAGGAGCAGTGGCTCCGGCTCGAGGTGAAGCTGCTCGCTGATGCGGCGCTCGTCGGCTTCCCGAATGCCGGCAAGTCGACGCTGATCTCGGCCGTCAGCGCGGCAAAGCCGAAGGTCGCCGAGTATCCGTTCACGACGCTCGAGCCGCACCTCGGCGTCGTGCGGTTCCACGAGCACGAGCTCGTCCTCGCCGACATCCCCGGCCTCGTGGAAGGCGCGGCCGAGGGCCGTGGGCTCGGGCACACGTTCCTGCGTCACGTCGAGCGCGCCCGCGTGCTCGTGCTGCTGCTCGACCTCGCCAGCATGGAAGGCCGTTCGCCCGCGGAGCAGGAGCGCGCGCTCGTCGACGAGCTCGGCCGCTACCAGCCCGACCTCCTGGAGCGGCCGCGACTCGTCGTCGGCAGCAAGGCCGACGTCGCCAACGTCCCGTTCGAAGGCATGACGATCTCCGCCGTCACCCACGAGGGGCTCGACGACTTCCTCGGCACGCTGGCCACGATGGTCGACGAGGCGCGCACGGCCGAGGTCGAACCCGAGGGATTCGTCGTCCTGCGCCCGGCCGAGGAGGGCTTCGCAGTGCGGCGTGAGGGGGAAGGGGCCTGGCGTGTCGTCGGCCGGGACGCCGAGCGGGTCGTCGCCATGGCCGACCTCACGAACGAAGAGGCGCTCGCCTACGTGCACCAACGCTTCCGTCGGATGGGCGTCGAGCGCGCTCTCGCACGCGCCGGTGCACAAGACGGCGACACGGTTCGCATCGGCGACATCGAGCTCGAGTACGCGGAATGAAGCCGCGTCCGTGAAGGTCGTCGTCAAGATCGGGACGTCGTCGATCACGACATCGACCGGCGAGCTCGACGATCCCGCGGTGGTGAAGCTCTGTGGCGAGGTCGCGGACGCGCGCGCGGCGGGTCACGAGGTCGTCCTCGTGTGCTCGGGCGCGATCGCGGCCGGTTTGCCGGCACTGGGCCTGCAAGAGCGACCCGGCGACATCGGCACGCTCCAGGCGATCGCGGCCGTCGGCCAGCCCCGGCTGATGGAGCGGATCGGTGCGATCCTCGGCGGCAAGTCCCTGGTCGCGGGCCAGGTGCTGCTCACGCCGCACGACTTCGGCTACCGCCCGCAGTACCTGCACGCGCGTGAGACGTTGCGGCGGCTACTCGATCTCGGCGTCGTGCCCGTCGTGAACGAGAACGACACGGTGGCCGACGACGAGATCCGCTACGGCGACAACGACCGCCTCGCCGCGCTCGTCTCGCATCTCGTGAGCGCGGACGTGCTGGTCCTGCTCACCGACACGCCGGGGCTCTTCACCGCCGACCCGCGTCTCGACGCGGAGGCGTCGCTCATCGAGGAGATCGTGGAGGTCGACGCCGCCCTCGAGGCGGTCGCGGGCGGCGCGGGAACGGCGCGGGGCAGCGGCGGCATGGCCAGCAAGCTCGCTGCCGCCAAGATCGCGGCCTGGTCGGGCGTGCGCGCCGTGATCGCGGCGGCCGACACACCCGGCGTCGTGCTCGCCGCGGTCGACGGGAAGCCGGTCGGCACCGTGGTCAAGCCCCGCGCGACGCGCCTCTCCAGCCGCAAGCTGTGGATCGCGTTCGCGATCGGCGCGTCCGGACGCGTGCTGGTCGACGACGGCGCGGCACGCGCGCTGCGGGAGCAGGGTCGTTCGCTCCTGCCTGCGGGCGTCCGCGGGGTCGAGGGGAGCTTCGAGGCGGAAGACGCGGTCGAGGTGGTCACCGATAGCGGCGGGCCGTTCGCCAAGGGCCTCGTGCGCTACTCGGCGGGCGCGTTGCGCTCGATCGCCGGGCGCCGGACGGGCGATCTCCCCGAGGGCGCGCCCCACGAGGTCATCCACCGCGACGACCTCGTCGTGTTGCCGTAGCCCCGCTCTTGCGTCGCCGCGTGACGGAGGGCACACTTCCTCCACTCTCGTCGGCCGACGGGGGGAGGGCCTTCCGATTCGGGGGCTCGACACGGCCGACGCGGAGCGGGAGAGTGGCGCGGAGTCGGCGCCGGCGGCCAGGGCCGCGACGGCGCGGCTCCGCGGCCCTCCCGTACGCGACCAGACCACGACGCGTGCCAAATGCTCGGGCCGTGTGCACGAAGGCCACGGGTACACTCGCCTCCATGTCGTCCGTTGCCGAGCTTGGCCGTCGCGCCAAGGCGGCCTCCCGGCGCCTCGCGACGGCGGCGACTCGTGAGAAGGACGGCGCGCTGCTCGCCGCGGCCGACCTGCTCCTCGAGCGTGCTCCTGACTTGGTCGAAGCCAATGCCGTCGACCTCGCCGCTGCGCAGGCCGCGGGCATGGAAGCCTCCCCGCTCGACCGTCTGCGCCTGACCGAGACCCGCCTCGAGGGCATGGCGAACGGCTTGCGCCAGGTGGCGTCGCTGCCCGACCCGATCGGCGAGGTGCTCGACGGCTGGCGCACCGAAGCCGGCATCGACCTCCAGCGGGTGCGCGTGCCGCTCGGCGTCGTCGCCGTGATCTACGAGAATCGCCCCAACGTCACCAGCGACGCCGCCGGAATCTGTCTGAAGTCCGGCAACGCGGCGCTGCTGCGCGGCTCGTCGACCGCGCTCCATTCGAACCGCGCGATCGCCGACGTGCTGCGCGAGGGCGCCGCCAAGGCCGGGCTCCCTGAGGACAGCGTCGTGCTCGTGGACGACGTGTCGTACGAGGCCGCGGTCGAGGTGATGCGGTTGACCGAGTCGGTCGACTGCCTGGTGCCGAGAGGCGGACCGGCACTCATCGACAGCGTGCGCG
>Ga0137375_10005345_pt1 | contig 15263 bp, 18 predicted proteins | sample SagtaG_24_FD_104936 | JGI IMG/M metagenome (GOLD analysis project Ga0137375, IMG submission 104936) | Vadose zone soil microbial communities from Sagehorn Ranch, Mendocino, California, USA - Sage1_R_113_16 metaG | ecosystem: Environmental > Terrestrial > Soil > Vadose zone | place: USA...
CCACCGCGCGCCCGCGGCTCGTCGCGCTCCTTGGTCGAGAAGTGGTACCAGACCTGCGGCAGCTGCTTGTACGACTGCAGCTCCCGCGCGTGGAATGTCATCGTCTCCTCGTGCGAGAACGGCGACTACTACGCCGACTACGACGCGGCGCGCGGGATCCCGCGCGCGCCGAAGTTCCCCGAGCCCCTCGAGCGGCCGGAGGAGGTCGAGACGCCCGGCGCGACGACGATCGAGTCGCTTGCGGAGTTCCTGGACATCGATCCCGCGGCGACGTCGAAGGCGATGCCGGTCATGGTGGGTGAGCGCCCCGTCCTGGCGCTCATTCGCGGCGACGACCGGCTCAGCGAGGAGAAGCTCGTCACGGCGCTCGGCGAGGCCTACCGGCCGATGACGGACGACGAGATCAGGGCCGTGTTCGGCGCCGGGGGAGGCTCGCTCGGGCCTGTCGGCGTGACGATCGACGTCCTCGCGGACGAGAGCCTGCGCGAGGGCCAGTTCGTCGCCGGCGCGAACCGCGACGGCTGGCATCTGCGCGGCGTGCAGGCGGGGCGGGACTACGACCCGGAGTTCGCCGACATCCGGCAGGCGAACGAGGGCGACACCTGTGTCGTCTGCGGCGGCAAGCTGCTCGAGCAGACGGCGATCGAGCTCGGCCACATCTTCAAGCTCGGCACGTTCTACTCCATCCCGTTCGGCGCGACCTTCCTGGACGAGGACGGGGAGGAAAAGCCGCTCGTCATGGGGAGCTACGGCATCGGGCCGGCGCGCTCGATGGCGGCGATCGTGGAGCAGCATCACGACGAGCGTGGCATCGCGTGGCCGCGCTCAGTGGCGCCGTACGACGTTCACATCGTGGTGCTGGCGGGGATGGAATCGCGTGCGGAGCAGGCCGCGTCGGCGCTGGACGAGGACGGCTTCGCGGTGCTCCTCGACGACCGCGACGCGCGCGCCGGCGAGAAGTTCGCGGACGCGGATCTGATCGGCTGCCCGTTCCGCGTGACGGTCGGGCGAAAGGCCGCGGAAGACGGTACGGTGGACCTGCGGGAGCGCGCGAAAGGGGAAGACGTCGCAGTGAAGGTGAGCGAGCTCGTCTCGGCAGTGCGCGGAAAGTTGAACTGATGGCGCGGAAGCGGCGTTTCAGCGACGACCCGTTCGGCCCGACCGTCGAGCGGCTGATGAACGAGGCGGGCCTGACGTACCGCTCGCTGGCGGAGAAGACGAGGCTCTCGGCCGGTTACCTGAACCATCTCGTGCACGGCAACCGCCCCGTGCCGTCGGACGACGTGATGGAGACGCTCGCTCGTGCGCTGGGAGTGGAGGCCGAGCACTTCCGCGAATACCGGCTGCGCGTGATCACCGACCGGCTTGAACGCATGCCGGATCTGATCGACAAGCTGTACCGGCGTTACAGCACGTGAGCCCCGTGCGCCGCGTTCAAGGAAACCATCTGGACTGCGGCAGAAGGGGGAACTCATGTCCCGCTGGATCCGCAGGCCGTCGCCGGCGCTGGTCGTCGCGTGCCTCGCGCTGGGCGTCTCGCTCAGCGGAGTGAGCTACGCAGACATCCTCGCGCTGCCCGTGAACAGTGTCGGCACGGCGCAGCTGAAGCCGAACGCGGTGATCTCGTCGAAGGTAAAGGATCACACGCTGCTCGCGGCAGACATCAAGCCCGGCCAGCTGCCTCCGCCCGGCATTCGCGACTACGAAGTCGTCTCGTTCGGACCGCAGATCGTGATGAACCAGAACTTCAACTCGCTCTTCATGACGTGCCCGGCCGGGAAGAAAGCGATCGGGGGCGGCGGCGGCACCGGGGGCGGCATCATTCCCGGCGACGGGCCGTACCTTCTCGACAGCATTCCATCCGTCGACGGCACAGGCTGGCTGGTGGACACCGGCCGCGCCAACCCCGGCTACTCGGCACTCGTCGGGCGCATCATCTGCGCGACCGTGCCCTAGCTACTATCCAAGCCTCACGGGGCGTGGCGCAGCCTGGTTAGCGCGCTAGTCTGGGGGACTAGAGGTCCCGAGTTCAAATCTCGGCGCCCCGACTCTGAAGAAACTCCTGCAAAAACTGCCCTTTTGGCCTAGCGGCGGCAAGCCTGGCCCTGCCGCTTCGGTGCCCGAACAGCGCCCAAACGACCCAGAACAGGACGCGCGGGAGCTTCGACGCGAGTCGCTGAGCGAGCATGAGCGGCGGATCGACGAGGGCGAATCAGACACCGGCCGATAGGTCGACGTCTAGCGGCTCGCGAGCGTCGAACGCGTCGAGTAGCCCGCGTTCGTACTCGACGGCGTCGGGGAGCAGGTGGCCGTACGCTTGTCGATCTGCTGCACGCTCGTTCCCATCCGTCGAGCGAGCGCGAAGAGGCTGACGCCGGCGGCGATCGAGAACGACGCGTAGGTGTGCCGCAGCGCGTACGGCGGCCGGTGCTCGAGGCCCGCGGCCTTGACGGCGGGCGTCCACTCGTCGCGGCGCCAGTCGTGCAGGTTCAGATGACCATCATCACTGCCAGGGAAGACCAGCGGTGTGTCGATCCTCCGAGGCATCTCGTCGAGCGCGTCGAGCACCCGCTGTCGAAGCGGGACGACGCGCAGCGATCCCTGCTGCTTGCCGTACGGCTTGGCCTGCCCGTTCGTGAAGACGCGACGCACGTAGACGAGTCCCGCTCGGTCGATGTCTCGCCGCTCGAGCGCGATCCACTCTTCGGGCCGAAGCCTAGCCCGGCGACGATCGCGGGCAGGCGACGATCGTGGGCAGGGGTGAGCCGAGCTCGCGCTCATCGACGCGAAGCGGCCCCGTTTCGTCGCGACCGATGCGGACGGCGGGAGTCTCGCCCCGCTGGATCCTGCGGTAGACGGTGTCGCGGTGGAGGCCGAGACGGCGTGCGACCTCGGGGATCGTCAGCAGCGGTGCGCGCGTTGTCGTGCTAGTCGACATTCGCCGACGACTATCGGCGTGAGCCTTCGCGAAGGATTCGCGGGAGGTTGGTCAAAGGAAAGCGCCCAGTGGCCAATTGGCGCGAGCGACTGAGATGGCCCCTCCCGATCGCCTTGATCCTCACTGCGGCGATCTGCCTGCCCCTCGGTGCCGTCTACACCATTGACGCGCTAACGATCATCGGAGTTAGCGCCGCGATCGTGGGTCTTTTGCTCCTGCTCGATGCGGCGGGCTGGACCAAGGATCCGATCCTTCGCCCCAAGGACCCCGCCCAGGAACAAGTCAAACGACTCCTCTGGGCGCTCGCTGAGGCAACGAACGTAATCTCCGCGATCGAGAGCGAGGTTGCCGCCCGGAGCAGACTCGCCGACGGCTCCAAGACGATGTCGCGCGTCACCGCGAGCTGCTGGCCCTCGACCGCCAGGAGGTTGAGGCGGTCGCTCAGACGTTTCGCCTTGAGGTCCGGCGAGAGGGCCGCCGCAGCTTCGTTGCGAGTCCTCTGGTCAATGCGTTCTTCTTCGGCCTCGGTGTGCTCGTGACTGTGCGGCTCACGTAGGCGGGCCGCGTGGCGCTCGCAAACCCGGCCCCGGATTCCGGAGGCTGGTGGTCTTACGATGAGGATCGGGCAGCTACGGAGCAAGGAGACGCCAATGCGCGTGATCGCCGCACTGATCGTCGGTCTCATCCTCGGCGCAACCGGGATTGCCTCGGCCGCGAGCATGAGCCTCATCCACTTTCACGACGGACAAGCGCTCGTCAACAAGCACATCTTCTGCGTCGCCGCACGTGGTGGTATCACCTGTAGCTCCGACAGGGACAAGGGGAAGCCGACCTACCAGGCGACCGTCATTCCTGACGGGATGGCGGTCACGAGGGGCAACAAGACCCTGTTTCTCCATCGCTTCCGCTAGACGAGTCGCCCTCGGTTCAGCGGGGCCGCTTTTTAGAGAGGGGTGCGGCAATCCCTCGCCAGCAACTCGCGAAAGAAACGGCGCTCGCCGCACTCGGCGCACCGCGGGACCAGGGGCGACCTGCTCGGCGCTCACGAGCGGGAGTCTAAGTCGGGTTACCAGGTATCGAGGTCGGCGAGAAGGTCGTCCGTTCAGCGGACCTTCGCGGCTGTGGTTTGGTACAGGGCGAGCAGCGCGCTGAACTGCGCGACCGTCGGTGGAAGGGCTTGAGAGCGGTTGACGCTGGCCAACGCGCACCAGTGGTTGGTGCCGTTGGTGCCGATCGCGTCGTTGACAGGCGTCTGCGGCCCGAAGTACGTCTTGCCGGCCTGCGTCGCCGCGGAGAGCTGGTCGATCTCCTGCCATGTCTGCTGGAGCCCATCGGCCGTGATCGCAATGTTGCATGCGCCGATGACTCCGACCGCGAGCGCAACGTCTCGGAGGTCGCTCACCGATTTCTTCAGGGTCTTCACTTGGGCCTTGAGGGTGGCCACGTCCTTCTGCAGCTTCTTCTCCGTCGGTGTTGGCGGCGTCGCGGCCCATGCCACCGTCGCGTACAGCGCAACCACAAGGACAACTCCGAACAGGAGTACCCGCTTCATCTTCTCCTCCTTAGTGGAGATGCGGAACCGCGACCCTCTCGCAGCCACCCCGCCGTTGCAAGCTGGCCGGTGCCCAATCCGTGCCCAAACGTCTGAGAACGCGCGCATGGAGCGCAGCGGCGAGCAAGACTTCGGGCTGTGCGAAATCGCTGCACGTCGGCCACTTCCCGCCACTCGCGGACGGACCCCGCCAGGTCGCTGGAGCAGTCTGGGGGACTAGGTCCCGAGTTCAAATCTCGGCGCCCCGATGCGAAAAGGCCCTGCTGAGAGGGCCTTTTCTGTCGGAAGCAGGATGCTGCGGATCCGGCATTGACACTTTCGGCACAACCTGAGAGCATCGGGACAGATCGCCGTTCACGCCGCGCGACGTCGCGCGCCGAAAGGAGTGGTGGCGTTCTGACACGGCCGCACCGCAAATTCGAAGCCCGGGCCGACGTCAGTCTGGCGCTGACCGCGCCATCCTCTTCCAAGGAGCAGACATGAAGTCGCATGTTCGTCGTGGGCTGTGCGGCGTCGCGGCGCTGTTCGCAGCCGTCCTGATCTTCACTGCGCCTGCCGGCGCCGACAACTCGAGTGCAGTCCACTATTACGTCTCGCTCGGCGACTCACTCGCGCAGAGCTTCCAGCCACCCTTCGACTTCAGCCACGGTTACGCGGAGCAGCTCTACGCGACGCTGAAGGCGCAGGACCCGACGCTGGAGCTGGTGAAGCTCGGCTGCGGAGGCGAAACGACCGAAAGCATGATCCGGCCGTACCTTCCGTTCGAGGGGCGCGGCGCAAGGTTCTTCTGCAACTACCCGCACGGCTCGCAGCTCGCGGAGGCGATCAACTTCCTAGCTGCGCACCGGCAGTTCGTCAGTCTCGTGACGATCGACATCGGAGCGAACGACAACTTCCAGTTCGGTGCGGATGGACCAGCGATCATCGCCGCGAACCTGCCGGGATTTCTGTCAGCGCTGCGGGAGGCGGCGGGGCCGGACGTCCCGATCGTCGGCATGAACTACTACGACCCGTTCCTCGCGGTCGTCTGGTTCCAGACGCATAGCCTGGCGGCACTCCAGGCGGAGGTTGCGGGCATTGTTGCTTTCAACAATTTGCTCGAAGGCATCTATCACGGTGCCGGTAACCCCGTGGCGGACGTCGAGAGTGCGTTCTCAGTGACCAACACGGCGCTGGTCGGCGGCGTCCCCTTCAACGTGATCCGTGAGTGCCAGTGGACCTGGATCTGCGACGTTGGGGACATCCACGCCAACACCGCCGGATACGGGATCATCGCACAGGCGTTCGAGGCCGCCATCCCCTAAGTGCATTTGGGCACTAGCCAACCGGCTGGTGTTCGCTGGCCGAAGAGGTGGTCTCCGCCCAACTCATGCGAGGTGAGGCCGCCTCGAGATCGACGTGCGCGGGCTAGCAACTGGCCGCAGAAGCTCACCCGCGCGACGCCACCACCGACGCTAAAGCCTCGCGTTGTCACTGACATCCCTCCGAAGGGTGAGACCGACGCTCACTCGCTGAGCTCGGCGAGCTCAGCGGCTGCGTCGTCCGCTTCACGGCGACGTTCTTGGGCGATCGCCTCCGCCTCGTCGGCGGCCTTCCGCGCGCGCCCGGCTTCGCGCTCGGCTGCGTCGGCCTGCGCAGACAGGTCGCGCACGCGCTTCTCCAGCTGCTTGCGCCGGCGCTCTGCCTCACGCTTCTCGCGTCGACGCTCGGCGAGATCGTCGCCGCTCGCGCGCGTGGCCCGCCGCCGCCGTCCCGTCTTCGGCAGCTCGAGGCCGGCGAATGCGTCGAAGCCCGACACCTCGACGTCGCCGCTCAGCCGGCCCTCGCGCAGCACGCCCGGATCTGCAACGGCCGCGGCGCGCAGGGTCGACGACACCCGCTCCAGCATCTGCCCGCTCGCGGCACGTCCTTCGTCGCGCAGGATCTTCTCGGCCCGGCGCGCCAGGTCACGGATCACCTCACGCTCTTCCGACTGAGCCGCCCGCAGGGCGTCAGCCGCGCGCTCGCCGGTGAGCGCCCGCTCCTGCGCGCTCCGCAACCGTGCCGCCACGTTCAGCAGCGCACGCACGGCCTCCGGCTCGCGACGTGCGAGCTGATTCACCGCCCAAGCGGCGACTGTCGGCTTCGCGAGACCCCGCACGGCCTCCGCCGTCTCGGCCTCGCCGTTCTGCTTCAGCTGCCGCGCCAGCTCGTTGCGGGCGGACGTGAACTCGTCCAGCGGAAGGTCGAAGAGGCGATCGATCTCCTGCTCGGTGTTCGGCAAGGGCGTTTCTCCTTCCGCGTGAGCGGCAATCAGGATCAGCATGCCACGCTCGATCTGGTCGGGCTCGATCTCGTTCGGCCTCGTCAACGTGCCCGTGCGCCTGTACAGCGCGATCCAGGAGCACAAGCTTCAGTTCCACTTCGTGCACGAGAAGGACAGCAGCCCAATCGGCTACCAGAAGATCTGCAAGAAGGAGGACAAGCCCGTCCCGGACGACGAGATCGTGAAGGCGTTCGAGTTCGAGAAGGGCGAGTACGTCTTCATGGAAGACGAGGACTTCGCGGCCGCGAAGGTCGAGGGCTACAAGTCGATCGACATCGTCGACTTTGTCCCGTACGAGGACATCGACCCGATCTTCTTCGCCAAGACGTACTACCTCGGCCCCGACCGGGGTGCCGAGAAGGTCTATTCCCTGCTCGTGAAGGCGATGGAGGACTCCGAGCTCGCCGGGATCGCGAAGTTCGTGATGCGCGACCAGCAGCATCTCGGCGCGTTGCGCATCCGGGACGGCGTGATCACGCTCGAGCAGCTCTACTTCGTGGACGAGATCCGGCCGGTCGACGAGATCAAGGCCTCGAGGGCGCGTGTCTCACGCGAGGAGCTGCAGATGGCCGGGCGGCTGATCGAGTCGTGGACGACCGAGTGGAAGCCGGAGAAGTACAAGGACACGTACCGCGACGAGCTCTGCGCGATCATCAAGGCGAAGCGGAAGGGCCAGGACGTCCACGCCGCGCCGGAGCTGGAAGAGGAGGAGCCGGCCGATCTGATGACCGCGCTGCGCGAGAGCGTCGAGCGCAGCAGGCGAGGCGGCGCCGGGAGCCGCCGAGAGGGAGGCCTCGGCGACCTCTCCAAGCAGGAGCTCGACAAGCGTGCGAAAGCGGCCGGCATCGAAGGCCGCTCGAAGATGAGCAAAGCCGAGCTCGTACGCGCGCTGCAGCACGCCGCCTGAAGTACCGTACGCCGGCGGTCGGTTAGGACAGGAAGCCGCGGACCGTGTCGATCGCCGACACGACCGCGCCGCTGAAGAGCCCAAGTGCGAGCAGAATGGCAGGTGTGATGATGGCCAGCACGACGACGTATTCCGCCATCGTCTGACCCTCCTCGTCCCGCCTGCGGCCAGAAGGAGACATACCCTCAGATCGGCCGGTTTTCGGGGAGCCCATATGCCTCGTCCTGGTGATCCGAGGCCTGGCCACAAAGTCCGACGGAGGTGAAATGCTATGCGGGTTGCGGCTCCCCCTTCTGGTGCTGGCGCTCCTCCTCTGCCTGCCCGCGATCGCCCAGGCAGGCCCGCCGCAGAGCGCGATCTTCTTCTACCCCTGGTACTCGAACTTGCGTCACGACGGAGGCTACGCACACTGGACGCAGGGCGGACACCAGCCGCCGTTCGACCTCGCCTCTCAGTTCTATCCGGCCCGGGGCCCGTACTCGAGCGCCGACCCTCGGGTGCTGCGGGCGCAGATGCGCGACATCGCCACCGCCGGGATCGACGAGGTCGTGAGCTCGTGGTGGGGCCAGGGGTCGCGCGAGGACGTGCGCCTGCCGGCCGTCATCCGCGCCGCGAAGCGCTTCCACCTACGGGTGGCGGCCCAGCTCGAGCCGTACCCGGGACGAACCGTCGCGTCCGTCGGGACGGATCTCGCGTACCTCCGCCGCCTGGGAATCCGCGACGTCTACCTGTACCGCTCGACCGACTTCGCGATCGAGGACTGGTGGCAGGTCACAAGGCAGCCCAACGGCATGCGCCTCTTCGCGCAGACGAACCGCGTCGGCTTTGCCGCGCATGCCGGCTTTGCGGGCTTCTACACGTACGACATCCTCCTCTACGACGGCGCCAAGTTCGGCCGCCTCTGCGAGCAGGCGCGCTCGGCGGGAATCCTCTGCGGCCCCTCCGTCGGCCCGGGCTACGAGGCGTCGGCGGCGACGGGTGACACGCGCGTGAAGCCGCGTCTCGACGGCGCGACGTACGACTCGATGTGGCGCGCGGCCGAGGCCGCCGGCGCGGATCTCGTCACGATCACGAGCTACAACGAGTGGGGCGAGGGGACGCAGATCGAGCCCGCTGGGCACGGCGGCCGGTACGAGAGCTACGAGGGAGCGTACGGCCTGCACGGCCGCGCCGCCGCGCGTGCCTATATCACGCGCACGCGCTACTGGACGTCGCTGACCGGCCGCTAGGTCACGACACGAACACGTCGGCACTGCAGCCGGCGATCAAGCTCTCGAACACATCCTCGACGCCGCGGAGCGAGCGATGCCCGAGATCGACGTCGACGTCGTCCCACTGCTCGAGCCCGAGCGCGCCGGCGCCTTCGTCGGCACCGAAGCACAGGAGGCTCTCCGTCGAGATCACGTTGCGGCGGCCGCTCTGCCGGCGCGCGATCCCTTCGAGCTCGCGCAGCTCCTCCAGCGGATCGATGCGAACGTTCGAGTCGGAGCCGATGCACAGCCCGATGCTCCGCTTGCACACCCGCTCGACAGGGAGGAAGCCGTCGCCGAGGTTCGCCTCGGTCGTCGGGCAGGCGCAGATGCGCGCGCCCGACGCGGCGATCAGGTCGAGCTCGGCGCCGTCGGCGTGCGTGGCGTGGACGATCGTCGTTCGCTCGCCGAGGCAGCCCGTGCGTTCCAGCAGCTCGATGGGACGGAGACCGTGCTCGGCGAGGCACTCCTCGATCTCGCGAGGCTGCTCGTCGGCGTGGACATGCAACGGCAGCTTCTCCGTGACTGCGTAGCGGCCGATCTCCTCCAGCCAGTCCGCCGGGCAGGCGCGCACGGAGTGGGGGGCGAGCCCGACACGGATGTTGCGGCTGCGCAGGTCCTCGATCTGATGCAGGTAGTCCGCCACAGAGTCCTGCCGAAAGCGCGGGAGGCCGCCGCGCCCGTACGCGGCGAGCAGGACGACGATCCGCACACCGGCCTCCTCGGCCGCCTCGACCGCCGCGAGCGCCTCGGCGAAGCCGAGGTAGTGAAACTCGCCGACCGCCGTGTACCCGCAAGCGCGGAGCTCGCGATAGACCTCCGTGTACTCCCGTCGTACGAGCTCGGGGGTCTGGCGCTCCGCTTCGGCGAGCATCGTCTCGCGCCAGGCCCAGAAGTCGCGGCCGCCGCCGCGGCCGCGCAGAGCCCGCTGGAACGCGTGGCAATGGGCATCGACGAAGCCGGGCAGGCTGAGGGTCTCGGCCACGGGCGTATCCTTTCCACACCGATGGCGACCCGCGCCGTTTCCGTGCCGTTGCAGCAGCTGCCGAACGCGCTGACGATCGCGCGACTGATCCTGATCCCCGTGTTCGTGGCGCTGATGCTCAGCGCGGAGGGCGGCCACAGCTGGCCCGCCGGCATCGTTTTCGGCGTCGCCGGCGTCACCGACCAGATCGACGGGTTCCTCGCCCGCCGCTGGCGCGTGGAGTCGGACTTCGGCCGCGTCTGGGACCCGCTCGCCGACCGGCTGATGATCGACGCGGCCGTGATCCTGCTCTTCGTCGCCGACCACATGCCCTGGGCCGGGCTCGTCCTGATCCTCGGCCGCGACCTGCTCCTGCTCGCGGGGTACAAGACGGTGGCCCCGGACGGCTACGAGCTCAAGGTGAACCTGATCGGCAAGACCGCGACATGGCTGCTGTATGCGGGCATCGGCTTCCTGCTCGTCACCCACCGCTCGACCGAGTGGCCCTACTGGATCTTCTGGGCGGGGCTCATCCTCGCGGTCGTCGCCGGCCTGGTGTACGGCTTCAGCCTGTGGAGAGAACGCAGGCGATGAAGGCCGTCGTGATGGCGGGCGGCGAAGGCACGCGTCTGCGCCCGCTGACGTCGAACCAGCCGAAGCCGATGGTCTCGATCGTCGGCAAGCCGTGCATGGAGCACATCCTCGAGCTGCTGCGTGAGCACGGGATGACGGACGTGATCGTCACGGTCGCCTTCCTGCCGCAGGCGATCCGCAGTTACTTCGGCGAGGGCGACACGCTCGGCATGAGCATCGGCTACTCGGTCGAGGAGTCGCCACTCGGCACCGCCGGCTCCGTCCGGCTCGCGGCGAAGCAGTTGGACGAGACGTTCCTCGTCATCTCGGGTGATGCGCTCTGCGACGTCGACCTGAGTAAGCTCGTCGAGTTCCACAAGGAGCGGGGAGCGGCTGTGACGATCGGCCTCAAGTCCGTCGAGAACCCGCTCGAGTTCGGCATCGTCGTCACGGACGAGAAGGGGCGCATCGAGCGCTTCCTCGAGAAGCCGTCATGGGGCCAGGTCTTCTCCGACACGATCAACACCGGCATCTACGTCCTCGAGCCGGAAGTCCTGAAGCACGTTCCGACCGACCGGCCGTATGACTTCTCCAAGGAGCTGTTCCCGTACCTGCTCGAGATGGGCCGTCCGCTCTACGGGTATGTGATGGACGGCTACTGGCAGGACATCGGCAACCTCGACCAGTACCGCCAGGCGAACTTCGACGCGCTCGACGAGAAGGTGCGCCTGAACATCCCCGGCATCCGGATCCGCGGCAACGTCTGGCTCGGCGAGGGCGTCGAGCTCGCGGACCTCGACCAGGTCGAGGGACCGGCGCTGCTCGGCAACTACTGCCGGATCGCCCCCGGCGCGTCGGTCGGCGAACACTCCGTGCTCTCGAGCAACGTGACCTTGCGCGAGCGTACGCGCACCACCCGCTCGGTGATCGACGCCTCGACGCACATCGGGCGCAGCGCGCTGATCGAGGGCGCGATCCTCGGACGCTCGTGCGACGTCCGCGCGCACGTCCGTATCCACGAGGGCGTCGCGATCGGCGACGAGGTCACGATCGGCGCCGAGACCGTGATCATGCCGGGCGTCCGGATCTACCCGTACAAGGAGGTCGAGTCCGGTTCCCATATCACCGAAAGCCTGATCTGGGAGTCGCGTGCCTCGACGCGGCTCTTCGGCCGCGACGGGGTCGCCGGCCTCGTCAACGTCGACCTGACTCCCGAGGTCGCAGTGCGAATCGCTGCGGCGCTCGGCACGGCGCTGAAGCGCGACGCGCGTGTGGTCGCGAGCCGCGAGTCCGCGCCGGCGTGCCGGATGATCAAGCGGGCGATGATCACCGGCTTCACGTCGGCCGGTCTCGAGGTCGCCGACCTGCGCGTCCTGCCGGCCGCGGTCGCGCGCCACCTGCTCAAGAGCGAGGGCTACGAAGCGGGTTTCCACGTCGGGACGGGCCAGGCCGACCCGGAGGTGGTGCAGATCCGGTTCTTCGAACAGCCGGGGAGCCCGCTCTCGCCGGGGCTGCAGAAGGAGATCGAGAAGAACTTCACCCGCGGGGAGCTCCGACGCGTCGGCTTCAGCGACATCGGGCGGATCACGTATCCGGCGCGCGTACGCGAGACGTACGCGCAGGACCTGTTGGCAAGCCTCGACGCGGACGCGATTCGCGCGCGCGGCTTCCGTCTCGTCGTCGACTACGGCTTCTCGGCGGCGTCGTTCGTGCTGCCGCTGCTGCTCGGCCCGCTCGGCGTCGAGGCGGTGTCGGCCCACGGCTTCACGACCGAACGCAGCGACCCTGGATCGGCGCTCCTGCGCGAGGCGATCGGCCAGGTCAAGCAGCTCGTGCCCGCGGTGCGCGCCGACCTGGGCGTGGTCCTCGACCGCGCCGCAGAGCGGCTGTACCTCGTCGACGAACAGGGCCGCGAAATCCCCGTCGAACAGACCCTGTTGCTCTTCCTGCGGCTGATCGGCTCGAACGGGCGGCGTGGCAAGCTCGCGTTCCCGATCACCGTCACCAGTCAGGTCGACCGCCTGCTCGAGGGCAGTGGGCTCGAAGTGGTGCGCACGCCGGCGTCGCTCGCCGACCTGACGAAGGCGGCGGCGGAGGACGGCGTCATCTTCGCGGGGGCGGTCGGGGGCGGCTACGTCTTCCCTGAGTTCCTGGCCGCCTATGACGCGATTGCGAGCCTGTGCAACCTCCTCGAGCTCCTCGCGCCCGTGCGCAGGCCGCTGTCGGAGCTGGTCGCCGACCTCCCGGCGCCGACGCTCCTCCACCGGCAGCTGCCGTGCCCGTGGGCCATGAAGGGCGTGGTGATGCGTGTGCTGACCGAGCGGCTCCGCGACCGCAAGCTCGACCTCATGGACGGGATCAAGGTCTTCGACAGCCGCGGCTGGGCCCAGGTGCTCCCCGACCCGGACGAGCCCCTCGTACACATCTACGCAGAGGGCCGCACGGTGGAGGACTCGAAGGCGCTCGAAGAGGAGTACCACGAGATGGTCGAGGAGATCATGGAGACGGAGAATGCGGCCGCTACTGCGTAAAGTCTCAAGTTCAGGTTGACCCTTCAACCGCCCGCTGCTTTACTGCGGTCGGACCCTCGACCCGAAAGGCGGCTCGTTGGAACCATTCCCCGACCTCCCGAACCTCTCCGACCACGATCTGAAGGAGCTGATCGACGACCTCACGCGCCAGGAGCAGGAGGTCTCGTACCAGCGTCGCCTGCTTCATGCGCGAATCGATCTGCTCCGCACCGAGCTCGTCGCGCGCTTGCAGAAGACCGGCGGGCAGAGCGTGCTCGACCAGGTCGACATCGAGTCGCTGACCGAGATCCTCGCCGCGAAAGCCGCGCCGCCCGCTTGAGCCATATCTACTGTCAGGAATGCGGCTTCCAGAATCCTGAAGCCGCGAACTACTGCGCCCGCTGCGGCGCGCTGCTCGTGAGAGACGAGGGCAGCGCCGAGGCGACGCAGACGTTCACGCCTGACGACGGCGACGACTCACCGGGGGAGGCGCTCGACGAACTCGGCATCAAGGGCCCGGCGCTCGTCGTGCGGTCGGGCGGCGGCAGAGCGGGGGAGATGTTCCCGCTCGACGGGGAGACGACGATCGGGCGCTCGCCGGACTGCGGGATCTTCCTCGACGACGTGACCGTCTCACGCAAACATGCGGTGCTCGCCGACCGCGACGGCGCCTTCTTCATCGAGGATCAGGGCAGCCTGAACGGCACGTTCGTCAACCGGAAGCGCGTCGAGTCCGCGGAGCTCGAGGACGGTGACGAGCTGCAGATCGGCAAGTACCGGCTCACCTTCTTCGGACGCTGATGGCAACCGCGTCGAAAGCCAGGCTGTTGACGATCGGCACCGTGTGCGGGACGCTCAAGGACGAGTTCCCCGAAATCTCCATCTCCAAGATCCGCTATCTCGAGGACCAGGGCCTGCTCGCGCCGCGGCGCACACAGGGCGGCTACCGGCTCTTCAGCGAGGAGGATCTCGAGCGGCTGGAGACGATCCTGAGATTGCAGCGCGACGAGTTCCTGCCGCTGCGGGTGATCCGGCAGGAGCTTGCATCCCCGGCCGCCCGCGATCGCAAGCGGCGGCGCGCCGCCGGTCTCACCGGAGAAGAGGCCGAGCTCGACCTCCAGGAGCTGTGCCAGCGCGCCGGGATCGACGCCCGGCTGGCACGCGAGCTCGAGGAGTTCGGGCTCCTCGCCCCACGCACGCAGGCCGGGGAGAGGCGCTACTCCGAGCTGGAGGCCGACATCGCACATGCATGTGGCCGGCTGGCGCATTACGGGATCGCGCCGCGGCACCTACGCGCCTTCCGGACTGCGGCCGATCGCGAGGCCGGCCTGATCGAGCAGGTCGCCGGGCCGGCGCTGCGGGCTCGCAGCCCTGAGCGCCGGCGCGCGGGCATGGAAGACCTCGAGGCACTCGGTGAGCTCGCTGCGGAGCTCTCCCAGCTCCTAGCCTGGCGCGCGCTGCGGCGGCTTGCGTCAACATGATCGGGTGAATCTCGCCGAGAAGGTCCGCGAGGTCCCGGACTGGCCGCAGCCCGGCGTCGGCTTCAAGGACGTCACACCGCTGCTCGCCGATCCGGACGCGCTTGCGTACAGCATTGTCCAGCTGTCGGAGTGGGGACGAACGAAGCAGCCGGACCTCGTGCTCGGTGCCGAGGCTCGCGGCTTCATCCTCGGTGCGGCGATCGCGCGGGAGATCGGCTGCGGTTTCGTCCCGGCGCGCCGCCCCGGAAAGCTCCCGCCCGAGACGATCAGCGCCACCTATGCGCTCGAGTACGGGCAGAACGCGCTCGAGCTCCATCCCGACATGATTCCGCGGGGCGCGCGCGTGCTGATCCACGACGACGTGCTCGCGACGGGCGGAACGGTCGAGGCGATCGCCGAGCAGCTGGTCGAGCGCCTCGGCGGCGAGGTGGTCGGGTGCTGCTTCATCATCGAGCTCAGCTTCTTGAAGGGCCGCGAGCGCCTCTCCAAGTACGACTTGTATGCCTTGATCGAGTACTAACCGCGCGCCCACCACAACCATCAAGGCCGGAGCGTAAGCCAGGCGAAGCCGGCTTATGCGGAGGCGAACTGATGCGAGGCGGCGACGCGCAGCATCGCCGCGCCGCACGGTTGACGACAAACGGGAAGCAACCCTGGAGCGCGCGGGCTTTGCCCGCGTGCGTTTCGCGCGAAGCGCAGTTCCCCCTTATGTTTGCCGTCTGGCTGGTCGATTAAAAATTGACTAGCCATGTATGACGCATTGACGGGACGGTTCACGTTCCC